>ERZ791680.179-NODE-179-length-78315-cov-7.270879_pt1 | contig 78315 bp, 57 predicted proteins | sample MGYA00510051_ERZ791680 | MGnify/ENA primary metagenome ERZ791680 (study PRJEB30046, sample SAMN00715238) | human gut metagenome | study: EMG produced TPA metagenomics assembly of the A metagenome-wide association study of gut microbiota in type 2...
TGGCGCCTTATATCCCCGCCCTGAAGAGACGGGGCTTTACGGCGCTTTTAGGTAATGCTTTGAGCGAACCCACTTGCGGGCGCCCTTCTTGGGGGTGCCGTTCTCGTTGTAGTTGTCGGGATTGACCGCACGAAGAGAGCGGTCCATCGCCCTTTGAAGACGACGGACTTCTTTGGCATCCTCCTTCGGAGCGGAGATGTCGATCTTCGCAACCGAGCCGTTCGCATGCACGCAGGTTACGTTCCGAAGGCTCGGATCAATCCCCATGCACTCTTCTTTCGGCGCGGCAACGGTCCGGGCGGGAGGGACGCCGTCCAAGACGAGATGGACGTAGAACCGCTCCTTTCCGCGAATTCGTTTCCGGACAAGACAGCAATACCGAACGCGCCGAGGCTTGGAAGGATCCGCGGGATCGGCCAGAGCCTCCCGGACATAGCGGTCCTTCGGGTCGACGACCGCCCTGTAGAGCCTCTTTCCGTAGCGAACGGACTGCTCCTTATGCTTCCAAACCACCCCGGTGGCGTTGTTTTTCCCGCGAAGGGAATGCAGGCCGCGGCCTCTCCCGCGGAATCGGGGACGTCCTTTCTTATGGAAGATCCAATCCGCATAAGACCGATACAGATCGTCGGCAATGATCTGCCCCAGGTTGCTGTTGAGCTGTTTTTTCCGTCCGCTTCTCTCTGCGTGTTCTTTGAGAATCTTTTCGAAATCATTGGCCGAGGACAGTCCGTAGTCCTTGCGGATCTTCTGAAACCTTTGGTTCCTTTCAGGTCCTTTGGGGAGCCTGCAGATTTCCTTCCACTCATCCGACTGCTTCATCTTTCGATCCCGTCGGAGGACAGTACCCAAAGTCGCGTTGCGCAACTGAAGAGCGTACAGAAAATCACGGGCGAACACCCGCCGCCCGGCCGAATCAACGCGGAACGGAAGCTTCAAAATAAAACAGGGGATGGTCTCTTTCTCTTCCATGGCAAGGAATTATAGCCGTCGATCGACAATTGTTTCAAGCCGCATTCCTCCCTCGAAGAAATTCGAGGGCTTCCTGCGGATATTCTGTGAAGACGTCGACGCACGACTGAGACCGGCCCGCCCGCTCTCGTCTCCGTCTCGGGCTTCCGCCCTTTTCCGGACCCTCGGCCGAGACCGAAGGTCCGCCCTCGGGCGGGCGGCGAAAAACCTGCGCTCCTCCCCGATTTCGTCCTTTTCGCCCCGCCCTTCAGGACTCTTTAAGTCGCATGTAGCATAGTCGCGACTAATCTCAATCATTGTGACAGAACAACCCTGAGGAGACCCAACCGTGATTCAAGGACTCTTTCGCAAGAGCGCCCTCTTTCTCGCGCTCGCCGGCCTGACGTTCGCCGCCCAGGCCTACACCTTCAAACCGGGCGCATACGAGGTGACCACCCGCGGCAACGCCGGCCCGCTCACGGTCGTCACGACCTTTTCGAAAAACCGCATTGAAAAGATCGAGATCAAGACTTCGAACGACACCTCCTACGTGGGCGGCGTCGCCATGGAAAAGGTGCGAAACGAAATCCTCTCGAAGCAGCACCTCGGCGTCGACACGGTTTCGGGCGCCACGATGTCGTCGGCCGCGCTTTTGCGCGCCGTGGGCGAAGCGGCCGAGAAGGCGGGCGTCAAGGCCGAGAGTCTCGTGCCCCACAAGAAGCCCGTGGATCCCGCCGCGCTTCCCGCCGAAAAAATCACGACCGACGTCGTCGTGATCGGGGCGGGCGGCACGGGTCTTGCGGCCGCCGCGACCGCCGCCGAAAAGGGCGTCAAGGTCCTCCTCATCGAAAAGATGCCCTTTGCGGGCGGCTCCTCCGCGCTCGCGGGCGGCGCCATCGTCGGCACCGGAACGTCCTACCAGAAGGCCGCGGGCATTCGCGACGACGTCGACGACATGCTCGAAGACTGGGCCGAACACGACGAAACGGCCGTCAAGGGCGGCGACAAGGACTATCCCGATCCGAAGCTTCGCCGCCTGATGCTCGAACGGAGCACCGAAGCCGTCGAATGGCTCGGGAAGACCGTGGGTCTCGAATTCGCCGAACCCCGTCCCTTCGGACACGGCGGCGACAAGCGCGCCCACGCCCCGAAGGCGAGCCCCGTGCCCGCGAGCGGCATGGGAAGCTCCCCGGCGGGCGGCGCCTTCGTCGTGAAGGCCGTGCAGGACTATGCCAAGAAGCTCGGCGTCACGATGCGGTTCAACACGACCGCCTACGAACTCGTCAAGAACGAGAAGGGCGAAGTGACCGGCGTTCTCGCCCACGACGGCAAGAAGCGCTATGAGGTCAAGGCCGACGCCGTCGTCCTCGCGACGGGCGGCTTTGCGCACAACATGGAAATGATGGCCGAACGTCTCCCCGTCTTCACGGTCGCGACCGAACGCTCCGTCGCCGCGAAGGGCGACACCGGGGACGGCCTTCGCATGGCGCTCAAGGCCGGTGCGGCCGAAGCCGACGACTCCTGGGTGATCGGGCTTCATCTTCTTCCGCGCTACGACGAACTCAAGACCGCCATTGCGGGCAAATCCAAGCAGCGCGACCTCGTCCTCGTCAATGAAAAGGGACAGCGCTTCGTGAACGAAGCCCTCCCCTACATTGCGGACCACTGCGGCATGCAGCGCGTCTGTTGGGTCGTCATCGACTCGTCCGACGAAAAGAAGGCCGACATTGCGGCGAAGTACTTCAACTACGACGTCGCGGTCTACGGGGAAGACTTCGCGAAGCTCGGCCGCCGCATGGGCGTGCCCGCCGAAGTCTTTGAAAAGACCATGACGGAATACAACGAAAACGCCGAGGACGGCGACGATCCGGTCTTCGGGAAGGACGAGGACTATCTGCGTCCGCTCGTCAAGGCTCCGTTCTTCGCGATCCGCGTCGAACCGGGGCTCGGCGGCACGATCGGCGGCGTGAAGACCACGTCCGACTTTGAAGTCCTCGACAAGACGGGCAAGGTGATTCCGGGCCTCTACGCGGGCGGCGAAATGGCGAACCGCCCCTACTACGCGCGCAACTATGAATCGGGCACGGGCCTCGGCCTCGCCTACGGTTCGGGCCGCGTCGCGGGCGCCGCGGCGGCGGAGCGCGCGCTCAAGAAGTAACGCGGAAGATTTCCTTCGACCAAGGGTCCGTCAGGCGCACCGCCGGGCGGCCCCTTTCTTTTGGAAAAGCCGCAACAATTTTCGAAAATCCTTTCTTTCGCCCGACCCCAGGCGTTCCGGGGCGTTGCCCCGGTAAAACGTCGGAGAGCGGCCTTTTCGGACGTTGCGACATCAGACGTTTTCCTTACGTTCCGAGGCGAACATGGCAGAATGGAAAGCTCGCTTCACCACCGTAAAGGAGACCGAAATGCGAACTGTAAAAGCCAAACTGAAGAACCGCGACGACGAACTGCTCCAGACGCTCGTTCGCGAACTTGGGAAAACCGAAGAGGAAATCCTCGCCCAGGGCGTTCGAGCCCTCTACGGCGACATCATGCTCGGACAAGGCTCGGCCATGACGCGTCTTTCCGAAAACGACTATCACGAGTGTTTGAAGCGGTTCCGGGAAAATTCGAAGAATCCGGAGGCCATCCTCCGACAAGAAGAAACGCAGATAAGGGCTGTCCTCTGGAACAGCCTCTGACGCCGTACCCGCGTAACCTCAGTCCGAAAAGATCGGGCGCTCTCCGAAGGCGTAGAGAGCGCTCGCGCCCCACACTCCGATAGTAGCCAGCATGAAGGCGACGATCACCCAAGGCTCGTGCACGAGATCGAAAAGCACCCCGCAGGCCCAGGGTCCGAGCCCCGCGATGACGTAGCCCGTACCCTGCGCAAAGCCCGAAATCAAAAAGAGTTCCGAGAGGTTCTTGGTCTTCCGGCTCATGACGAGCATGGCGAGACTGAAGGCGAGCCCCTGCGAGACCCCCGCCATGAGGCAGCCGACGAAGGCGACGCTGTCGCCCCGCAGCCACAGAAAGACCCCGACCGCGAAATTGAGCGCACAGAGGAAGGACGTCCTGCGCCCTCCCCCGCAAACGCGCACGATCCAGGGCGAGAAGATGCTCGCGGGCGCGCTGATCAGAAGAAAGGCCGCGACGCCGAAGCCCGCGTCCGCCGCGCTGAAGCCCTCGGTTTTGAGGATGGTCGGGAGCCACGCCGCCGTCGTGTAGATCGTGAGCGACTGCATGCTCATCACGAGCATCACCGCCCAGACCATGGGATTTCGCAAGAACCCCGCGCCGAAATGAAAGCGGTTTTCCGTGACGGCCCCCTTCTTGGGCGCCGCCCACCAAGCGAGAAGCGCCAGGGCCGAGAGCGCGACCCAGAGCCCGAAGGGAGCGGTGAGCGTCCCCCAGCGCTCCCACATCGGAACGGACACGTAGGTCCCGATCGCACCCGAAAATCCGATGAAGCCCGTGAAAAGACCCATGGCCACGTCCGCGCGTTCGGGGAAGTTCTGCTTTAAAAGGACCGGCATCAGTACGTTGAGAAACGCAATCCCCGTCGCGATGAAGACGGTGGAAACGAGGAGCGCCGCGTAGTCCGTGACGAGGCGTCCCGCGGCGCCGACAAGAACGAAAAGGACCGAGAGCGTGAGCGCCCGCGAGAGGCCCGTGCGGGCGCTCACGACGGGGCCGAGCAGTCCGCAAAGCCCGAAGCAGGCGATCGGAAGGGCGCAGAGAAAGCCGAAGGCGGAGTATCCGATCCCGAAGGTCGTCATGACGGGTTCGGTCAAAACGCCCACGCAGGTGACGGGCCCGCGCATGATGAGGATCATGGCGAGCAGCGCCGCAAGCAGCATGACGAGCGATCCGGTTTTCTCTCCTTCCCGAGGCATTCTTTTCTTCCTTTTGAGGGGTCGGACGGCCGACGCGGCCGCCCCTTTAAATTCCTGAATTTTACGGCAGGAGGGACACCTTCGGTTTTGGCAAGGCGTCAAGTTGCTTGCGGGATGCGACAGAGCCGCTTCCGAGCAAAGCTTTCGTCTCCCGAGGAAGACGATTTTCAGGTTCTCACGCGGCTACTTCCCGAAGCGCCCGCTGCACCGCCGATTTTCTCCGCCTCTGATAGAATGACGAAACTCCATCGGCGGACGCCTCATCCACGTCCGCGTTTCATTTTTCAGAGAAGGAATTCATCGTGTCCGCTTTGATTCTCGGTCATAAGAACCCCGACACCGACAGCATCGTTTCCGCCATCGTCTGCGCCGACCTCTACAAGAAGCGCGGTCTTGACGTCGTTCCCGCCGCGCAGGGCAAGCCCGCCCCCGAAACGCAGTTCGTGCTCGAACGCTTCGGCTTTGAAGCGCCCGAAGTCGTGACGAGCGTTGCCGGACGCGACATCTACCTCGTCGACTTCTCCGACCGCGCCCAAGCCCCGGCCGACATCGACGAAGCGAACCTCAAGGGCATCGTCGACCACCACAAGCTCGGCGACGTCACCTCGTCTTCGCCGCTCGAATGCATCATCTGGACCGCGGGCTGCACGAACACGATCCTCAAGGCTATGTACGACTACTGCGGCATCGAAATCCCGAAGAACATCGCCGGGATCATGCTCTGCGCCATCCTCTCCGACACGGTGATCTTCAAGTCGCCCACGACGACGGACATGGACCGCAAGGCCGCCAAGGAACTCGCCGAAATCGCCGGCGTCGCCGACCTCGAAGCCCTCGGCATGGAACTCTTCACGGCCAAGTCGGCCGTCGCCGGCTGCTCGCCGCGCGACCTCATCTTCCGCGACTTCAAGGACTTCGAAATGTCCGGCCACAAGGTGGGCGTGGGCCAGCTCGAACTCGTGAGCCTTGACATCGTCGCCGACATGATGCCCGCGATCGAAGAGGAACTCGGCCGCATCCGCGCCGAAGGCCGCCACAGCGCCCTCTTCCTTCTCACCGACATCATGAAGGAAGGCTCCCGCCTCGTCCTCGCTTCGGAAGATCCCGCCCGCGTCGCCGGCGCCTTCGGCGTTGAAGTCTCCGACTTCATGTGGCTCCCCGGCGTCATGAGCCGCAAGAAGCAGGTCGTTCCGGCCCTCGAAAAGGCCTTCCGCGGCTGATCTTCTGATCCGCGCTGAAAAACCGTCGCCCCGCCGAAGTTTTCGCCGGGGCGATTTCCTTTCTTCCCAACCCTTTCGCCCATCATGTTCACCAAAGGCCTCACTACCGTCGGACTGCTCCTCGTCTCGAACGTCTTCATGACGCTCGCCTGGTACGCGCACCTGAAGCTGCAGACGGCCAAAGTCATCTCGAGCTGGCCTCTCTACACGGTCGTGCTCTTTTCCTGGGGGATCGCGCTCTTTGAGTACAGCTTCATGGTGCCTGCCAACCGCATCGGCTTCGACGGCAACGGCGGTCCCTTCTCGCTCGTGCAGTTGAAGATCATTCAGGAAGTGGTCACGCTCCTGGTCTTCACGATCTTTTCCCTCGTCGCCTTCAATACGCATCTCTCGTGGAACCACTTCGCGGCCTTCGCCTGCATGGTGGGCGCGGTGTTCTTCGTCTTCATGAAGTGATCCGCGCGAAAAAGGGAGCCCCGGTCGAAAGCTCCCCATCGCCATGCGCGGCAATCGGGCGGCAGGCGTTCTTCGCCGGGCCGCCCTTTTCGTCTCAGTCTTCGGCTTTCCAAAGGAGTTCGCCCGCCTTCCAGACGCGACGCGCCCGAATGTCGGCGAGTTCTTCCTTCGGAATTTCGAAGGGATTCGCGCTCCAGAGCACGAAGTCCGCGGCTTCGCCCAGAAGGAGCAGCCCGGTCGTTCCGAGATCCGTCACCTTTGCCGCACGCGACGTGTAGAGCGACAGGGCCGTCGCGACGTCCACCGCCTCCGCTTCGCCGAATGGCACCCCTCGGGCGTCGCGCCGCGTCACCGCCGCGGCGATCGTGACAAAGGGCTGATCGGGATCGGCCCAGGTCGTGGCGGGGGCGTCGGACGACAGCGCAAAGGCGGGCGTTCTGCTCGCAATCATCTTCACCGCGTAGCCTTCGTCGATCATCGTGCGCGGAATCGCCTCTTCATAGCCCTTCCACTCCGCAAAGGGAAAGACGGGCTGCGTCGTCATCGCGACCGGGAAATTCATGTCGTCGATGTGCTCGAGATGGTCGGGCCGCAGGTAGGAGACGTGCTCCAGGCGCACCGAAGGCTCGTTTTCAAGCCACGGTTCTTCACCCTCGAGCCAATCAAGAATCCGGTCGATCGAGCGGTCCCCCATGACGTGCACCGAGAGCTGCACGCCGTTTCGTCTTGCCCAGGCGAGAGCCGCGCGGAAGACCTCGTGCGTGACGCACATCGTCCCCTGAGGATCCTCGTCGTCGGAGAGCCCGAGATACCGTCCGCGGATCGCAGCGGTCTTTCCCGAGATCGAGCCGTCCGCGAAGACCTTGAGGCCCGCGTAGCGCACGGGGCCCGTCTTCTCCTCCTCCGTGAAGTCCGACATCCCGTAGGGATCGATCCCGCCCTGCCAGATGAGATACATCCCGACCGTGAGAGGCAGCCCCGCCTCTCGGGCGGCCCGGTAGACGGGCAAGAGATCCTTTTCGCCCCGCTCGCACATCATTTCGGTGACGAACCCGATCCCTCGCGAGAGATAGTGTTCGCCCAGAGTGCAGAGCTTTTGCACGCTCCCCTCGAAGTCCTCCTTCTTTCGGAGGCGCTCGACCATCCGCACGGCGGCCGTTTCGATGAGCCGTCCGTCGGGTTCGCCCGAGGCGTCCCGACCGAAGCGTCCGCCTTCGGGATCGGGCGTCGTGCGGTCGATCCCGGCCGCCTTCAGAAGATACGTGTTCACGACCGCCGAATGGCAGTCCGAGCGCCGCACGAAAACGGGTCGGTCCGTCGCGACGCGGTCGAGGTCGTGGCGCGTGGGAGAGCGGTTTTCCTTGAGAAGACTTTCGTCGTAGCCCCAGCCTTCGATCCAGGCATCTTCGGGAAGTTCATCCTTCTTGCGGACGAGTCCTTCGACGAGGTCTTCGATCGAAAGAACGTCGGGCGGCAGAGCGGCGAGCGCCGAGAGCGTCTGCGCGACGTAGGAGGGATGCGTGTGCTGGTCGGAGAAAAGCGGCGTCACGAAACCGCCCGCGAGATCGACCTCGCGGTCGACGGGAGCGTCGTCGGGGACGATGCGCCCCGCTTCGACGACGAAGGATTCCAAAAGCGGCAGGGCCGCGTCGCCCGTAAAGGCGAAAAGATTCTTGTAGCGTACGCGCATGACGACTTCTCCGTAACGGACGAAGAGATGCGGGAAGGCCGACGCTCGAAAGAGCGCGCCGCTTCAGCGAAGATTCGCCTTACCCTCAGTCTAGAAAAGACCGCGCCCGAAGGACGTATTTCCGTCCGTTTTTACGACTTGAAATAAGAAAGCCCCCGAACCGACGGCGGGTCGATTCGGGGGAGGCGTCGGGCGGCGCCCGCCCGAAGGCGGGCTCACGCCGCGATCAGAAGGTGTAGCGCAGACCGAGGTTCCAGCGGAAGGGCGTTTCCACTTCGCCCGAGTGCGCCGTCTCGAATTCGGCGTAGCCCGTGAGGCTCTCCGTCAGGCGGGCCTTGGCACCGAGACCGATTTCGAACCAGGAGCCGCCCAGATCCTTGTCGAATCGGTTGACTTCACGGCCGTTCGAATAAAAGCCCGTCGAGGTTTCGCCCTGGAAGTCGTACTTCTGGTCCAGACGCAGATAGACGTCGCCGCGGTCGTTCGGGCAAGAGAAGCCCAGGGTGAGACCCACGCCACCCACCAAGGAGTCGAAGTCGTCCTGCTTCACCGAAGCGTTGTCGCCCACGCGGAAGCTGTCGCCGTTGACCTTGGCGTAGGTGAGCCCCACGTGCGGTTCGACGAAGAAGCTCTTCGCGAGCGCAAAGCGGTGACCCGTTTCGACCGAGAAGGCCCAGGCGTCGGCGCGGAATTCCCCGTCGATCGTCTTCGAGAGTTCGACTTCGTTGCGAAGCGCCCCGTACTTGAGCGCCGCGGTGAGGAAGGAGCCGCTCTGCGTCAGAAGTTCGCCGTAGGCGGTGAAGGCGTAGCTCTTGGCGTCGGACGTACCCGTCGAGTACTTGGCGTCGCCGTCCGTGTAGGAGAAGGCCGCGCCCGCGAGCACCTTGACGTCGCCGTCGTAGACGACACGGTCGGCACCCATCTGAAGGGCGAGATAGTCGTAGTCGCTGCTCCCGAATTCGCTGCGGCCGCCGTAGTGACGAACCCAGAGGCCCGTTTTGCCGCTTGAGCGGACGTCGCCCATTCGCTGCATGACGTCGTCCGTTTCGGCCCGCCACTGCATAAAGAGGATCGAACCCGTATCGGCAACGGCGAGCGCGTTCTCATTGGTCGTCCGATGCATCTGGTCCACCTGGAAGGTACCGTCCTCCTGCCGCATGGTACCCGACACGGCGTCCGAGAAGGTGTCGGCTTCGAGTTCGAAGCGGACGGTCTCTTCCGTCGTATCGACGGCCTCCGCCATGGCGCTGATGAGCGCGTTGTCGTCATACTCGGCGCGAAGAGTATCCGACGCGACGAGCTTCGTCGAAACGTTGTCGGCCCGAACCGCAACGGCGGCGTTTTCCAAGCCCTTGAAGCGCACGTCGAGCTCGTGAATCGTGGTCTCGCCGTCCGTCAACACCGCAGCGGCGGGGTCGGTCGTTTTGCCCACCGTGAGCGACGTGTTGTCGTTCACGTTCACGCGCACACCCGAGTCGAGTTTGTCGATCGAGAGCTTCGTCTGTTTTTCCGCCGTTCCGGCGAGGATTTCAACGTCGGAGTCGGAGTCCGCCTTGAGCGTCGTCACGAAGGAGTCGTCGGTGACGGCCCAGTGCGAGTTATCGGCGAGGAGCAGGTTCGTGCGGTGCTTGAGCGTTTCGTCGCGTTCCTGCTTGGTGCCGACCGTCGAATAAGTCGCACCGGTCCACTTCGAACCGAAGAGATGGAGTTCGAGTTGGTTGCCCTTATCCGACACGAGGGCGAAGTCCTTCATCAACCCCGCATCCTTGGAATTGTGAACGATGTCCCCCGTGAACTCGGAATTGACAAACGTAATCGAGTGTTCGGTCGAACCTTCCCCCTTCTGAATGCCGAAATACTCGCGGTAGGTAGGTTCTTCAACGACGATGTTCCAGCGCTTGACGACGCTGTTATCAAACGTCAGACTCATGTCGCGCACGGGCGACTTGTCGGCGCTGCTGTCGCTCATCGTGATCTTGTAGGGCTTCGAACCCTTGTCGTTGACGAGGTTCAATCCGGAAAACGAGACATGAACCTTGCCGTTCACCGAAGAGTAGCTGTTGAGCGGATCCAGGCCCGTCGTGAGGTAGATCGTACGGAGATTCGTCCAAACCTTCGTGTCGTTGGGCAGAGTGATTTCCGTCGGCTTCCAGTTCAGAATGTCCTGCGTACCGTCGTATGCGGCGCCGGCCTCGCCGACCCCGCCGAAGTACTGCGTATACATCTCTCCGAAAACGGACTGGTACGGACCGGCGAGCGCGCCGCTCGCCGACACGGCCAACGCCGATCCGACGGCAAGAGAAAGGGCATGACGAAGGGGGGTGAACATTTTTCTCTCCAATGTCAGAAGTCCCGTCGAGGGAACGGTGGATATAAGGGTTATCGTGTATCGCGCGAAAAATATACCCGCGGACGAACCGACTATATCGATTTCCTCTTCGAGAAAGGAAAAAATTTCGGTCTTAGAAAGAAAAATATTAACCTGAGGGTTTACCCTCTAATCCTCATACTTTCGTACTACTCCCTTTATTTCAATGCGTCACAATGGATTTCCGTGCAATTTCGTTCTCGATCAAGCACTTTTCTCCATAAAACACGATGCGAAAAAGAAAGTTGCATTTTTTTTTCCAAAGCCCTTGCGATAACCGACCGTTCACTCGGTTCATGAAAAATAAAATTGGTTTTCCCTTAATTTTCGTCAAACTTCTCCTCTGAGGCTTCCGCCCCCCATCGACTTCTTCGCTGTCCGTCCCGACGGGGCCGCATCGATCAACTGGAGTTCCGGTTCGACGTGCCGCCGACAAAAAACGGACGGTCCTTCTCGGAAACCGTCCGTCTTTCTCTGCGCACGCCCGGGTGCGCGCCCCGAGACGCTTCAAATCCGGAAGACGCGTCCTTCCCGATGAGCGGGCGCCTCGCCCGGAGCCCCGGCGGTAACGCCGAGGATCGCGTGACCGATCCCGACGTAGTCGCCCTTGACGCCGAGCTTTTCGAGGAGCGCCTTGCCTTCGGGCGACTCGAACTCTTCCCGGGCGCGGTGGATCCAGCAGGATCCGAGCCCCTCCGCATGGGCGGCGTTCAAAAGATTGCCCATCATGAGGGCGCCGTCCTCGACATGGGTCGGGACCGTTCGATCGGCGAGCACCACGAGCACGACGGGCGCGCCGTAGAAGGGGTCGCCCTCCTTCATGCCGGCGATTTCGGCGTTCATGCGGGAGAGCTGATCTCGAACCGCCTTGTCGGTCACCACGACGACGATTGCGGACTGGCGGCCCATGCCGCTCGGGGCGTAGAGCCCCGCGCGGACGATGTTGTAGATCGCGTCGTCCGAGACGGGTTCGTCTTTGTAGGCGCGGCAACTGCGCCGCGTGAGCAGATTCTCCATAGCGTCCATTTGCTTTTCTCCATTTTTTCGCTCGAGCGTCGAGCCTTGACCATTTTCGCACGTTCCGAAAGCTCACACGGAATCGAAAAGTTCGGGCGTCCGCGACCCCGTCTGCGAACGTCCGCCGATCGCGTCGCCTCGGAGAACACGGCCTTACGCCGTCTTGCCGCGTCCCGTCGGAACGCGCACGGTGACGGTAAGCCCCCGCCCGTCTGCGGCGTCGGGATGTGCGTCTTCGAGCGTCACGACGGCCCCGAGACGGTCGGCATAAGTCTTCACGATCGCCAGTCCCAGACCCGTCCCCGCCACGCCCGTTCCCGGAATGCGGTAGAAGGGATCGAACACGCGCGTCCTCTCCGACTCGGGAATCCCCGGTCCGTCGTTCGTGACGGAGAGCACCAGAGCGTCGGCTCCGCGCTCGACCCTTACCGCAACGCGGCCGTTTTCGGGCGAATATCGGACGGCGTTTTCCAGGAGATTCCGGAGAATCGCTTCGAGCGCCGAAGAAGAAATCCCTTCGACCGGCGCTTCCTTCGTACCGTCGCCCTCCACGCCCGAAACCAGCCATTCGATTCCCTTTTTGTCGGCCGCGTCAAGAAGAGGCTCCACGAGCCGACCGATCAATTCCGAGAGGTACCAGGATTCGCTCCCGGCGTTGGGCGCGTCGGCTTCGCCGGCCTGCGCGCGGGCAAAATGCAGAAGCTGCGAGAGCTGATGTACGGCCCGCTCCAACCCCTGCGTGAGGTTCGCGACGACGGGTTTGGCTTCGTCCGGCAGAGGCAGTTTGGCAAGGTGCTCCGCTTCGATCGTGAGCGACGTCAGGGGCGAGCGCAGTTCATGCGCGGCATCGGCGGAAAAGCGAAGTTCCCGCACGCGGGCCGCCTCGACGCGCGCAAGGAGGTCGTTCACGGCCTCGACGAAGGGACGCGTTTCCGCAGGGACTTTCTCGGTTGGTAGCGGCGTCCAGCGGTTTTCATCGCGGTTTCGCACTTCTTCGGCCGCGCGCTGCAGGGGCCGGAAGGTGAGCCACAGAACGCCCGCCACGACGCCCAAGAGAATCGGAAGCAAAATGAGAAGCGGCGTCACCGAAGCATAGGCCCTCGCCTGCGCCTCTTCTTCGATTACGGACATGGGGTCGGCCACGGCCGTATAGCTCCCGTCCGGGAGGAAAATGAGGCAGAGACGGTGTTCGTTGCCGTTGATCGAAACGTTCGAAAAGCCGCCCTTCACGGCGTCGTCAAAGCGAGCAACTTCCGCCTGACCGCCCGTATGACGCATGCGCACGAGCACGTCCCGACCCGCGGGAATCGACATCCGTTCTCCGTCGGGCGAAACGTCCGCGATCAAGCACTCGGCCGTGCCGCTCCAGGGACAGTTGCCGTCGCGCATGTGGCGGTGACGTCCCATGCCCATGCCGCGGTGCATGCGGCCGCGACCGTGCCACTCGGGGCCGTCCTGCGGACCGCTCTTCATTTCGTCTTCGAGCGCGCGCTCGAAGGTTTCGGGCGCCATCGTAAGCGCCCCGGGAATGCGGTTCACGACGTCGGCTCGAGCAAGCGACGACGCCACTTCCGCGAGCTCCACGTCCTGCGACGCAAGCGCGTCCGCCTTGGTGTTGCGGTAGGTGATGTAGGCGGTCGCCGCCGTAAAGACAAAGAGCGCCGTTACGAGCGCCGCGACCGTGCGCAAAAGCACGGAGCCGCCCGGTGGAAAGGCCTTTTTCAAAACGTTCTCAAAGATCACGACGCCTTCTCCCGAACTCGCCAGCCGAGGCCCCGAATGTTCTCGATCGCGTCGCTTCCGATCTTCTTGCGAAGCGCGTGGATGAGGTACTCAACGGCGTTCCCTTCCGGTTCGTCCCCGGGGGCGTAAAGCTTTTCTTCGAGAGCGCGCTTTGAGAGCACGGCGCCCGGCCGAACGAGAAGCGCAGCCAGGAGCGCATACTCGCGCTTCGAGAGCGTCACGACGTCGCCACCCACGGTGACGGCGTGCGTCACGGTATTGAGCGAAATGTTTCCCGCGCGCAAAACGTCCCCCGCGATCGGACCCTTGCGGCGCGCCACGGCGCGAAGTCGGGCGATCAGTTCCGACATGTGGAAGGGTTTCAAGACATAGTCGTCCGCCCCGGCGTCCAAGCCTTCGAGGCGGCTCTCAAGCGCTTCGCGGGCGGTGACGATCAGCACCGGAAGACTTCCCTTGGGCACAGGCATGGCGCGGATGTTCTTGAGCACGTCGATGCCGTCCATCCCGGGAAGCCCCAGGTCCAAAAGCACGGCGTCGACGTCGTGCACGCGCAGAGCCGCCAGGCCCTCGGGACCGGTCGGCGCGTAGGTGACGACGTGCGCTTCGCTTTCCAGAGCGGCACTCACGGCCCGCGCGATGAAGGGATCGTCTTCAATGAGAAGAATGTGCATGCGTAATCCAATGAAAAGGTGTTTGGGGCAAACTCTTGCGAAAGAAGAGCGCCATCTGAAAGTCTACCCGCCCCAAAGATCCTCGGTGCGCTTCGCCACTTTCCGTCACAAAGAAACGGGATGCGCCTTCCCCGGAACCTTCACCCGAGAAGAAATCTCCATGCCGACTTTTTCCCGACGCCTCCTCGCGGGCGCCCTCCTCTCTTCGCTTTTCGCAGTCTTTTCCGGGATGGTTTTCGCCATGCCCCTGGGCAACGCCGTCAAGGTACCGCTCAAGATCACGGCCGACTGCGCCAGGGCGCAGGACTTCCGATCGACGGGCTACGGCGTCTGCCGCCTGCGGGCCGTTGTCCCTCTCGAAGCGGAAGAAGCGCTCGCGCGCGTGCCGGGGCTCACGAATGAACAGAGAAAAGGCGTGAACCTCGACGTCGTGTGGGAAGTTCAATCCGCCGAAAATCGGGGCGCGGTGGCGGCGGGCTTCGAAGCCGCCGCCTCGGGGCTCGCCTGGCATGCGCCCGTGGCCGGGCGCAGCTCTCCCGTCGAGGGGCTTTGGACGAAGACGGACGGAAACGGCACCGTCGAGACGCAACTCACCGACATTCTCGGTGAGCGCACGGTGACGGTCTGCGCCTCCGTCATGACCAACGGCGTTCGGGGAAGCGCCTGCGCGAAGCTCGCATTCGGCAAGGGCCCGCTCTCGCGCTTTACGAAACCCTCGGAAACGCCGATCGACTACTCGACGCACGAAGCCCGTTGCCGGGAACTCGGGGCCGAACTTCCGAGCGTGGCGATTCTCCAGACCGTGTCGCTCAAGGGCCGCTACAACGCGCTTTCCAACGCCTTTGGGGCGGGGATAGCCGCGGGCTGGCCCTTTGACCTTCACTACTGGGGCGAACCTTCTTCGGCGATGCCGGGGCGTGTGCGGCAACTGCAGATCCGAAACGGCAGTCCCCACGGGGCGGGGGCGATCCCGAAGTCGTCCCTGCGGCATTCGGTCTGTCTCAAACCTTGAAACGTAGCAACTCCGTAGCTCCCCCTACAGACATCATCAATCATCAAGCATGTACCAAGCGACAAACGCGCGCTCTTCTTCACTGAAAACAAGAGCCAAACGCACAAGATCTTTCCCCTGAGCATGCCAAACCCCGTAACGACGATCTCTCATCTGTGAAATCGCCTTTTCGAGACTTACGGGCGCTTCAGAGTTCTTTGCCACGTACTTCAGCTCAAAGACCCAGTAACGGTTGTCTACAACCACTTCCAGATCACTGCGACCCTTGGCGTTATGCACCTCTATCCTCGGACGTAAGGATGCTTCACGCATCATCAACTGCAACAATGCTCGACATGAAGCTTCATCTCGAACGGGGTAATGCGCATAATCGAAACCATCGAAGACTTCATTGAAGGCTTCCACAATTTCTTCAGGTGAACCATAGGAGAGTAGCTTTCTAATTTTTTCAGCTTCTTCCAATACCGACGATCCACTTTTAGCAATTTCGCCGGCATAAAGTTTAGCCATAGAAATGGCAACTTCCTCGTTCGGATAGCCGAGTACAACGTCGCCGTTCTTTTCCACCGAACGAATCGTGAGGTATCCCGCCTGAACAAGAAGTGCCTCCGGCTCAATTTCACTGTACTGTCGCGGTGCCTTAAGTCCCGTAATCGAATAGCGTATCGGCTGCCCGTAGGCAGTAGGTGACTGCAGAGAATGGCGTTTCAGATAACGGAGCAATACCGTGGGCTGTCCACCACTTTCGAACCAATAATCTTGAAATCCCAGTTTAGGGTTGTTCAAAAAATTGAAGACTGACCAAGGAGAATAAACGTGAGTTGAAGCTTCTTGATCGAAAGAAAAACCATCGTAGTTTGCTTTAAGTGCTCTCATCATCTCTTCAAAAGGCATCTGAAGCACGTTTGCCGCGTTTTCGAGATACACCCAGAAATTCGACCTAATTTCCTCATCCGTCAATCCCAGAATAGTCCCATAGGCAGGATCCAGTGAAATATCCTGAAGATTATTAAAGGCAGAGAAAATACTCGTATTACTAAACTTTGTAATACCGGTCATAAAGAGAAAACGCAGACAACCTCCCTTCGACTTGAGTACCATAAAGAACTCGCTCATCGTCGAGCGCACTTTTTCAAAAAGTTCTGGTTTATCAAGACAACTCGTGAGAGGCGCGTCGTATTCATCGATAAGAATCACCAGACTAAGCGTCTCCAAAGAGGAAAGCCACCGAGAAAACTCTATGAGAAGATCGTAGCGCCCCGAAGGCTGGAATCCAACATCACCGAAAAGAATGGAAATCTGTTGATAAAATTTAGCCTGGAAAGTTTCTACATCATCGAATTGTTTAATTTCTGAAAAATCCATACAAACGACCTGATAGGTCGTATCTTTCCAGACATTCTCAATATAGAGCCCTTGAAAATGTTTAAGCCCATCCCGGAAAAGCGTCGCTAACGTAGAAATCAGAACTGATTTTCCAAAACGTCGCGGTCTCGCAAGGAAAAAACTCCCTTCGATTCTCGCCAGTCTTGCAATGGGCTCCGTTTTGTCAACATAAATTCTTCCAGCCCTACGCAAAGCCCTAAAATCCGAAAGCCCTACAGGTAAAGGCAAAACGTTTTCCATCATCGTGATTGCATCCTAAAACCGTACGACAACGAACCATTGTGACACAAGAAGACGAGTTCGGTTCGATAAGCGACTATCTAAACTCTTCCGCGCCATCCCCTCCTCAGCGAGAGGAAGCGGAGCGCACGCAACGGGAGAAAAGCATTTGAAGTGTTGGTAGGACCTTCGCCCAAATGAAGGTAACACATCGTGTCAAGAGTCTATCCGACTATGCTCCCCTTCGTCTCACTCCTTGTCTCTCACTACAAAACGGGCGCCGCCGAGTTTCCCCGAAGGCGCCCGTCCGTCATCCCTCCGAGGGATGTGCGTTTCCGGTCACGCTCAAACTTCGATCAGGTCGTACTGGTCCGACCCCATGTGAAGTTCGCGCATGTAGGAGAGCTGGCGCAGACCGCTGCGCGATTCGATGCGCTCGACCAAATCGTGACGTTCCTTTTCGGGGAGCGCATAAACGAGGTCGATCGCCGCCTTGTCGATTGCGAGAATGTCGGTCGAGGCGAGAATCCCGATGTCGTGGGCCGTCGGTTCCGCGGCGCTCGTGCCGACGCAGTCGCAGTCGACCGACATGCGGCGCATGACGGAAAGATACGTGATGTGCTTGCCGAAATGGTCCGTCACGGCCTTGCCGCCTTCGACCATGCGTTCCATGAAGTGCGGACCGCCCGCCCAGTCGTTGTTCCCTTCGCGGTGGAGTTCGCGCTTGCCTTGCGCACCCGAGGCGCAGCCGATGGCGATGTTCTTCAGGCACCCGCCGAAGCCGCCCATCGTGTGGCCCTTGAAGTGCGTGAGAACGATCATGGAGTCGTAGTTGAGAAGGTGCTTGCCGACATGGACTTCCTTGAGCCACTTGCCGCCCTTGATCGGCAAAGCCACGTCGCCGTCTTCATCCATGATGTCGACGGGCGAGAAGGTCCAGCCGTTCGTCTTGAGGACCTCGCGGTGACCGGCCGTCGTCTGACGGGGACTCGCATAGAAGACGTTGCACTCCACGATCGTGGAAGGCACTTCCGCCTGGAAGGCCTTCACCCATTCGCGCGGAATGATGTTGGGACCGTTCGGTTCCCCCGTATGGAGCTTCAAAGCCGTACGGCCCGTGATGTCGCCGTTGACGAGCTTGTAGAGTTTCAGAAGCCCCGCCGCGCTCAAGTCCTTCGTGAAGTAGACCTTGGCGCGCCCGTTGGCGGCGGAGCTCCCCGAAGCGGGCGCTTCGGCGGCCTTGAGCGACGCCGCCTGCAAACCTCCCGCCACGGTCGCGACGGAGGCGAGGAAATTACGACGACTGAGCATTTTCTTCTCCTGTCTGAGCCGCACCGGGCGGTCGTGCCCGGCGCGGAAAATCGGTGGTTCCTGAAAGGAGGCTACGAAAACGATCGGTGGAAGATGCATCCGTTCCGCTCGACTTCTTGCCTGTTGTTGGCAAACCTTCCGTCAGGAAGCCTTGCGCTTGGGGAGGATATTCGCGAGCACGTCCCGGGCGATTTTCTCCTGCTCTTCACCCGCGGAGCGTTCGATCTCGGCGAAGTAGTCCTCCATCTCCTCGACCGTCGTGCCGGTGTTAAGCGCGGCGCCCAAGTGAAAGTTGAGCTGCCCCGCCGTTCCCGTCATCGCGCCGAGCGCCCCGATCGTCGCGAGTTCGCGATACTTGGGCGAGAGGTTGTCGCGAATGAAAATGTCGCAGAAGAGGTGTTCCTTCAAGAAGGTGTCGATCACGGGCGCAAAGACCTGATAGCCCGCGGGCGGCGGAATTTGCGTGCGGCCGCCGAGCTTGGCGCGCACCTTGGCGCCGTAATCGTCCTTGTTGATCCCGGCGGGAACGGGCGAAGGTTCCTTCCCGGGTTCGTCCTTGATGCACGCTTCGGCGCGGCGCTTCGTCACGTCCATGAAGCGGTGGATGGCGTTGAGACTGCGCGGAAAGCCCGTGTAAGCGTAGAGCTGCACGAGGACCTCCTTGATTTCGCTCACGGTGAGGTCGGCTTCGAGCCCCCGCACGAGCGAGGCGTCGAGCTTTTCCATGTCGCCCTGCGCCGTGTAGGCGGAGATCGCGACGATCGAGCGGCTCTTTTCGTCGAGTGCGTCGGCCATGGCGGCGTTCCCCGCAAGGAGGAGGGAAAGCGCGCAGAAAATGGCGGCGGACGTCTTTTTCATGATGTTCTCCTTACTTCTTCAGAGGATCGACGGCGGACGCGGCGTAGCGTGCGTACTCTTCGTCGGTGAGCGCTTCAAACCACTCGGTCGAGGAGCCGCCCTAGGGCGTATTCGTGAGCGCGATGTGGCTCATGGCCGTTTCGGGCGTCGCGCCGTGCCAGTGGCGCACGTTGGGCGGGCACCAGACGTAGTCGCCCGGACGAACGACGTCGACCTTGCCGTCGGCGGTGCCGACGAGGCCCTTCCCGAAGGTGACGAGAAGACGCTGTCCCGCCGGATGCAGATGCCAGAAGGTGCGCGCACCCGGCTCGAAGGTGACGACCGTGATGCCGTTTTGATTGTGCTGATCGGCCTTCGCGATCGAATTCTGACGGACGTTCCCGACGAACCACTTGTCGGAGCCCTTCGCCGAGGGCGTGTCGCCCGAACAGGCGATTACGTGGCCCGCGGGCGCGGCGGCGGGTTCCGCGGCGAAAGAGGTCTGCGTGAAGGCGGCAAAGAGCGCGCCGCAGAGGAGAGCGAGTCGGAGATTCTTTATCTGCATGACGGGTTTCCTTCAGAAAGGTGTGGAGAGTGTTCCCGGGCGGTCCGGTCTCTCTGAAAAAGCCCGACCGCTTCGTTAGCGTTCACTCTATCGGGCGAATCTTGCGCGGCCTTCCCTCTTCTCCATCAAAACGCATCGTTTTCTTGCGGGTAACTCTCCCGCCGCAAGGTTTTGCAAGATTCGGGCGCTATGATCGAGGAAACGAAAATCGGAACGTTCGCCATGCCCAACCGTCCCCTCCTCCTCATTGTCGAAGACGACGCGGAAATCGCCGAGCTTCTCGAAGAAAACCTTCGGGCACGGCTTTGACACCGTCACCGCCGCGAACGGCGTGGAACTCTTTTCCCTGCTCGAAACAAGAAGACCCGACCTGCTCCTGCTCGACATCATGCTGCCGGGCGAAGACGGTCTTACGCTTTGCCGACGGCTTCGCGCGGGCGACGGCGGTTTGCCCGAGACGCCCATCATCTTTCTCTCGGCCTTGGGCGACCTCACCGACCGCGTCGTGGGGCTCGAGCTCGGCACGGACGACTATCTGCCGAAACCCTTCGAAATGCGGGAGCTTCTCGCCCGCATCCGCGCGGTCCTGCGGCGCTCCGAGATGCGAAGCCGCGCCGAATCGCAGAGCGCCGCCCCGAGCGACTTCGAGAGCGCCCTCCCCGCCCGAACGATTCTGCGTTTCGGTCCCTGGCGCGTCGACATGGGAGCGAGGCACCTCATCGACGAATCGGACGTGACGGTGTCGCTTTCCGCCCAGGAATTCAAGCTTCTTGAGATGTTCCTCAAGAACCCGCAGCGCGTGCTCACGCGTGAGAGCATTCTCCTGCGGCTTGAAACGCCTACGACCGCAACATCGACGTGCAGATGAGCCGCCTTCGCGCGAAGCTTCGCGACAGCGGGCGCAATCCCAAACTCATTCGCACGATGCGCGGCGACGGCTACATGCTCGCCGTTCCCGTCGAAAAGGAGGCGCCGTGACCGAATCCGCATCCCTTTTCGAACGCGTCAAACAGAAGCCCGTCAGGCTTCTTCCCGACTCGATCTTCGGACAGATCCTCTTCGTGCTCGTTGCGGGGCTCGCACTCCTGCAGATCGCGAACTTCCTCGTCGTCTGCGGCGTGCAGAAGCTCTACGTCGATCAGATGGAGCGGGCCCGAATCGAACACGTCGTCTCCTATCGGGCGCTCTTCGAGTCGATTCCGGCGGATCTTCGCGCGGAAACGCTCAACGCGGCGCACGGCAATCCCGCGCTTGCGCAGTCGCTCGAGCGCGTGACGATCGTGCGCGAACGCCCCGACTGGACCGCCCCCGGTCCCATCCTCGCGGATTCCCTCGGAGCACTCAAGGAAGCGTTGTCCGCGGGCGGCGAAACGCCCGACGTGCTCGTGCGGGGCGAAGGTTCCGAGTCTCTTCTTCCGCTTCACGCCCCGACCATGGAGGTGGCGGTGGCGCTCACGGACGGCACCTGGCTCACGATCCTCTTTCCCGTCGAGGCGGACGACCGTCTGATGGTCTGGTCGCAACGACTCTTCGTCTTTCTTGAAGCCCTCGTGCTTCTCGTTCCGCTCGTGTATTTGCTCAAGCGCGTGACGAACCCGATCGACCGGCTCTGCGGTGCGGCGGAAGCCTTCGGGGCCGCGCCCGAAGAAAGTCCTGCGCTCCCCGAAGAAGGGCCGCGGGAACTCCGCAGCGCCGCAAACGCCTTCAACCGCATGCGCGAACAAATCCGCGGACACCTGGACGAAAGAAACCGCATGATCGCGGCTTTGGCCCATGACCTCCGTACGCCGCTCACGAAACTGCAGCTGCGGCTCGCGCGCGTCGAACCCGAGACGCTTCGCGACCAACTCGTCGACACCGCCAAGGGGATGAACGCGATTCTGACGCAGGGCCTCGAATTCGCGAGAAGCCTGCGCACCGAAGAGCCGATGACGAAGATCGACCTGCCTTCGTTCCTTCAGAGTCTTGCGGACGACTACGCGGACCTCGGACACGCCGTGACCTTTGAATGCGATTCCTCCTTTGAAGAGAATCCCCAAAAGGGCGTCCTGCCGGCAAGGCCCTTGTGTCTTAAGCGCTGCATGGAAAACCTCCTCACGAACGCCTGCGCCTACGGGGGATCGGCCGCGATGCAGCTTACGTTGGAAAAGAACGTGCTCGTCGTGACGGTGTCGGACCGGGGACCGGGGATTCCGGAAGAACTGATGGAGAAAGTGTTCGAGCCCTACTTCCGGGTGGAGGGGTCGAGAAACCGGGCTTCGGGCGGAACGGGCCTGGGACTTCCGATCGCGAAGAACATGGCGCAGTTGAACGGCGGGACGCTGACGCTCGCGAACCGACCCGAGGGCGGGCTCACGGTGACGCTGCGCCTGCGGTTGTCTGCCGCGGGTTGAAGCGGAAAATCGCAATACGACGGTCAATCTGCGATCTGCCGGATTGCGATCTGCGACCTCGTGATCCGAACAACTGTCCAGCGAGCAGTCCGCCGCCTCTCACGGGAACAACGCAGTCCTCGGTGTTGTCGGAAGATCATTTGATTGGACCTTCGTTCGCGTTGCGTCGGGATCTCGGGTACACGGATGCCCTTCTCGGCTGAGACTCCAGATGCTTGATGAGCCAAAAGTATCCACTTCATCGCAATTTTGCTATAAACGGACAAACCGTTTTTGTTGGAGTTTGACGATGCAGGCGACGAAGACTTGACGCGACATGCTCAACGAATCGCTCAAAGAACCGGAATTTCGAAAGGAGTGGGAAGACGCGAATGCCGAGCTTGTCATGCTCGACAACATCCTCGCGGCCCGGTCGGAAGCGGGCCTCACGCAGGCCGAGGTCGCCTTGCGCATGGAAACGACGCAGTCCGCCGTGGCGCGTCTTGAAAACAATTTGATTCGCGGGAAACTCCCGTCGGGACGAACGCTCGCGCGCTACGCCGAGGCACTGGGCAAGCGTGTGCGGATCTCGTTTGTTTGACGCCGCCGAATCCGGTCAACCCCAATCTTCTTCCGGATAATCCTCTCGAACGTCTTCGATGTCTTCGGCATCGGGCGAAACGAAGTCGACCATGCCGTTCTCTTCGTTGTCCTCCCCGTCCTCGTCGTAGTACCCGTTGAAACTCTGATCTCGCACGGTTTCACTTTCGGGCGTGAGATAGTCGCTCATCACGCCCGCACGTTCGCGTCCGCCCTCGTAATCGCCATAGTCGTCCGACTCGTACGCGGATGCGTTAACGGAGGATGCCAAGAGGATGAGGACCGCAACGTCGGCGGCGAGTGACTTTTGAAAAAGGCGGTTCTGTTGGGTCATGACGGTATCTCTGTGTGCTTCCTTCTGACGCCGGACGTAGGGATCGGTTATCTACAACGACAACTTCACCGACTTCCGACAGCACCCCATCAGCCGGGTTACGCGGCTTTCGAGTAATTCACATTCTTCAGAATGACGCAGAAATCCGTTGCCGTGGAGAAGATCTGCGGCGCGAATGCTTCAGTATACCCCGGCAACTTTTGTGATTCGCTCACAATCTTGCGCAGACCGCTTCCTCGTCGTTCCATGTATTTCATCCGGTGAAACAAATTGGCGATCAAGGGATTTCGACCGACGAAACAGGGGAGTGGATGTCGTCCGCTTGAATTTGTGGCCCCACGAACATTCCGCCCGGCGAAACAATCTCGAGTCGATCATCGAACATGTCGACGTGAATCTCGGTGCCGAGCACTACATAGTCACGATGAATCAGCGCATTGACGATGGCTTCCGCTACGGCGCAGCCGGCGTAGTCCGATTCTTCCATGCGATAACGATCCCTCTCGGAAAACCATACCTTGGCGTTGCTGCGTACGAACTCGCAACCGCTCTCCAACAAATAAATCAAATTTCCCTTGTATTCCTTATCGTCCAAAGCATCGTCAAAGACAGAACCCTTTTCCAAGCCATTCCAACGCGTACAGAAGATTCGGGAGTTGAAAACCAGAGGTTGGTCACTCATCAGCCGACCGACGTTCGTCAGACGGCCATCTTCATCGGCAAGACCGAAGGAAACGTAGTCCTCAGCTGTAAAGTGCAACCCGGTGCGCTCAAGGTAGCTCGATTCCAACCGGGTGAAACTGTGATCCCTCTTCACGACATCCGTGAGCAAAGCGTCAAAGGTCCGGTCGTTTCCCCATAGAGTCCGTTCCATCACAATCAACCTCGCATCACCAAAAGCTGAGCCCTCTCTTTTGTCCGTCTTCTCTCAGAAGAACCCTTTCTCCGTATTTTCCCCTCGCCCGCCATGCGGAGATAGCGCTGAAAACTCTTCGCCGGAGTCTGATGCCGCAGAGGGAGAACCAGGGGACGAGCCTCCCGCTTACAGAAAGAATATACCCGCAAACCGCTTCGCGCGGCGGCCCGGACCGCCGCCTTGAGTCAGGCTCGAAACGTCACTCCGTCACGACGATCTTGACCCCCGTGCACCGCCCGCCGTTGCAGGCACCTTCCGACACGCTGCAGGCGGCCACGGCCACGCGGGCGTCCGAGAGGGCATCTAAGACGATGCTGTCGCCCGCCTTCGAGCGGGCGGGGTGAATCGTGACCTTTCCGTCGGGCGCGATCGTCGCGGACATGAAGAGGTTCACCGGCTGAATCTGGTACCGCTTTTGCGAAAGCGCCTCGTTGAGGTTGTCGAAGCAGTTCGGATGTCCTTCGCCGTTGCCGTAGAAGAAGTCGTAGGTCTCGCGGCGGCAGCTCGGGAAAAGGATGTCATGCTCGCCCACGTCGTCGCGGACGATGCGGAACATCGGACGATAGCGGTTCGTGTAGAGAGTGTCGCCGACGTGAAGCCGGATCGACTCGTTGCAGTCGAGCGTCACGGCGGTCGACAAAAATTCGTCGTCATGTTCGGCGCAGACCGCAAAGAAGTCCGCGACCTGTTCGCCCTCGACGTCGATCACGGCGACCTTCTCCCCTTTCTTCACGTCGAAGCCAACGCCGCTGCAAGGCGCGACCGCGTACTCCCGCATCGCCGCCAGATCCTTTCGCATGAGCCAGTCCGTCTGCGCGTCGTCCCCCATCACGAAGACGTGCGTGGCGAACTTGCGGAAGCCGTTGCGTTCATAAAAGCGAATGGCCCTTGCGTTCTTTTCCCAGACGCCGAGCCACACGTAGGCGAACCGCTTTTCCGCGGCGAAGTCCAGAGCGTAGGTCATGAGAAGACGCCCCAACCCGGCGCCCTGAAAATCCTGCGAGACGTAGATGCGCTCGATCTCGAGCGACGCTTCGTCGTGCACGTCCGTCTGCGCGGCGGCTTCGTTCAACTTCAGATAGCCCGCGAGCTTGTCGTCGAGATAGAGAAAGACGAAGGTGCAGGCGGGATCGAGCAGTTCCGCGCGGAGCTTTTCCGTCGCATAGGCCTCGTCGAGGTAGGCCTGCATGTTCTCGGGCGTGTTGAGGGAGGCGAAGGTGTCGTAATAGCACTTGCGGGAAAAGGCCTGAAGGACTTCCAGGTCCTCGATCGTGCACTGTCGAAAAAGCGTGACGGGCATGGTTTCTCCTCAATCTGGAACGAAACCGCGCCGAACAGGCGAAATTCCCGGAACCGCCGCCGGACAAACAGCGGCCCGACGCGAGTTGTCTCCTCGAATCCCACGGGGCGGCGAAAAAATCGGATCCCGAAATTGTACAGGCGTGGGCTGCGTCATCCTTATTCGAAAATCTCGGTTTTCTGCCGACAGCGCTCGCCGCGCCGTTAAAAATCCCGCCGAAGCGAACTTCGACGGGATTTCTTCTCCAATCTCTTTCTCCGTCCCGAGACGGAGCGGAAAAAGAGTGATGGGAGGCGATTACCAAGCCATGCGAACGCCGACGCTCCAACGCCAGGGCGATTCGACTTCGCCGCCGTCCGTGTAGTTGAAGTCAGCGTAGACATAGGTCGATTCGGTGACGTTCCAGTTCGCACCGATGCCGAGTTCGTACCAGGTGTCGCCCAATTCTTCATTCAGCGTAACCTTGTCGGCACCCTGACGGAACGTCACGTCGGCATCGCCCTGGAAGTCGTGCAGAACCGACGCGCGAACGTAGGCGCCGCCCTTCTTGTTCGGGCACTGGAGACCGGCCTGCACGCCCAAGCGGCCGACCGTCATGTCAACGGCTTCGTTCGTTACGTCGATGCCGTTGAAGTTGTAATCGGCGGACCAAATGTGACCGTACATGACTTCAGCCTGCGGTTCGACGTATGCAAAGTTCGTCACAGGGAAGCGCCAACCAGCTTCGGCCGACACCCCAATGGCGTTCGTGTCGTAAGAGGCCGTGCCGCCGCCAACGATATCGTTGTGATCAAACGTCACGTCATTCGAGAGAGCGCCGTACTTGATCGTACCGTCCAGGTAGAAACCGCTGTCGGCAAGCCACGTTCCGTAGAGCGTGAAGTCGTAGTTGTAGTTGTCGCCCTCGCCGAGATCAAACGTGCTTTCGCCACGCGTGTAAGAGAACGCACCGCCAACGAGCACATTCGTACCAGCGATCTTGTGGTCGTAACCCAACTGTGCACCGTAGTACTTGTTTTCGACGTTTTGAGAACCAAATTCGTCCTTACCGTTGTAGACGCGCACCCAACCGCCGTTGTTGTAGCCGTTCTGGTCGCGAATTTCACCCAGACGGTACTGCATGTGGTTCATCGCGGAACGCCACTGCATGTAGCCGACGGCCGCCAACTGCGAAAGACCGTGCGTCACGCCGTTCTCTTCGCCGGCGCGAACATTCGCCACGCCGCCAAGGCCTTCGTTCGCATCAGCGTCCCACGTAGCAGTAAGACCGTCGTGGATACCCGACGCGGCGAGCGACATGTTGTAATCGACGTTAACGGCATCTCCACCTTCAGCGGGTGTCGACTGAACGCTGATGCGGTCGGCGAGGCCTTCAAACTGCGTCTGAGCATCGGCGCCCGTATTCTTGGCCGTCGCCGTCAGCGTGCCCTTCTGCAGGTTCTCTACGCTGAGATTCTTTTCCCCTTCAGCCAGCGTGCCGCCCAACGTCTTGTCGCTGAAATTCACGTTCACGTCCGACGTCACCGTGCCGAGTTTCGCCTGGGAAGTCGCACCGTTCAAATTGACGTTGACCGCATTGCCGTCGATACCCGACACTTCAGTTTCGCCAAGGCCAAAAGAATTAAAACTTCCCAAATTCGGAATGGCATCTGAGGCCGTTGAATCCGTTACGAAACTCGTTTCTCCGACATTTAAAGTTCCGATGGAAAACGCCTTGCCATCCTTGTTAGCAGTCGTCACCGCAGCGATGCCCGTCACGCTATTTTCTTTAGCCTCAAGCATCGTTCCATCGGCATCGTATCCTGCCCAAACCGTGCCGAGTCTTTGATCAGTTGCACCTTCCTTGGCGGGGAAACCTCCACCGAAAGCCACACCGGCATTGTGGTTCAAATACACATCAACGGCCGTAAAAGTCGTGTTTTCCGCATGAGCACCATTGTAGGTAGACTCATTGATTCGAAGGGCGGCATTTTCCTCCACGATCAGCTTCTCAACCGTAATGCTCTGCGGTGCTGTGCTCCCTTCGATTCGGTTGCCCCAGAATTCAAAGTCACCGACTGTCGGCTTTTGGGCCGTACCGGCCTTGACAGTGGCTTCCTTCACTGTCAGATTCTGGCCCTCGTGCTTGACGTAGCCGATCGTATGATCGCCAAAATCAGCGTTCGCAGGATTGAACACCACACGGTCAATCACGACGTCAGCGCCAGCAGACTCTTGAATAGTGACATACCCTTTTCCGTTACCATCCGACGGGTAAACATTAACTTCGTCAACCTGCGGAACAGTTACGTTCAAGGGATAGTCAGCAGCCCAAACAGTTTGATGCATCATGCCCAAAGCGGTTGCAATAGCCAATGCGATTTGCGTTGTTTTCATCAGGAACTCCTTGTTAGAAAGGACATTTTTGGTTGACGCTACCCCCTTCATCGAAAACCTGTCAATCCAGTAAAACCCTTATTTCCCTGACAAAGCTCCAATCTTCAGACTCTTCCAAATAATCCCTGTCACAGCAACGATTTCATCAAACCATCATGTGTACTGGAATACATGCCTACACAAAAAAGATTTCGAGTAGATTATCAACGTTTCCCTCCGCCATTTCTCTATCATCTTAAGGGCACTTCCGTAAATCAGACGTCAGGAACTAGTCCGTCGTAGATGAGAATTCTTGTCAAAAGTGAAGACTGCTGAACAAGCGCCAAAGGCCTCCACGCTACAGAGCTTGGAAGCCTCGGGTTGAGTCGATTATTAGGGAAATTCTGTAGAACGATCTCGGACGTCCTGGCCGTGCCTCCACTAACAAGTATTGCGGCAGAGCACTTGTCGGCGAAAAACGTTGTAGGCCAACGCCGTCAGCCAACTGTGGAACGTTGCGCGCCTCAATCCGATTGAGCGCACAAACGAGCCTTTGAAGACGGTTTCAATGTAGCCAAAGACGTGCTCAATGCGGCAGCGTATTTTGGATTTCAGGTGATTCAGCTTCTGTTGAAGTTCGGTCAGCGGGGTGTTCGCATACCCCTTCTCACAGAAGCAAGGGTTCACATTGAAGCTACGGGCAAGTTCCTCTAAATTCTTGCCGGAGTAGGCTGAATCCGCGAACAAGGTGCGCCCCGCATCTTCCTCTTCATTGAGCATCCACGCCAACGCGCGAGAGTCATGGACGTTGGTCGCGGTGGTGCTGACGTGCAGAATCACCTTGCTGACCGCACCGACAAGGGCGTGCATCTTGTAGCCGTAGTAAGTTTGCTTATTCTTCATGGTCCACCGGCCATCGACGTCCTTCTGCCGCTTTTTGGCGGGGTGACCAATCCATAGATCTTCGCCTCGCCCGTCTTTGATGGCTTGATTCTCTTCGCGCGTATTCCGCTGTCTCGGAGCTTCAACGAAGCTTCCGTCGAGAATCATGTCCTCTTTCTCGTCGACAAGACCGCTCTTCTGCATCTCTTGGAGATGTTTGCTGAAGATGAACTCCCCGACTTTCGAGTTGACGAAGCAGTCTCGATAGTCCCAGATGGCCTGGGGAGAGATTTGAGTTCCCGGAGCAATCTTCAGGAATTTCTGCAGCGTTGCACTGTCGAGAATTTATTGTGCCACAGCCCGATCACTCTTTCCGCTAAAAGCGCCGTAGAACACAACGCGGAACATAAGGACAGGATCAAAGGCAGGCCGTCCGGCCCGAGATAGGAAGATTGGCTGTTTGAAAGAATCATCCTTAGGAAGTTGATCTTCCTTGAACAAGCCGCCAAGGGATCGTTTTTGAGAGCCAGCGAGCCTTTTCTGCTTTTGCATTGTGCGCCAGGTGGAAACGACGCGCTCCAACAAGGGACGATGGTCTTCAAAATCCACGCCGTCCTTAATGAGTCGGATAAGAGGGTTGTCCCCAAAGCGTCCAAGCTCTTGGATCGTGAGGTCCAGGGCGAATAAGGAACTCTTGACAGGAAGGGAGGTATTCCGATAAGATCTGCTCATAATGGAGTTTTTGTGTTGATTGTTTCGGAAAAATTCAATTTTACACAAATTCCCCATTTTTTTGTGCCTTCCCCCCCCCCTCCTTTTTGCTCCGTTACCCCTTTGAAATCAAAGGGTTGAATTTACGAAAGTCCCCTCAACCAAAAATTAAAATCAAATTGAACCAATTTTCACGACATCTCCATTTCACTCAATTAGTTCGAATTGTTGCGACAAGGACACACCACAGCTCTCTTTTATTCACCGTATCACCGCACGTTTCTTTGAAGCTCAAACATCTCGTACTCTTCCGCTCTCCATAGAATCACTGCCCCCTTATACTCCTCCCCCGTACTTTCCCCACGTCCTCTTTGCTGTTTTTCCTAAGAGAAAGAGGAGGTAATCGCTCCTCCGCAACGCATTTCGGCATTTCGCCCTCACCCGAGCCCTCCAACACTTTGCAGAAAACGCAAAGTTCTTTGCAAAACCCAAGATGCCGCAAAAAGTGCCCCCTTGGAGAATGCAGGAAACCGAAGCCCTCGCTTTGCCCGAACGCTACGGGCTCTAGGCAACGGTTCCGACGATGCACGCGGCGTCGAACGCACCCGAGAACCGATCGGGCGTTCGAGACCGCGCGCGTCGCACCACTTTGCGGAAGGCACACCCCCAACGAAGCCTTCCCAACCCCAAGGAGACCCCTTATGCAACTATCTCGCCGAAGCTTTCTTGAAGCGACGGCCGTGGCGGGCCTTGCCGCCACGGTGAACCGCCTCGTGCCCGAAGGTCTCGTTTCCTCCGCGCACGCCGCCGAGGCCGCGAAGGCCGCTCCCGCCGCCGCTACCGCCGCGGGTGAAACGAAGATCGTGAAGACCTGCTGCCGCGCCTGTATTCACAACTGCGGCGTGCTCGCCCACGTGCGCAACGGCCGCGTGGTGAAGCTCGAAGGCAACCCCGAATACCCGATGAGCAAGGGCACGCTCTGCCCGAAGGGACTCGCGGGCATTTCCGCCCTCTATCATCCGAACCGCAACAAGTATCCGCTCCTGCGCGTGGGCAAGCGCGGCGAAAACAAGTGGCGCCGCATCAGCTGGCAGGAAGCGATCGACCGTATCGCCCGCAAGATGGAGGAAGTCCGCCATCAGTACGGCGCCGAATCCGTCCTCATCACGACGGGCGGCGGCGGCAATCCCGCCTTCCGCGGGATTCCGCGCGTTGCGAACGCCTTCGGAACGCCGAACTTCTACGAACCGGGCTGCGCGCAGTGCTATCTTCCGCGCACGCTCGCCTTCGACATGATGTACGGCGGCCCGGACACGTCGATCGCCGACGAAAAGAGCCGCGAAATCTACAACCCGAACACGGTCATGAAGTCGATCGTGCTCTGGGGTACGGATCCCTCCTACAGCAACCCCGCGGGCGGCGGCCAGGCGCTCGTGACCCTGCGCGCAAAGGGCGTGAAGTCGGTCGTGATCGACCCGCGCTTCATTCCGGAAGCGGCCCGCGCCGACGTGTGGCTGCCGATCCGTCCGGGCACCGACGTGGCGCTCATGCTCGGCTGGATGCGCTACATCATTGCGAACAAACTCTGGGACAACGAGTTCGTCATGCGCTGGACGAACCTTCCCTACCTCGTCGACGTCGAAACGAAGATGCTCGTGCACGCCAACGACCTCGACCCGAAGGGCGACGCCAAGACCTACGTCGTGTGGGATGCGAAGACGAAGTCCCCGAAGCCCATCGCCTATCCCTGGGACGACAAGCTCGAGCCGGTGCTCGACGGAGCGTTCGAATACAACGGCAAGAAGTACGTGACGGGCTTCCGTGCGCTCAAGGAACGGGTCGAACCCTGGACCCTCGAAGCGACGGCGAAGGAATGCTGGCTCGATCCGAAGAAGATCGAAGAGGCGATCCGCATCTACTGCGACGGTCCCTCGGGTATCTCCCTCGGCGTCGCGACCGACCAGACGCCGAACTCCGTACAGGCCGCCATGGGCGCCGTGATCCTCAACGCGCTTCTCGGGAACGTCGAACGTCCGGGCTCGCTCATGCAGCGCAATCCCTCGAGCAACGTCGTTCCGGCGGGTTCCTTGGCCACCCGCTGCTCCTACCTCCTTCCGGAAGGTCAGCTCACGAAGCGTCTCGGCAGCAACGAGCACAAGGGCCTCATCCAGTGGGACGCCGCGCAGCCGAGCGCCGTGCTCCAGGCGATGCTCACGGGCAAGCCCTATCCGATCAAGGTCTGGCTCGAACGCTCGGGCAACAAGTTCGGCGTCAACGGCAACGCGGGCTCCTGGGTGAAGGCGATGGAAAACGTGGACCTCATCGTCCACATGTACATGTATCCGACGTCCTTCTCGATGTACGCGGACATTCTGCTGCCCGCGACCGAGTGGCTCGAAACGAACATGCTCATCGAATCCCTCAACATGGTGTTCGCCCGCCAGGCGGTCGCGCACGTGTGGGAAACGGAAGACGAAACGCTCTTCTGGTCGAAGCTCATCAAGAAGTGCGCCTCGCTCGGCAACAAAAACGCCCAGCGCGCCTGCGACCCCAACTTCATGAAGGACGACCTCGCCTACTGGGATTCGATGGAAGAACTCCTTGACGGCCGTCTGAAGCGCATCAACATGACCTGGAAGCAGCTCCTTGCGAACAACCCGGTCACGTACATGCCCTACGACAAGTGGAACACCTACTACGTCTACAAGGAAAAGGATCCGAAGACGGGTCTTCCGAAGGGCTTCCGCACGCCCTCGAAGAAGCTCGAACTTTACGGCGACGTGTGGATCACGCTCGGCCGCACTGGGAAGCCCTATGCGCTGCAGCCGCTCCCGCCCGCCTCGAAGGACTACGACCCGCTTCCCTACTATTTGGAACCCCACGAAAATCCGACGAACGAGATCGGCCGCGAATTCCCGCTCATCCTCACGAACGGGCGCATTCCGGTCTATCACCACGGCACGCTTCGCAACGTGCCCTACCTGCGCGAAATCTATCCGGTGCCCGAACTTTGGGTGAATCCGGTCGACGCGAAGAAGTACGGCCTCAAGACGGGCGACTGGGCCTGGATCGAGTCGCTGCGCGGCAAGACCCGCGGCAAGGTGCTCGTCACCGAAGGCGTGAGCCCGGGCGTTCTCTATCAGGAACGCTTCTGGTTCCCGGAAACGCTGACGACGCCGACGCGCGGCTGGATGGAAGCCAACGTCAACGTGTTGACGAAGAACGACCCGCCCTTCAACGACGTGGTCGGCACCTACACGCTGCGCGGCATCCAGGTCCGCATCTCGAAGGCGCCGGGCGCCCCCGAAGGGATCTGGCAGAAGCCCGAGGACTTCAAGCCGTGGCTGCCGCAGCCCACGGACACGACGCCGAATCCGAAGCTCTGATTCTGATTCGACCCGAACCGTCTCGTTCGAAGCCGCGTGACGCACGGACGCGAGCCGTCCGTGCCGACGCGGCCTCCCAAAAGGAATTTTCGTTATGACGCAAAAAACTTTGGTTATCGACCTCGACCGCTGCACGGGGTGCATGGCCTGCGAAGTCGCCTGCAAGCAGGAAAACGGCGTGCCGCTCGGCGTGTACTTGAACAAGGTCCACTCGATCGGTCCGACGGGGGTCTTCCCCGACATCAAGCAGTACTTCCTTCCGCACGTCTGCCAGAACTGCAAGGACGCGCCCTGCGTGAAGGTGTGCCCGACGAAGGCCACCTACCGCACGGAAGACGGCCAGATTCTCGTCGACAAGGAAAAGTGCATCGGTTGCCGCGCCTGCATGACGGCCTGCCCGTACGGCGCGCGCTCCTTCAATCCGGAAACGAACGTCGTGGAAAAGTGCACGCTCTGCAATCACCTGCAGGCGGCCGGCGAACAGCCCGCCTGCGTGAAGGCCTGCTGCGCGCACGCCCGCTTCTTCGGCGACATCGACGATCCGGAAAGCGACGTCTCCAAGGCCATCAAGGCGGCCGGTCCCGAAAACGTGCACGCCATGCGCGACGTCGGCAACAAGCCCACGGTCCGCTACATCCTGCACAAGAAGTACGGCGACTGGACGGAAGACCAGCCGAAGATGCTCCCGTAAGGCCAGTCGGTGAAGAAAAGAGGAGTGAGCGATGGCGACGTTTCTGCCGAGCGTGTACGCGTTCTTCGCCGCCGCGGCGGCCGGGTGCCTTCTTGCGACGGTCTTCGGTGAGCTTCGCCGCGTCGGAACGGACCGCCTCACGGCGGTGACGCTCTCGGCCCTGGTCGCGACGCTTGCCGCCGCGGCCGCGGTCGTGGGGCAGTTCGGTCGTCCCGCCCTCCTCTTTTCCGTCTTCTCGAACCCCGGGACGGCGATCTTTCGCGAGCTCGCTTCGCTCCTTCTCGCGCTTCTTGCGGGCGCCGCCTACCTGGCAGCGCTCCGCACCGGAGCGACCCGCAGGACGGGGCGAAAGCTTTCGCTCCTCGCGGCCGCTTCGGGGCTTCTTCTTGCGCTTGCCGTCGGCTCCGCCGCGGTGCAGCCCTGGCGTCCCGTTTGGAACACGTGGACCCTCGTCCTTCCGACGGCGGGCTTTGCGTGGCTCGCGGGCGTGATGTTCGCCAAAGGCCTTGGCGCCACCGGACACAAAAATGTCGGACCGGCCCTCCGCCTTCTGAAGAAAGCCGAAGAGAAGACGATCGAAACCGCTTCCGAACCGCTTTGGGAGAACGCGAAACTTGCCGCCTCGGCGCCTCTCGTCGGGCTTGCCGTCTACTTCGCGATCGCCTCGAGCGACGCCTCCGCCCGCGTAGCGCTCGCTTCGCTTCTTACGTGTTCGAACGCCTCGCTCTTCTGGGCGGGCGTGATCGTTCCGAGCGTTCTCGCGTCCTTCCTCGCAGCAGTCTTCGCCTCCGACGCGCTGAAGCGAAATCCCGTTTCCGGCATCGTTTTGGCGATCCTCGCCGCCTTCTCCGCGGGCGCGTGGCAACATCTCGTGTTGGGATTGGCCTGATGAAGGAAACGCTTCGCACAACCTGCAAACCTTTGCCGCCCTGAAGAGCGGCCTACGTCCCTGCGGACGAATCCTCCCGAAGGACTTTCCGTGCGATGATCCTTCGGGAGGACTCTTTCCCGAGTCCCGAACGAACACTCATCCAAAAAGAAGAACCGACCCCACAAAAAGGAATCCATCATGCAGAAGACCCCCGAACTCGCGCGTCTCCTCGAAGGCCGCGGCAATCTCTACCGCTTCCTCTCGCGCTTCTACCTCGTGGAAGTTGACGAAGCCTTCTGGACGGCGCTTCGCGGCATGACCTTCCCCGAAACGGCGGACGAACCCCGCATGGCCGAAGGCTGGCGGCGGCTCGCGAAGGTGGTCGCCTCCGACCTCGGCCCCGACCCCATCGAAACGCTCGCCGTCGACTACGCACGCATCTTCCTCTCCGCGGGCGTGAGCGAGGGCGCCGCCTACCCGATCGAATCGGTCTACACGAGCCCCGAACACCTCGTCATGCAGGACGCCTGGGAGGCGGTCTGCCGCACATACCGTGAAGCGGGCTTTGAAAAGGACGCGAAGGTGGACGTGCACGAAGACCAGCTCGGGCTCGAGCTTCTCTTCCTCGCGCACCTGAACGACCGTCTTCTCGCGTCGATCTCGGCCGAAGGGAACGACCCCGAACGCGACGCCGCGTTCCTCGCCACCCTTCGCGCGTCGAAGACCTTCCTCACGGATCATCCGTTGCGCTGGGTCGCGGACTTCTGCCGTGACGTGAGAAAGTGTCCGGCGACCGACTTCTATCCGGCCGTGTCGCTTCTCACCGAGGGCTTCCTCGCGATGGACGCCGCGCTTCTCGACGATCTCCTCGCCGAAGCCGAAGGAAAGGCCTCCTGAAAACCGGGGCCTGCCGGAGGGTCGGATCCCCTGTCCGAACGTGCAGGGATCCCTCTCTCGTTTGCAATGCATGGAGGGAGGCTGAATGACGAACACGAACCAACGGACGGACACCCCTGCGGACGGTCCGTCCCAAGCCCCAAAACCGTCGGACGCGTCGGTTGACGTCGGCCGCCGCAAGGTCCTGCAGGGGACGGCCGCGGTGACGGGCGTCGCCGCCCTTTTTGCGCTCGGCGCCGCCGCGGCGACGGACGACGCGGAAGACCTCGAATTTTCGAAACGCGCGGTTCGTCCGCCGGGAAGCGTGGCCGAACCCGAGTTTCTCGCGCGCTGTCTGCGCTGCGACCGTTGCCGAAGCGTCTGCCACACGTCGGTGATCGGCATGACCGACTGGTCGGACGGACTCGTTCGGATGAGAACGCCGGTCCTCGACTTCCGGCTCGGGCACTGCGACTTCTGCGGGCTTTGCGCCGAAGTGTGCCCGACGGGCGCGATTCTTCCCTTCCCCAAGGAAACGACCAAGGTGGGACTTGCGGTCCTGACCGAGCGCTGCATTGCTCTGCGCACGGCCGCCTGCCGCGTCTGCGAGGAGAAGTGTCCCTACGACGCCGTGACGCTCGACGAACACAAGGTCCCCGTGATCGATCCCGAAATCTGCAACGGCTGCGGGCTCTGTGAAAACGTCTGTCCCGCGAACGTCTTCCAGTCCTATCGGACGGGCGTCGAGCGCGGGATCGTGGTGCGGCCCTTTGCCGCACTCGAGGCTTCGGTGAAAGGAGGTGCGGCATGAAAAAATTTTTCACGGGTCCGCGCCTGCGCGCCCTGACGGCGCTCGTCTTCTTCCTGCTCTTCCTTCTCGGGCTTGCGGTGCACACGGGCTGGGGAACGGCCTCGTCCTTCGGGATCGCCGAAATCGCCGCGATCTGTCCCTTGGGCGGTCTCGAAGCCATGCTCGCTTCAAAGACCTTCCTTCCGCGCGCCCTCGTGGGCTTCGCGGTGTTCCTTGTCGTCGCGGTTCTTCTCGGTCGCTTCTTCTGCGGGTGGCCCTGCCCCGTGCCCTGGGTCGAGAAGGCGCTCTCCAAACTGCGCGCGCCGGGACGGCGTTTTGTGCGCGGCGCGAAGGCATCCCCGGCGGCCTCGTGCACGACGCCTGACGCGGCTTCGATCTCGCCTTCCGAGAATACCAAGACTGCAGAACATTCTTGCCCGAGCGCCGCATCCTGCACTTCCGCCTCCTGCAAAGACTGCGCCCTCGCCAACCGCGTGAAGAAAAAGGCGGAGAGCGCGACGGAAAAGACGCCCTACTGGATTTTGGGCGGCGCGCTCGCTTCGAGCGCCGTCTTCGGCTTTCCGGTCTTTTGTCTCATCTGTCCGGTGGGCCTTACCTTTGCGCTCACGGTGGCGCTCTGGCGGCTCTTCGAATTCAACGAAACGAACTGGGCGATCCTCTGGTTCGCGGGCTTTCTGGTGCTGGAACTCCTCGTTCTTCGCCGCTGGTGCTCGCGCTTTTGCCCGCTCGGCGCCCTCTGGACGCTTGCTTCGCGGCTCAACCGGTTCTTCCGCCCGAAGGCAAACGAAGCGCTTTGCACCCGCATGACCCACGGCGTCGCCTGCACGATCTGCCGCGACGTCTGTCCCGAAGGAATCGACCCGGCGGCGGTCGCGAACGACCCGATGCTCCTTGCCCGCTGCACGAAGTGCGGCGCCTGCGCGGCCGCCTGCCCGACGGGCGCGGTGCATTTCCCCTTCCTCGCCGAGGCGGGCAAGAAGACGCTGCCGATCGTTCCGGTCGCCAGGGCTTCCGCTTCCGTGAAGGCGAATGCCGAAGTCCCCGCGTCGTCCGACGAAAGGGCGAACGCTGTGCTCACGCCTGAGGAAGAACGCATGGAGGTCGCCCGCTGCATTCACTGCGGCACCTGCGGCGAACACTGTCCCCTCGGAGACCGCATGCCGCGTGCGACGGCGCTACTCGCCCGAGGTCGTAGAGAACAGGCCGCAAACGTTTTGTTGGCGCCGGGCGGTTTCCCGGAAATCACGTCCCGCGTCTGTCCGACGGAGCGCTTCTGCGAGGGCGCCTGCGCGACGGAGCACGACGGCAATCCCGTCGCGGTCGCGATGCTCGAAAAGACCCTGGCGGACGAAGGCCTTCGCGAGGGCTGGCGCCCCGACGTTCGCCATGCGGCGAAGCGCCGCCGCGTCGCGGTGGTGGGTTCGGGCCCGGCGGGGCTGGCCTGCGCCGACGTGCTCGTGCGCCTGGGCGTGGAAGTCCACGTGATCGACCGCGCCCCGGTTGCGGGCGGTCTTCTCTCGCTCGGCATTCCTTCCTTCAAGCTTCCGAGAGACGTCGTCGCCCGCCGCGTGAAGCTTCTGGAAGACGCAGGCGTGCGCTTTGCTCTTGGACTCTCCGTCGGTAAGGATCTTTCCTGGCGGGATCTCGCGAACGAATTCGACGCCGTCTTTGTGGGTACGGGCGCGGCCCGGCCCGTGACGCTCGACGTGCCGGGCGCTCTCCGAGAGGACGGAAAGGACGACGCCTCCCTTCTCACGGCGGACGTCTTCCTCCGCGCAGTTGCGAAACGCGAAGCCAACCTTCCCGACGCGGGCGACATTCCCGACGCCCTTCGCGGGAAGCGCGTGGCGGTCCTCGGGGGCGGCGACACGGCGCTTGACTGCGCGAGAACGGCCCTTCGCTTGGGTGCCTCTTCGGTGACGCTTGTCGCGCGGCGCGCCAAAGAGGCGCTTCGGGCCCGTCCTTCGGACCTGGCCCGCGCCGAGCGCGAAGGGATGACGCTTCTTTGCGGACGGACCGTCTCGGCCGTTCTCCGCAAGACGGACGGCACTTTGGAAGGTCTTTCGCTCTCCGCCGCGGCTGACAGAGAGACGTCTCCCGAGACGCTTCCCGCGGACGTCGTGATCGTCGCCTACGGCTTCCGTTCGATTCCCGACACGGAACTCCAAACCCTGGGCGTCACGTACGACGATGCCGGACGGATCGTGACCGACGCCGACGGCCGCACGAACGCGCCCAAGCTCTGGGCGGGCGGTGATGCCGTTCGCGGCGCGGCGCTCGTCAGTTGGGCCCTTGCCGACGGACGTCGCGCGGGACTCTCGATCGCGGCCGCGATCGGGATTCTCCGCTGACCCTCAACGATTCCTCCAAGACGGGAGAAGGTCCGAGGCGGCGACGCTTCGGACCTTCTCCTTCTTTTCCTTCCCTTTTCTTCAGTCTCCGGGCTCGGCGGTTTGCCGGGTCGAGCGGTTGAGACCGCGCCACCCTTTTCGCGTCACGACGCGAAGGGCATTCCCGGCATAGCCCGTGAACCATTCCGCGAAGGCCCGAAGGCGGGGCGAGCGCTCTTCGTCTTCCGTCCTCGTCACGACGCACATGTGCCAGGGAGCGCGCTCCCAGCCGCGAAGCACCGGAACGACCTTCCCCTCGTTGATCTCGTCGACGACGTGGCCGAGAAAGAGGTCGACCGTGATCCCGCGGTGGTTGAGAAGAAGCTTTTTGAGCGTCACCTGGTCGCTGGCGAGAAAGGTGTCGCGCCAGCGAAGCGGAGAAGAAGCCACGCCGTTTCGGTAGAGCAGCGTCGTGTCGCGCGCGTTGATCGAGTGGTGCAGAAGTCCGATGTGGTTGGCGAGGTCCTCGACCGTTTCGGGCGTCCCGTACTTTTCGAGATATTCGAGCGTTGCGAGCGGCACGGTGGACGACGTGTGCAGATGCCGGAACATGAGGCCCGAGTCGTCGATCGGGAGGTGATTGATGACGGCGACGTCCACGTCCGCCTTGTGGAGTTCCTCGGGACGGATTTCCTCGAGAATGGAGAAGGTCGTTCCGGGATGTTCCGTCGAATAGACGCAGAGAAAATCCGCGAAGAAGTCCCGGGAAAGTTCCTCGGGCGCGGAAAACCGCACGCGAAAGCTCTCGTTCTTCTGAACGTTCTCCGAGCGCAGCGCCCGAAAACCGTTCACAAGGGGCTCGACCCTGCGCACGAGCTCGAGACAGGCCGGAGTCGGGCGCATGGGGCGGCGCGATTTGTCGAAGCACTCGAAGCCGAGCTCGGCTTCGAGGTCGGCGAGAAGACGGGAGACGCGCGTGATCTCCATGTCGAGCACGAGCGCCGTGCGCGTGACGCTTCCCGTTTTGCTCGCGACGACGAGCGCTTGCCAGGCGGTGAGATTTTCGGTCGGGGTCATGGTTGCGAAGAGGAAAAGGGACGCCCTCCATTATCCGACGGCGAGGCGCTCCAAGGCGTTTTTCGCGGGCGGGGGCTTTTCCCGAGGCAAGCCGCTGTTCGCCGACGCCGGTCAACGCCTTGCGGTGACTGACGAAAAGGTTCGTCGCTCACCCAATAGAAAGAACCGATCAAACAAATTGACCGAAAGGCTATGCGACGCATCAAAAAAGAGTATTGGCGACTTCATATCGATCCTCCATAGAATAGCCTCGAGCGATTGAATTTTCTCTATCGTTCTCCCCTTTCCGAACCAAGCTACTGAAGAGGAATCGCATGAAAAAGACCCTTGCCGCGCTGACGCTCGCCGCGCTTTTCGGCGCCGCCGGCACGACGTTCGCCGCCGAACCCGTCGACCCCATCGAACCCGTCAAGATTGAGAATCCCGCACTTGTCGAACTCGGCAAGATGCTCTACTTCGAGCCCCGCCTCTCTCGCTCGGGCTTCATCTCCTGCAACTCCTGCCACAACCTCGCCACGGGCGGCGTCGACAACCTGAAGACCTCGATCGGCGACCGCTGGGCGCAGGGCCCGATCAATTCGCCGACGGTGCTCAATTCCTACGGTCAGATCGCCCAGTTCTGGGACGGCCGTGCGAAGACCCTTGCCGAACAGGCCGCGGGCCCGATCGCGAATCCCCTCGAAATGGCTTCGACCCACGAACTCGCCGTGGAAGTGATCGCCTCGATTCCGGGCTATGCCAAGCACTTTGAAGCCGCCTTCGGCGACGACAAGGTCGACATCAAGCGCATCACGGACGCGATCGCCGAATTCGAACGTACGCTCGTGACGCCGAACGACCGCTTCGACCAGTGGCTCAAGGGCAACAAGGACGCCATCACGAAGTTCGAACTCGAAGGCTATCAGCTCTTTAAGGCCTCGGGCTGCACGATCTGCCACAACGGGGCGCAGCTGGGCGGTCAGTCCTTCCAGAAGATGGGTGTGGTTCGTCCCTACGAAACGACCAACACCGCCGAAGGTGTCAAGGCCATCTCCGGACGCGATCAGGACCGCATGAGCTTCAAGGTTCCCGTCCTTCGCAACATCGAACTCACCTATCCGTACTTCCACGACGGCGAAGCCGCAACGCTTGAGAAGGCCGTCGAAGTGATGGGCGACATCCAGCTCGGCAAGCGCTACACGGAAGAGGAAACCGCGAAGATCGTGGCGTTCCTGAAGACCCTCACGGGCGAACAGCCCAAGATCGTCTACCCGATCCTTCCGCCCAACGGTCCGAAGACCCCGGCCTTCAATCCCTGGGCCCCGGCCGAAGCCAAGAAGTAATCCGCGCCCTTTCGCCCCCGAGACCTTCTGGGGCAAGGCCCAAAAGAGGGTGTCGCAAAAGTCACTACTGACTTTGGGATGCGGCACCCCTTCTCGTATCTCGATATCCCCTCTTTGCGAGGGGATTCTGTTTTAGGCAAAAATCCGAAGCGTATCCCGACAAGCAAAAAATGCCGATTTCTGCAACACCGACGAGTACCGACGTCACCTCGTTTGCGGGAGGGGAGTTTTCCCGAGAGAGCCCTTTCCTTCATCCGCAGAGAAAACGGTAGGCGAAAAGCTCCCGTTCCCATTCGGGGATCGCAAGTTCGTCCGCGACGCCTCGCCAATCACGCACGGCGGCGAGCACCTCGTCGAGGATGCGCTCGGCTCGCTGTTGCTTCAGGAAATAGCGCGCCGCACTCTTGCGAAGGACTTCCGGGTTCGACGCCTCCGTTTTCCCGTCGATGAGAAGACTCTGCCGCCGAAACCCCGTCGGATTCAGATCGAAGGCGGGCGACAGGGTCCAGCCGCGTTTCGTCAGGAGAAATCCGTGATTGCGGAAGTGGTCGTCCGTGTTGCCGATCGTGATGTTGAAGGCGACGCGTCGATAGAGCGCCTCGAGGTTTTGTTCTACGTCGACGCAGTGTTCGAGCACGGCTTCCGCGATGTCGAGATAGCCGTGTCCGGTCGCGGCGCCCTCTTTTTCGGTGAGGCCCGTGAGCGTAAGGGCCGACGCATAGTGACGGCGCATCTTTCCGACTCGGTCAAAGCGTTTCACCAGAAAGGCGTGACGATTCGGTCCCAACTCGACGACCCGCGAGGGTGCGGTTTCGATCCCGGCTCTTTCGGCCAACAGATACGCCAAGCGCTCCCAAGCGCCGACGTTCCAGGAGTCACCTCCCGAAGGCAGTTTGGCGATCCAGAGGTTTCCTTCTTCGTCCCACACCGACACCTTGGGCCGGGCGCCGCCCAGGCTCGCACCCGCTCGCAGCAACGGCAAAAACCACTCTTCCCTCGGATGACACTCCCGCCTTTCGCTTTCCTCAAACAACCCGACCGCCTCTGTCATCTTCTCGAGACTCGAAAACGCGGGAGCGTTCCCCGTGGCCCCGGTATTCAGAAACGGCTCGGACGGAGCCCGCTTGAAGCGAAGGCCTCCCGCACGCACGCCGTCGTCAATGAGAAGCAGGCGCTCGAACTCTCCGGTTGTGCCGGGCGGTCTCTTGCCCTGCGCCCACAGGAGAAGCGAATGACTTTCCAGGAGAAGACGCCCCCAGCGGTTAGGCAGAACGTCCGCAAAGCAGGAGAAAAGCCCGGCGGCCTCGGGACGTCGTTGTTCGCCCGCCCGGTTTGTGAGATCTGAGGAAAGACAGAGTCCCGAGTGGTCAGCGAGCCAGGACTTTTCGAACTCAAAGACGCACTCGGACGCCCTTTGCCCCGCTTTGCGGGTGAGACGCCCGACAAGCGCGGGCGACGGCAATGCGTCGCAATCCAAATACACCCACAGGGTTTCGACCATGGCCGTCACTTCCCGGAAGCGCGCTTGCGCAACTCCAGATCCTGCAGATCCCGCCCGATCGGATCGTTTTTGGCGAGAAGCTCGATGTCGTCCGCGAGCTGCAAGGCAAAGAGCACCCGAAGGTAGGCGCCCATCGAGACCGTCGGATCGCCTTTTTCGATCTTCATCGCCGTGACACGCGAACACTGCGCCCGCTCCGCCACAAGCGCGAGCGGGAGGTTGCGGCGAAGGCGCGCCGCTCGAATCTGTTCGCCGACGATGCAGAGCTTCTTTTCGAGTCTTCTCGGAAGAAGGACGGAACGGGTAGCCTTTGTCATATAAAAGAAATGGTAATCCTTTTTGCGTTTATTTTATTGGACATTCACAGCGCGTGCATCAAGACCCGCCCACCCCTTTCGACAAACAAAGAGGCGCCCCGAAACTGCTTTCGGAAAGCGCCTCTTCATCTTTGACGGGAGGGACGGTCCGTCGGATCCTCCCTCCCCCGTCTCTCTCAATTCCTATCGAACCCCGACTCAAAACCAGGGGCAGTCGCCGCCGCGACGGCCGCCGTGGTGCCAACCGCCATGATGGTAGCCGCGGCCTTCACCCATGCGCGGGCAGTCGGGATTCATCCCCATGCTGGGACCGTAGCCCGAACCGCGTTCGAAGCGGGTGCCGTTGCGGATGCCGATGTCGTTCGAAGCGAGGACCGTGCCGTCTTCCGGATTCACGAAGACGCGGGCCGCCGACCCGTCCTCCCCTTCCATGCGGACGTCCCAGACGAAACCGTAGGAGCGGGTGCCGTGAAGCGTGGCCGAGAGCGCTTCGGCGTCGGGGAACTTCGCCTTGGCGGCTGCGAGGGCGTCGGCCATGCCGATCTTGGAAGCGGCCTGCGTGACGGCGGCGGGAGCATTGGGAGCCGTGTCGGTGGCGGCGTAGGAAAGCGTGGCGAGCGCCAGAGCCGAAGCGGCGACGGAAGCGAAAACGAGCGTCTTTTTCATGATGGTGTTCCTTCTAAGTCGTTGGAGAAATCTTGTCGGAGAGTCCTTTCTCTCTACACCGTCATTCTTCCATTCGAGACTTAGGGGAAAACTTGGGGAGGCTTAGGAGAGCCTATGTCGAGGTAACAAATGACAAGCGGCGGAAACATTCTTCTCCCTGTCCGCGCCCGGACGAACACACGCCGCCCCGCGAAACCGTTACCCAAAACGAAACGCCGAAGCCCGTAAAGAGTCTCGGCGCATTCCTTCTTTCGATCTCTTTGCCGGTCCGTCGTGGCCTGCGACTCAGACGTTCAACGTCTTTTCCATCTTAATCTCAAGCACCGGTTCGCCGTCGGGACGCCACGTGCGGTTTTCGACCGTCTCCGTTACCCGGAAGCCGAAGCGTTCGTACTGCCGTATGGCCGCTTCGAGCGGTCCCGCGGTCCACAGATCAGCGTTTTGTACCCGACCTCTTCGGCTCTGGCGATAAGCGCTTCCATGAGCGCCCGCCCGATCCCCTGCCGACGACGGTTCTTTTCCACCGCAAAGAGCCGAAGCTGTCCCACGGAAGGATCTTCCGTTTCGCAGAGCATCACGGAACCCGCGGGCTCGCCCTCGACTTCCGCGATCCAGAGGCCTTCGCGGCCGTTGGCGGGACGCTTCGGAAAGTCGACCGCAATCTTCTTGGCGTAGGTGACGAACGCCGGCCCCCAGCCGTATTCCTCGGTGTAGAGGCGCTCGTGCAGATCGGCGACATACTCTTCTTCGCCGGGACGATAGTTTCGGATGACGACGGTCACGATGATTCTCCTTGGGAAAAACAAAAGTGCTTTCGATCATCCTACTGCAGTCCGAACGAACCGAGAGTTCTCCCAAGGAAGACAACGTATTGAGACTTCTCGGGTCCCGGGCGTCTTTCTGCGTATCCGATGAAAAAGAGGGCCCCGCCGAAGCGGAGCCAAAGGTGGTCGGAGACGGGATCAACCCGGAGGTCGTCCCAACTCCTTACACTACAGCAATGTCGTTTGAGAACGGCGAGTCGCTTAGAAGAAGAGTTTCGCGCCGACGTTCGCGTGCCTGTTGAGTTTGATTTCCGCGCCGGTGCTGCGCTGAACGTCCACGAACGTCACGAAGTTGGCAATTGCGTTGCAGTTCAATTTATTTCCCTAGTTTCCCTTAGTTCACACCGATTCGATCAAAAAGAAAAAATTTTCTCCTTTCCCTTCTCTATACCTGCCTAAGAGGGGAAGATAAACTGCTATGGATACAACACTTTTCAAGGAGATTCGTTAATGATTACCCCCCCCCGTAAGTATTAACACCTATTCCCAAAGTGCACTCCGGGCGCTGTCTGTCGCCCTTCTCGCCGCCCTGCCCCTTACCGTTTCCGCCGCCGAAGGCAATAAATACGAATGGATCGGGCAAGTAGATGGAAACGGAAATTCCGGTGTCTCCCTTGGGGCCGACAACGTTTTCGACAATTTCTACGTCATCGTTGGGGGAACTCCACCCTCGTACTGGAACCAGGCCGGCACCACTGAGGCGGTCATTCTGAACAATCAATCTTTAACGGTCGCCGGCACCGTACGGGTTGAAAACACCACATCCCATGACGCCCTCAACAATAACGGAGGCATCCGACTTCAATCAGGAAGTTCGCTCACTTTAAGCGGCGAATCTGTTCGACTTGTATCAATCGGCGGTAGTCACAGCACCAATGAAAGCGTCGCCATCACCGTTGCGGACCTTTTAACGAAGAATACCGTTGACATCACCGCAAAAACCGTTCAAATAATCGGCGACATTGAAAACCGCTACTTGTCAGGCAACAACATCAACATTACCTTCAGCGGATCTGATTCTTATTGGTACGGCAGTGAAGTTTTGGGTGTATTGTTTCGTGGCACAAACATTACGCTTGCCGACGGAGCCACCTGGATTTACGATGCCGACAATGAAAGCGGCATCGGTTCTGAAGGATATTTGAATAATCTCAATCTCGAAGGGGGCGTCGTCATTCTGGACGACCAAATCATTGATGAAAAGTACAGCAACACGGTCATTGAAAATGAATATAACCATTTCACCTTGCGGAATGTGACCTCCACCGAGGTCAAACATACCGCCGTCACCATTTCCAGACTGACCGGCACAGGCGGTACGTTCCAACTGGATCTCGACTGGCGGACGAACCAAGGTCAGAAAACGCATGCCGACGACGGAACGAGCGACTTCATCAACATCGGCACGGTAGTGGACGAAGGATCCCATCAGTTTGTCTCCTTCGATCAATCCAAAGCTCACCTCGATGAAATGAACGTCGGGGACAAACTGTATTTTGCAGGCGTTGGCGCGGGAACCACGACCTTTACCACGAACGCCGACGGCGAAAAGAGCAGTGCCGACGAGCTCTACTCCTTCAATTACAGCACGCAGAGCGAAGTCGATGCCAATACGACCTACTGGTTCCTCACCAAGTCTCTCGGCCGCACCAACGAAAACACCACGCTTCTGAAGTCGGCCGCTCTCGCCTCTTATTCGCTTGCAAGCGATCTTGACCGCTTCAACGAACGCCGCGGTCAGTCCCGCCACGCCGAACGCGGCGCAAGCGGTCCCTGGGTGCGCTACCAATTCTCGAGCCTGGGTCTCGACGATGCCTTCGACATGGACAAACACATGATCCAGGTCGGCTACGACGCAGACGTTTCGAACTCTGAGAGCCGTAAGATCGTCGGAGTCGCGTTTGACTACACCCGCGGCGACACGGACATCGACAGCATCTCCGCGACGGGCGACAACGACCGCTACGGCCTCAACTTCTACTACACCGTTTTGGCCGACTGCGGCGGTTACGCTGATTTCAACGCCAAGATCGGCCGCATCGGCAGCGACTACGACGCTCACAATTCGTCTGGAGAGAGCATCGGCGCCGACTTCTGGCAGACCTACTACGGATTGAGCGCGGAATTCGGCTACAAGCACGACTTCACGAGCCAACTCTTTGTCGAACCGCAGGCTCAGATGCAGGTGATGCGCATTGAAGGCGCCGACTTCACGACCGACGGCGGCGTGAGGGCTCATTTTGAAAACGCCAACAGCCTGATCGGCCGCGTCGGCGTACGGGCCGGATATGAGTTCTCGTTTGCCGAGTCGCTTCCCGCGAGCTCGATCTACGTCGTGGCCGACGTTTTGCGCGAATTCAACGGAGACACAACCTGGCGCGCCGTCGGACGCAGCACCTCCTATGTGTACGATGAGAACGGGCACGAAACCTGGTACGACGCTGGCATCGGCGCGGATCTCTCGGTGAACCGCAACACGAACCTTTGGCTCGACACCAAGTACGTGTTCGGCGGCGACTTTGAAAACACCTGGTCGCTCAACGCCGGGGTTCGTTGGATGTTCTGACAACCTTCGTAAAAAACGAACACTCCCCGCTTTGGACGGCGCGCTCTCGGGCGCGCCGCTTTTTTATCTAAAAAAGGGGGGCTCCGCTGAAGCGGAGCCCCAAAGGTGGTCGGAGACGGGATCAACTTTGCGATCGTCCCGCCTCGTTCCACTGCAGCAATGTCGTTGGAGAACGGCAGTCGCTTAGAAGAAGAGCTTCGCGCCGACGTTCGCACGCCAGTTGAGCTCGACTTCCGCACCGGCGCTGCGCTGAACGTCCACGAACGTCACGAAGTTGTCGGTGACGTTGTAGTTGGCGCCGATCGCGAATTCGAACCAGTCGTCGTCGAGTTCCTGCGAGAGCGTGTAGGCGCCCTTGCCGTCCACGGACGAATAGGTTCCGTCGATGTCGCCGCGGAAGTCGCGCAGAGCGGACACGCGAACGTAGGCGGCGCCCTTGTTGTTCGGGCAGGTGATGCCGGCCATCACGCCCACGCGGCCGATGAGGCTGTCGGAAGCTTCAAGGTCGATCGTACGGGCTTCGGTCGTTTCATGCACGCTCGAGAGACGGCTGTAGGTGAGCTGAATCTGCGGTTCGACGAAGGTGTTCATCGGAAGCGCGAAGCGGTGACCCGTTTCGACGCCGACGATAAAGCCCGTCTGCTTCAACTTGCCGCTGTCCGTGGCGCCGCCGTGGAGGTTGTAGAAGTCGTAGTCACTTTCGATGCGGCCCGTCTTCATAACCATGTCGACGAAGGAACCCGATTCATGGTTCCACAACGCATAGAACGCGGCGCTGTAGCTGTCGGAATCGGTTTCACCCTGTTCGAAGTCGCCGTCACCCTTCGTGTAGGCCAGGCTCGCGCCGACCGTCCAAGGACCGTTGCCGATGTTGTGGTCGGCACCGACTTCGATCGTATGGAATTCGTTCTTCACGGAACGGGCGTCGTACTCGTATTCACCGCCGTTGTAGCGGGCCCAGACGCCGGTCGCGGCAGGGGACGTGCGAAGCGTCGACATGCGGTCGTTCAACGTCGTCACTTCATTGCGCCAGGCGACGAGCGTCATCGCGGCGAGGTCGTTCGTGCTCTTCGTGATGTCGGAACCATCCACTCGAGTGTTCCCCGTCACGGCATCGGAAACAATGTTAACGTTGGTGCCGTTCCCCACGAACGTACCGTTCGCATCCTTACCGTCGGCATCCACACCAAGGACAGACTTTTCAGCCATCAGTCGAATCACTTCTTCGGTCGAGCGCCCATCCACGGCTTCCGGGCCGTACATCACGGTCGTCTGACCGGAGTGGTTCGTTTCGATGACGATGTTTTTCTGATTCCCTTCGGCAAAACGGTCGAAAACGAAGGTGATTTCATCGGCCTGCACAGGCTTCTCTTCGTTCACCGACATCTGAGCGGCGGCAGCCTCGCCAAGCGTGTTGATCGTGAGCGTGCGGTCTCCCTTGACGCCCAGAGTGTTCTTCCCCGAAATGAAGAGCGTTTCGATCGTGGTGCCTTCCGCCTGATCGCCGGTGAAGGTGAGATTCGACCCCAGGAGACGCAGATCGGCCAGCTTGACGGCGCTCAGTTCGAACTCGTCGGTGATCCCGTCCGCATGGATGTGAGCGGTTCCCTTTTCACCCACAACAACCTTGCCGTCGATTTGCGAGTCTCCGCGCAATTCAAGCGAGAATTTCCCTTCCTGGCGCCCCAACTCGATGGCCGTCGCGCCGTTCTCCGCAATGATTCTCCCGGTGTTGACGAACGTGCCCGTCGTCGCGTCGGAAGTCGTCATACCGAACCCCAACTTACCCGAGACCTTGATGGTCCCAGCATTTTCCACCGAAACCTTGGAGGCGTCCTTACCGCCGAGCGAAATCCCGTAGCTCAGGCTGTTGTCGCCGTGGACCACGATGTCACCCTTGTTGAGGATCGTCGCGGAACGAGCAGTATTCGCATCGAGAGAGTTCGCCTTCATGGCCGTACCGCCTTCCACCTCGATGAGCCCCGCATTGACGATTGCAGGAGCCTTTGCGTCGGAAGTCGAATCCAGCAAAACGGCATCCACCCCCATGCCGGACGTGGATTCTGCATTCCAACCGTTGTTGCCCTTGACGTAGAGAGTACCTTCGTTCGTGGCGGTGTCACCCGCACGGGAAGCCCCCATGCCCAGAGCATACTTGTGATAGGTCGTCTCACCGATCTGGCCGCCCAACACCCAAATCGTAGCCTTGTTGGTGACGGCGGTCAGTCCCGCTCCACCGTACGAGGGGGAAAGGAAAACGGCGGATTCACCCGCACCAGAGATGCTCGGGCCACTCGCGACCATGGCGACGCCCTTCTCCCAGGTCGCGCCCTGAAATCCCTGATTACCGGTTCCGTTATAAACAAGCGTCTCGTCAAATTTGTCCGGGATCCCCGGCATTGCAGTCATCGCGGCGCCGGCGGACGATGCAAGAGCGGCGAGCACCGCCGCGGACAGGATGGAATTTTTCATTATTGTTTCTCCGAGTAGTAAAGCCGCTTCCTTGCGGCCGCCCGAAGAATTGCATGAAGCCGTCCGAGAGAATGAAGGGGGTAAACCCTTACATCATGTAAGAGAGTATCGCAATCCCCTCTCCTTTCAACAGATTGACCCACATAAAGAACAAAAAGCCTGTCTCAGAACACTTGTTGCACGTTTTCAACTTTTACCAAACAATTGAAGGCTTTCTCTGTCGTAACCTATCATATCTTTCCGAAAAGGCAGTGCCGCATACAAAACAAAAAGACATGTCATCCTTCCTCAGGCTTTTCTCCCCCACCATAAGTATTTTCCGCAAAACGAAACGCCCGACACTTTCGCGCCGAGCGTTCCCAACCTCACCCGAGAGACTCGGGCTTCAAGTTTTTTGCGGTGTCAGACGACGTGCCTTTCGTGCACGGGCCAGCCCATTTCCTTCGCCTTTTCAAGGAGCACTGGATCGGGGTCCACCACCTCCGTGGCGCCCGCGTAGAGCACGAGCGGCGGGTCGTTTCGGTGGTCCGCAAAGTGAGAGCCTCGGATTTATCCGAAGCCCTCACTTACAGTTCACCTGACTTTTAGAGGATTAGAAGACGTGGCGCAAACCAACGTTCCAACGCCAATTTTCCTTCACTTCTCCACCGGAATTACGTTCCAGATCGACGTAGGTATAGGTGACATCAGACAGCCTGAAATTGGCACCGACGCCGTATTCAACCCACGTACCGCCCAAGTCGTCCTTGACGACGTTGTGCGCTCTGCCGTGACTCGCTTCCGTTTCCATTTCACCGTCGAAATCATGCAAAACCGAGAACCGAGCGTAGAGATTGCCCTTCTTTTCGGGGAAATAGAAGCCGCCCCGGATTCCGATGCGTCCGATCAACGAAGTGAAATCATCTTGCTCAAGCTTCACTCCGTTGGATGCACGAACGTCGTCACCGAAAACGGTACCGTAGGTGACTTCAACCTGCGGTTCAACGAAGGCTAGATCCGAGAACTTGAGGTGCCATCCGTATTCCGCGCTGATGCTCCAGGCATTGTTGTCATACGAACCATTCATCGCGTCAATGGAAAAGTCCGTATCGAGACGACTGTACTTGGCAATCAGGTCGACGAACTGCCCGTTATCGGCGAGCCACGTTCCGTAGAGCGCAAATCCGAAAGCCTCATGATCGGCTTCTCCGTTCGAAAAATCCGACGTACCGTCGGTATAAGTGAACGCGGCGCCCGCTTTCCATCCGGCACCGACGTCGCAGTCAGCCCCGATTTGTACGGACGTGTTCTTGCTTTCGGTTCCGTTGTATTCCTGATCGGAACCGTACAGACGAGCCCATGTCCCGACGCCCTGCGGCGAGTCGCGCAGCTCTCCCATACGCTTGGTGAGATCATTCATGTCGTGACGCCACTGGAAGGCACCCAAAAGAGCGACGGAACCGAATGATGCCATCGTCGTGTTTTCGGTTTCCCGCAAATTGACGAGTTCGTTGTTTTCGTTGAGTTCCGCAACAAGTCCGTTGTTAACCGCGCCCTGCTCGATTTCGACAGTATTGCCTGCCGACGCACCGTCCAGATTGAGCGCGTTCGCCAGGGCTTCCGCTGCTTCGCGCGCGTTGGCGTACTGATCGTTGGAGACGCCGGTGGCAACGGCGTTAATCGCGCCGGTGATGCCGCTCACGTGAACGCCTTCGTTTTGCGCGAGATTCGTGAAGCAAATGGACTTTTCTTCACCGACAAATTCGGAGATCTCGTATTTTCCGGCCCCGACATTGACGGAGGAATTGTCCGCGGAAACGGATCCCAGCACCGAAGTAGCACCGACGGCCCCCGTGACGCTCAACGTCGAATGATTCGTCAGAACGGTCTTGCCGGTGCTCTGCATCGAATTGGTGCTGAGAATCGAATTCTGCTCAACGGTGACGGTAGAATTTTCGTCCAACGAAATGCCGACCGTTGCGCCGCTCACATCGAGCGAACCCGCCGTCGTGAGCGAAGAATCGCTGAGAACCAGACCGGAAGCGCTCTCGCCGGTAGCCACCACCTTACTGTTGCCGGAGATCGTAATCAAAGCATTGTCAGAGCCGGTAATGCCGGCGGCGGTCGCCCCGTTGATGCCTTCCACGGAAAGCGTCAGATTCTCGATCACAGTCTGCGCGGTCGGAGCCAGAGCGCCGTTTTGCGTGTTAGCGGCCTCCACACCAACCGCCACGGCATCCGCACCGTCGGCCGTCACGGTAATGGTGGCACCTCCCTTCAGGAACAAACCGTCGTCCTCATTGACGACATGCACCGTATCACCGACATACACGGAATTCGATACGCCCACGGCTCTGGTGGAGCTCTCCACCGTGATCGTCAGCGGAGCCTCGATGTTCACCGAGCCAAACTGAAAGGTATTGGAACCACCGTACGTGGAATTGTAAATGCCGTACGCATCCTGCTTAGCCTTGACGTCGATTGTGACTGTTGCGTCTGGATTCGTGACGTTCATCTCACCGCCGTACTGTGCGTAAACACCGAAGGCATAGGAATCCGTCGACGTTGCGGAAATGTTGATCTCTTTTCCGGAGAAGTTGATCGAACCCGGCACACCTGAAGGACGTACCGCGTAAACGGCCCCGGTGGCGGAAACAACAATGTCCGTCTCGTCACCTGTGAAATTGACGACCGTGTCATTGGAATTGCCGGGATCGCATTGAACATCCACGCCATACGTATCCTTCACCCCGCCCTTCACCGAAATCAAAGTATTGCCGTTGAAGTTGGTCGTAGCTTGATAATTCAGTACGCCTTGCGTAAGGGAATTGGCCGATGCATTGTTCTCAGCGTAGATTTCTGTCCGCTCCGCGTTGAAATTAACAGTGCTTCCATTGGTGTTGAAGTTTTGAACTCCCAACACGCGAGCCCCTTGGCTCTTGGCCTTGATCGAGGTCACATCACCACGAAAAGTGACGGTTTTGACATTGTCTCCGTCAGGACGGACATCAACACCGACGGCCGTAACGCTCGTGGAAGATCCGGCTTGGGCCACCGCGGTCACTGTGCCGTTAACGTCGACGTCACCGTAAATGCGAAAGAGCTGGGCACCCTCCGCACTGTTGAGGTCAATCGTCAGATCCCCGTTCAAGACGAGAGAGTCTCCTCGTCCCGCGTACACCCCGAACAACCGGTCGTCTCCTCCTGCCGCAAGATCCCCATCGACCGTCAAGAGTGCGCCTTCAGCAACGGAAATTTCCAATTTACCGTCATCGGCTATGATCCCTGCGTAACGGTTGTCGTATTCGGTCACTCCGTTCTGAACCTTCTGATCGGCTTCGACGGTGATATTTTCCGTAACATTTTGACTCGTTGTGATGGTTGCCCAACCGTGCTGAGCAAAAAGCGACAAGACGGCCACGGCAATCGCTTGTCTTTTATATTGAGAGAGCGAGTTCATAAAATCTCCACACTTTTGAAAAGGCCGCTGCAGGCGGCCACAAATGTGGCTAGTTTCTCACTACTTTTACCCCCCCCCTATTAGTATTTTCCCTAGTCGCTCAATAGAAAAGTCGCATTTCATTCTGAGGTGATCATCACACTGATCTTCTCAAAACAAAGAACCGCTTTCCCTTAGTTGAGAGAAAACGGTTCCCTGCAGAACTCCAAGAATCACGACGCCACAAACAGCTGGCAGACTCGTCTTTGAAACACCTAAAGAAGAAATAATGGTCACATCACGTGCCACTCGTGCACGGGCCACCCCATTTCCTTCGCCTTTTCAAGGAGCACCGGATCGGGGTCCACCACTTCCGTGGCGCCCGCGTAGAGGGCAAGCGGCAAATCGTTGCGGCTGTCCGTGAAGAAAAGCATGTCTTCGGGCTTCAGGCCGTAGCGGCGAAGCACTTCCTGCACGCGCTCGACCTTCCCTTCCCGGAAGGACGGCACGCCGAGAATCTCGCCCGCGAGACGCCCGTCTTCCCCCGTCACCAGATCGATCCCGATCACGTGGTCACCCGGGACGCCGAGGCGTTCCGCAATGGGCTTCACGATGTAGGTGCAGGTGGCGGAGATGATCTGCACGGGAATCCCGAGAGCCTTGGCGCGCTCGATTCGTTCGAGCCCTTCGCGGTAGAACTTCGGACGAATCCAGCGTTCCGCGAAGTCGTTCAGCAAAACGTCGAGCCGTTCGGGTTCGATCCCGTAGATCGCGGGCGTCACGGCGCGCAGATAGGCCGCGATGTCGAGCGTTCCCTTGTGGTACTCGGCCACCATGCGGTCGTTCTCTTCCTTGTAGAAGGGATCGGTGACGACCCCCTCTTCATAGAGGTAGTCGATCCAGAGCTGCGAAGAGTCGCAGGCGATGAGCGTGTTGTCCAAGTCGAAGACGACGAGCTTCGGGGGATGTTCCGGAGAAAACGGCATGAAAACCTCCTTTTATTATTTTCAGGGATAACCCTAGATCAAGCATTGTACCAAGACTCTTCGAAGAGGTGCGCGAGCGTATCGAGTCCTCCCTTGCGGACGGCGACGTCCGCGGCTTGCGTGAGGACGGCCTTCGCGTGGTACGCAACCCCGAGCCCTGCGGCGCGCACCATGAGAAGGTCGTTTGCGCCGTCCCCGGTCGCCATGGCGTTCTCGAGTCGATCGCCCGCGACCGCCGTGAAGAGTTCCACGGCGCGGCGCTTTCCTTCGGCGTCGAGAATTTCTCCGCCCGCCGGTCCCGTCACCTCGCCCGTGAGGCGTCCTTCGCGAACCACCACTTCGTTCGTGAGCACCCCGTCGGCGCCGAGATGTTCGGCAACGTGGAGCGCGATCGGACGGAAACCGCCCGAAACGATCGTGGTCTTGACGCCGTGACCGCGCAGGAAAAGAAAGAGTTTCTCGACGCCCGGGTTGTAGCGGACGCCCTCGATCGTCTTCTGAAGCACGGATTCGGGCGCGCCCTTCAAAAGCGCGACGCGCAGCTTCAGATTTTCCGTAAAGGGAAGATGCCCCTCCATCGCGCGGCGCGTGATGTCGGCCACCTGTTCGCCGACGCCGAAGCACGCCGCCATGTCGTCGATGCACTCGTTGTCGATCAAGGTGCTGTCCATGTCGAAGAAGGCGTGGCGGATCGTCTTGAGGGACGGAAGCGTTTCCAAAAAGAAGACGTCCCCTTCGATCGCGTCGGCGACGGCGCGAAGGGCCTTGCGGTCCGCTTCCGTGTCGGGGAAAACGTCGAAGCGGAGCGCCCCCGTTTGCCGACGCGGCTCGGGATAAACGTCAAGGCGAAGGGTTTCGGCTCCGGGGCCGGTCAAAATCGCAATCATGCTTGCATCCAAAGTGGTTGGCGGACCCTCAAGGCCCGAAAGAGAATTCTTCGCGCCGAAACGAATGCCTTCCGCTTCGGCGCACGTTCGAATTGTCGGCGGCCCGAAGGCCGCGGGGGGACCGCGCTTCTCAGGCGATGCGTCCGCCTTCGAGCACGTAGCGGTGCCCCGCGTAGTCGCGGCGCTTCAGGTACTGCGTGAAGTCGCCGCAGGAGAGCGTAATCGTTTCCGTGACGGCGCGCCCGCTCTTTGAGGCATTCTCTCGTACTTCGCCCACGGCTTCCCGAAGGAAGCGCCCCTTCGGAAGCGGCAGCTCAGCCTCGTCGTCGAGGAGATGCAGCGACATCATGATCGTCACCGCAAGGTCGTCGTGACCCGCGGGTTCGTCGTGACGCGCGGCGCCCGGGAACATCGTGCCCGCGGCCCCGAGAAGACACTTCACTTCCTGAGGAAGGAGCCCCCCGTGGTTGCCCGCCCCGAGAGGAAGTTCCTCCATCATGACGAGCGTTCCCTTTTCCGCGTCGCCCCGCCCCACGATGCGAAGATCCGGGCCCCGGACATGGTCCGAGAAGACGAGGGCTTCCGAGAACGTTCCCGGCACGAGCCCCTCGACGTCGGTCGAACCCTTCGAAGCGGGCTGTGAGAAGACGAGCCCCGTGTCGGGATTTGCCATCAAGGCGTCGCGCGCGCGAACGAGGTTCGCCTGCGAAGCGTCCTTGAACCAGAGACCCACGGCGTAGGTCCCGACGGCGACGACGTCGGCCGTGTCGGGATCGGCCCCGTTCAGCACGTCTTCCCCGCGGAGGACCGTGAAGCCCGCGTCGCGGAGGGGCTTGAGAAGGTCCGCATGACGTTCCACGACGCCGTGGCCGTGATCCGACAGAACAATCAACTGCACGCCTTCATTGCGTCCCTTTTCCTCCCACCAGGCGAGCACCTTGGCGAACTCGTCGTCGGCGCTCTTGCGGGCGGCGTGGGTGCGCTCGTCCCAGAGCCCGAATTCGTGGGAGGAATGATCGGGCTCGCCGTACCAGAGGACCGTCACGTCCCCGAGACCGCGCGGAAGTTCGTACTCGAAAAAGAGCTTCGTGAGGAGAGCGTTCCCGTCAAAGTCCGGGAACTTGAGCGGCACGGCTTCAAAGCGTTCAGAAATCTCGCGGCCTTCCTCTTCGGGGATGGTCGTGGTGAAGTCGTGAACGCAGAGGTTCAGGTGCCCCGGGAACTTCCCGGCTTCGTGGTGCTGCAGACGGGTGCTTCCAGCCGAATTCGCGCAGTAGACGCGAAGCGTGTGGCCCGCGCGCGCGAGGCGTTCGCCCAGGCTCGGGAGCGTAAAGAGCCCTTCTTCGCCCAGGGATTCGACCGACTTCACGCGGGAGCCCACGAATACCGCGTCTTCGCCCTTTTTGCCGCGGCGGAAAAAGGCGTTCGCGATGATTCCGTGCTCGTTCGGGCGCCCGCCCGAGAAGATCGACGGATGGTTCACGTAGGTTTCGGTCGGGAAGGTCGAGAGGTAGTTCGTCCACTCGCGGTGCCCGTCGAGAAAAGCGCGGAGCACCGGCATGTCAACGTTGGTCACGCAGTCGGGACGAAGACCGTCAAAGCCCACGATCAAAAAGCGGGGCGAAGTGTGGTTCGTGTGGTTCGTGTGGTTCGTCATGTTCTTCCTTCTCTTTCTCTTTCGCGTTCTTCCAAGGAACGCGGCGAGAATTGCGGTGTTGTCGGCATCGGGCGCAATCGACCGCGAAGCCGACGGAAAAAAGTGTATGCAGTGTACGTCGGAGCGCAGGAGAAAATTTCGAAAAACCCTCCGCGCCCGAAGTCCTTCCCGGATTCACCGACGGGACGACATCGGGCGCGAACGGGTTCCTTGCGCCAAGCGTTGGATTCGTCATGGAGTGAAGCCCGAAGATCCCGTGCGCCCGAAGCCGCCCCCGGACATGATGAACGGCTCCGGACGCACCGGGATTCGTGGCTCCTCTCTTCTGCGGTATTCGGTCAGCGGTTCTCCGGATCGAGCTTTTGCTGCACGTAGTCGCCCAGAATCGACATCGAGAGCGTGGCGAGCACGATCACGACGCCCGGAATCACGGCGATCCACCAGGCGGACGTGAGGTAGTCGCGCCCGAAGCCGAGCATCGTACCCAGAGAGCTCATCGGGGGCTGGACGCCGACGCCGAGGAACGACAAGGACGTTTCGAGCAGAATCATTCCAGGGAAGTTGAGCGTCATGTTGACGACGAGCGCCGAGGCGATGTTCGGGAGAATGTGCTTGAGACCGATGCGCCAGGTCGGAATGCCGAGACCTTCCAGGGCGGACGCGTAGCCCTCGGTGTAGGCCGAGCGCGCGAGGTTGCGCGTAAGCCGCGCGTAGCGGTCCCAGCCGTAGACCGTCATGATGACGATGATCACCGTGACGTCGGTCCCGAGGAAGGCGAGGATCGTCAGGGCCAGGATGATGAAGGGAAGACTCGCCGTGAAGTCGACCCCGGTGTTGACGAGGTCGTCGATGAAGCCGCCGAAGCGGGCGGCGAGAAAGCCCAGGAGCGTCCCGACGATCGCCCCGAGAATCGTGCCGCAGACGGCGAGGATGAAGGAGAGGCGAAGCGAATAGAGAAGCCGCGAGAAGACGTCTCGGCCCAATTCGTCCGTCCCGAAGGGGTGCGCCCAGGAAGTGAACGGCATCACGAGGCGGGCCGTGAGGTCCATGTCCTCGAGCCCGTAGGGAGCGATCCAGGGGGCGAGCAACCCGGAGACGAAGAAGAAGATCAGAAGCGCGGCGCTTCCCGGCACGAGCCACCCGCTCGCGGGCTTCAGAAGTCGGCGCGTGGAAACTGCGGTGTTCGACATGAAGGTTCCTTGAAAGAATGGTTCGTGAAAATTACGAGGCCTTGCGCAGACGCGGATTCACGACGAGCGCGAGAAGGTCCATGCAGAGGTTCGCCGTGATGAGGGACGCACCCGTAGCGAGAACGATCATCTGCACGACCGGAATGTCGCGGTTTGCGACCGACTGCACGAGGAGCTTGCCCACGCCCGGCCACGAGAAGACGTTTTCCGTGATGACGGCGCCCGCAACGAGGGTGCCGAGGAAAAAGCCCAGAATCGTGAGGATCGAGAGCATGGCGTTCGGGAGGGCGTGGAGCCAGATGATGCGCTTTCGCGGAAGACCGCGCATGCGCGCCGCCTTGACGCAGGGCAGGTTCATCGCCTCGATCATCGCGGAGCGCGCGTAGCGCGAGAAGATCGCCGCTTCGCTCGTCGCCATCGTGATCACCGGCATGATGTAGTGCCAGACCGTGGCGTTCCCGTAGGAAGGCAGAATCCCGAGCGTGATCGAGAAGATGAGAAGAAGGAGCACGCCCATGAAGAAGTTCGGGACGGCATAGCCGAAGACGCTCACGAACATCATGGTCTTGTCGACCCAGGTGTTGCGGTAGAGCGCCGCGACGACCCCGGAGGGAATGCCGATCAGAAGCGTCACGACCGCGGTCGGGATCATGAGGTGCATCGTGGCGTCGAGCGCTTCGAGGAAGACGTCCTTGACGGGGAGGCCCGTCAGGTAGCTCTTCCCCATGTCGAGCTGCAGGAACTTCCCGATGTAGATGAAGAACTGCTCCCAGAGCGGACGGTTCAGGCCCCACTGCTCGCGGAAGGCCGCGATGGCCGCGGCGTCGGCGCCGTCGCCCAGCATGATTCGGGCGGGGTCGCCCGTCAGGTGCAGCCCGAAGAAAACGCAGGCCGCGAGCAAAAAGAGCGTGAGGGCCGATCGGAAGACGATTCGGGCGATCAACGGGAACATTCGGTTTCCTCCATCTTTCCGAGAGACTTGAGGGCGTTTTTGGACGCCCAGCAGGCGATGCGGCGTTCCTCACCCTTCACGTCCGTGAGTTCGGGGACTTCGCGCGAGCAACGGTCGGTTGCGAGCGGGCAGCGGTTCGCAAAGACGCAGCCTTCGGGACGGTCGATCGGGCTCGGCATCGCGCCCTTCGGATAAAAGCGCACGACAGACGCGTCCGCCCCTGGGGTCGAAGCGGCCGGTGGAAGACGTCGTCCGTCTTTCCCGTCTCGACGATGCGCCCGAGGTACATGACGGTTACGCGGTCGCAGAGATAGCGCACGACGTTGAGGTTGTGCGACACGAAGAGCATCGACATGCGGGTCGCGCGCTTGAGGCGAAGAAGAAGCTCGAGCACCTGCGCCTGAATCGAAACGTCGAGCGACGCCACGGGTTCGTCGCAGGCGAGCAAAGCGGGCCGCAACGCCACGGCGCGCGCGATGGCGGCGCGCTGGAGCTGTCCGCCCGACATCGTGGCGGGAAGGCGCGTCATGTGGTGTTCGGGCATCCCGACCGCCTTCAGAACCTTTGCCGCTTCCTTCAGGGCCTCTTCCTTCGAAAGACCGCGGTGGACGACGAGCGGTTCGGCGACCTGGTTGATGACGGGCATGCGCGAGTCAAAGCAGCCGTAGGGGTCCTGATAGATCATCTGAAGGGCCGGACGCTGCTTGCGCCACTCGGGCGTGCGGGGTTCGGGCAACTCCTCGTCCTTGAAGCGGACCGACCCTTCGGTCGGGCGCTGATGACCGAGAACGAGGCGGGCGAGCGTCGACTTGCCGCAACCCGATTCGCCCACGAGCCCCATCACTTCGCCCGCACGGATCTGCAGGTCGATGTCCTCCAACACGTTCCAGGGCGTGAGGCGTCCGAAGAAGCCCTTTCGCGCGTAGTAGCAGTGACGCTTCACGCGCACGTCCGAAATCACGGCGAAGTCCGTTTCCTGCGCGTCGCCGAAGGCGGTGTCGGAGAGTTCCTCTTCGACCTTCGCTTCGGCTTCGTGCGCGAGCGTGCAGCGGGACTGCCAGTGATCGTCGTCGAGCTTTTTCATCGCGTCGAACACGGTGCGGCAGCGATCCGTCGCGCGGGCGCAGCGGCTCGCAAAGGGGCAGCCCTTTCCCAACTTGTCGGGCGGCGGAATTTCGCCCGGAATCGGAGTGAGCGATCCGCGCGTCGACGTCATGTCGGGCATCGCGTTCAAAAGCCCTTCCGTGTAGGGGTGCGCCGGATTCGGGATCACTTTTCCGACCGGCCCCTCTTCCAAAATGTTCCCCGCGTACATGACGGAGACGTCGTCGGCGACGTCGTGCGCGAGGTGCAGGTCGTGCGTGACGAGAAGCATCGACATGCCGCGCGCGAGCACGAGTTCGCGCAGTTCGGTCAAGAGTTCGCGCTGCACCACGACGTCGAGCGCCGTCGTCGGTTCGTCGGCGAGAAGAAGTTTCGGAGAGCCCACGAGGGCGAGCGCGATCATGATGCGCTGGCGCATGCCGCCCGAGAGCTGATGGGCGTAGGCGTCCATGCGCTTTTCGGGCGCCGTGATCCCGACCGTTTTGAGGTACGAGAGCGCGATGTCGCGCAGGTCCGCCTCATGCGGCGTTCTGCCCGTACGGTAGTCGGGATGGCGGAAGCGGATGGTTTCGACGAGTTGCTCGCCGATCGTGCGCATGGGGTTCAGAGCGCTCATGGCGTCCTGCACGACCATGCCGATTTCGGCGCCGCGGATCGCGCGGTATTCCTTTTCGGTGAGGCCCACGAGTTCGCGGTTTTCAAAGCGGATGCTTCCCGTCGTGCGGCTTTTGCGGCCGGCGAGACCCAGGATCGAGCGCGCGAGGACGCTCTTGCCCGAGCCCGACTCGCCGATCAGAGCGTGAATGACGCCCGGGCGCACGTCCAGATCGACGCCGTGGAGCACTTCCACGGCCCCGAAGGAGACGCGCAGATCCCGAACGCGCAAAAGGGACGACGGCGTGGCTTCGTTTGGGGTCATAAGGGTTTGGCGAAGAATGAGGAAAAGGGCCCGGTTGGACGCGGGGTGGCGCCTCACCGAGCCCGGAGAGTGTTGGGAATTACTTGAACGAGAGGTTGTCGGCCGAGAGGTCAAGCGAACCCTGGGTGCCCGGCGTCCAGTTGACGTTCTTCTGCTTCGCGTAGATCATCGGAAGCTGATAGAGCGGGCAGGCGTAGGGATCGTCCGCGAAGATCGCGAGCATCGTTTCCCAGGCCTTCTTGCGCTCGGCCGGATCGACCGAGTTTTCGAGGATCTTCCCCTGTTCGCAGAACTTCGCGTAGGATTCCGAGCCTTCGCCGCCGAAGAAGCCCATCGAAACCCAGGAGCTGCCCGGCTTCATGCGGCGCCAGAGCTGCGCGGCCGGATCCGGGAAGTAGGCCGAGAAGCTCGCGTTGTTGATCATGCGGTCCTTCCCGGCGGCTTCGACCTGCGTCCAGTTTTCCTTCACTTCGATCTTGACGTTGAGGCCGACGGCCTTCAACATGCCGGCGATGGCCTGCGAAACCGTCATTTCCTGCGTGTAGTAGCCGACCTGAATGCGCCAGACGATGGGTTCGCCCTTGTAGCCCGAAGCCTTGACGAGCTCCTTGGCCTTCGCGGGGTCGTAGAGCTTCTTGTCGGCGTCCGCAATGTAGAGGTCGCCGAAGGTCTTCGACTGGAAGCTGTTGGCGGTGACCGTCTGGTTCGAGAAGAGCGCCTGCACGAGGAGGTCGCGGTCGATCGCGTGGAGGATCGCCTGACGGAGTTCCTTCTTCTGCATGACGGGGTTCGAGAGCACGTCGAAGACGAGACCGTAGACGTTGTCGACGGGACCGCCAACGACGTCGATCTTCGTTTCCTTCTGAAGCGTCTTCACCTGATCGGGCGGGACTTCGGTGATGAGGTCGAATTCGCCCGAGCGCAGACCCGCGACGCGGGCGGAGAGTTCCGACACTTCGACGAAGACCACGTTGTCGGCCGGAGCCTTCTTGCCCCAGTAGTTGTCAAAGCGGGTGAGTTCGATGCGGTTCCCCGTCTTGAAGTCGACGATCTTGTAGGGACCCGTGCCGACGGGCTTCTTGATCCAGTTGTCCCAGCCGCCCGCGGCATCATAGGATTCCTTCGAAACGATTTCGGACATGCGCGCCGAGAAACGACGCTCGATGAGCGGATCGGCCGCCTTCATCGTGACCTGCACGGTGTAGTCGTCGATCTTCTTGATTTCCTTGATGCCGCCGAGGAATTCCCAGGCATGCGCACGGCCCGGGGCCTTTTCGCCCGAGAAGCGTTCGGGACCGAAGGAGAAGATCACGTCGTCGGCGGTAAAGGGCGTGCCGTCGTGGAAGACGACGCCCTGACGAAGCTTGAATTCCACCGTTTCGGGGGAGAGGCGCTTCCAGGATTCCGCAAGACCGGCGGAAAGAGCGCCCGTCTTCTGGTCGGCGTGCACGAGCGTTTCGTAGATCGAATAAACGACGCGGTCCGTGGAATTGGAATTGAAGCCCTGCGGTTCGACCGTGGGGGGAAGCTGCGGCATGGCGATCACCATGCGTTCGGCCGAAGCGAAGGCCGTGGCGCCGCAGACGGCGAGGAGCGTGGCGGCGACGATTTTCTTCATCTGCATGAGGGTTCTCCGAGAAGATGGCTTCGGAGAAGGTCACACAACGCCCTCGTCCGAATGTCCGTTTTTCAGTTGCCGCCCATTATTTCGAACGGGTTTGACAATCCCGTGACGACTTCATGACATTTCGATGAACGTACGGACAGGATGGAAAAACGCAGAATTCCTCGGATTCAACCACCCCGTCTCTTCGCTCTTTTTCTGCAGCAGAACTTCTTTCAAATGTCGCAATTTCTCCCTGACATGCTTTGCATGTATCCTTCCCCGGACCAGCACCTTTATGAAATTTTGATGAAAGACCCCGCCTCGGCGCATCTCCTCCCCAAGGACGCGAAGGTTTCTTCTCAAGAGCTTCCTTTTTCTTCCAAGACATTTAGAATCATGCACAAACTTGGAAGAAAAGAGGAAAACATGACGTCCCTTCCGCCTTGTCCTTCTGCCGTCGCGACCTTTCTCACGGACCCCGACGCTGCCGCGAAGGAAATCACGGCGCTCGCCAATACGCTCGGCGGCGTTCTCTACATCGGCGTAGACCGCTCGGGCACCGTCACGGGCGTTGACGACCCCCGTCGACTCGAAGCGCAGCTTCTTGAGCGCCTTCGGGCGATCTTCCCGCCCGTTCTCCCTCTCCTCTTCTTTGGACGCCTTCGGGTTGACGGGAAGACCGTATTGACGCTCCATGTTGCTTCGGGCCCTCACAAGCCCTACTTTACCGACCCCGGGAACATTCGAACCGCCTTCGTGCGCACCGGGGCACATACGCTACCCGCCACCGACGCGCAGATCAGCCGCTTTCTCGAAGAGGCTTCTCCCATTTCCTGGGAGGAGCGCACCGCTGAGGAGCAGACGCTCACGTTTTCCGACTGCTGCGCCTGCGCGGGCGAGCGGGGGCTCTTCTTGAATCCGTGTGAGGACGTGCGTTTCCGGCTCAAGGATTTGCGAAGCGGCTGCTTCACCTGTCTCGCCCTCCTTCTCTCCGATCAAAATCCCTTTCAAATCAAGGTTTCGGTCTTTCGGGACAACGAGAAATCCGTCCTCAAGCGGACAAAGACCTTCACGGGTTCGATCCTCCTCTCTCTGCGCGACGCTTACCGGTTTCTGCAGGACGAGTGCCTTCTTCTCATGGAAAAACCCTTGGACGGCAGGCTCGAGCGCACGGACTACTACGCAGTGCCGCCTGCGGCTCTGCTCGAAGCGCTCGTCGCCCTCGTCGTACACCGCGACTACCAAACGACGAAGCCCTTTGTGATTCACGTCACGCCTTCGGAGGCGCTGTTCTTCGCGGCAGGCGGTCCGGGCGAGTGGACGGATGAGATGTTGCGCTTGCGAATCGCGCCCGAATGCCGCAATCCCCGGCTCCTGGCCTTTCTTCAGACCCTGCGTCTTGCGGACGAGACGGGCTTCGGCCTTCATACCGTTGCCGAAGTCTATTCCGACGAGCCGCTCTCAAGGCGACTCCTGCTCTTTCCAACGAACTTCGCTCTGTCGCTACCAAGGCGAACGCTCTCAGAGCTTCGGGGAGAGGCAAAATCTCCGTCTCTCAGAAGCGCGGTCCGTAGCGTGGACGAGCGAATCCGCGCCCTGCTTCGCACCAATGGAAAAGCCTCGCGAAGCGACGTAGAGGAGGCGCTTGGACTTCCTCGTTCCACGGCGAACTACCACCTTCGCAAGCTTCTTGACGCCGGCCGCATCAGGAAGATCGGCGCCGGCAAGACGTCGCTCTACATGTTCGAGGAGTAGCGAAATTACGGTCAGAAAAAAAATCCTCCGCCCGGGTGTGATGTGGTCCCCAATTCTTTGTCTAAGAATTGGGGACCACATCAGTGAGAAACGGAGGATTCCAGAAGGTTTGACGTCTCCGTTGCCTCTCGTAGCAAGGCGGCAGAAAGTGTTGAGGTCACTTTATCAGCAAAGCTGCGAAAGAAAGCCACAGCACAGAATCCTTGCGGAAATGCGATTGTCAAACTCACGGGTTCTTCGCAGTCTTCTTCGAATCCTTAATAGACTTGCCGATCTGGAACAAAACGAGCTCAATTGCACGAACCGTCGTCACTTCCATGTTCGTTTGATTTCCAAATTCTTTACGACAAGCGTCTTCAAAATCTTTACGAATTCGTTCGAACTCTTCACTATCATGATTCAAAATTTCCTTGGTAAAGCAGTGAAAAGCCTTCACATATGCAAAATACTCATCCACCGTCTTCACTTCACCAACCACTGCTGCGATGTTTGAATCATAAATCGGGAAGAATTTCGGATTGATGAAATGCAGGAGTTTTGACATACCAACGATCGAGCCGTTTGTCACTTTTTTCAGCAAGAAAAGAGACTTTTCTTCTTTTCCCTTCTCGCTCGCACAACCGTCTTTGCCGAGTATTTCATCGAAGTGTTTTTCAGACCACTTCTGCACTTCAGAAAGTTTCGCTCTCAACTCAACAAAATCTTCCTGACTGAGGGGCTTACCCTCATTAAAACACAAAGCTCTGGGCATCCAACCATAGATCAGATAGACACCCAATATCAATTTATCAAATGTAATATTCTCAACTTCAGAAAAATATTTCACAAAGAACGGATACGACAGCAAATACGATCTAGTCAACCTTTGTCGACCATCCAACATTTTTCCAAGATAGTCTTCCATATCCTGCAAAAAGTCACCTTTTGTTATCTTTCGCACCTCTGCTTTCAGCAAACCAGCCTCGAAATCATACACTTTACACATCATCTTCATACCGCACAATCAGATCAAACCAAAGAAAACATATATACCCAACACAATTCTACTTTTTGTTTGGAATTTCCCCTCTCCAGTAAAACACATGCAGAAAATCCTCCGTCCGGTGAGGAACGGAGGATTCTCAAAGTTTTGAAGCCTCCGCCAACCTTCCGAAAGGACGGCGGGAAGCGTTCAGGCCCTCTTGGGATTAGAAGGCGTAGGTGGCGTTGACCTTGACGCCCGCATTGCTGCGGTCGTCCGTACCGAAGCCATACTTGGCGGCAACGCCGAAGGTGAAGTCACCGTATTCGGCGGAGATGCCGAGCGTCGTGTTGTACGTATTGTTCAACACGTCGAGCGTGTCGCCGTTCAGCGGATGAACTTCCGTGTCGCCGATCTGCGGAACAACCGTGAAGTCCAACGTCGGGACAAACTTCATGCCAGCAGCTTCGAACTTGCCGTTGAAGGCAACGCCGATCGGCATTTCGAGAACGTCGAGCGATTCGCCGTCCATTTCACGATAGTCGTCCACGTCGATCTGGGCATAACGGATGCCGGCGTGCGGAACGATTTCAAAGGCGTTCGATTCGTAAGCCTTCCAGTCGGCACGGAGACCAACCGAGATGACGGACGAGTCGATCGATTCGGCGACGGAAGCACCGGCAACCGAGCCCTTGATGTCGTTGTCAAGCGACAGGTAGGTGATGTCGGCCGAAACGATCATCTTTTCCGTGATGTCCTTCGAAGCGTAGATCGAAAGACCCCAGAAGTCGGCGTCGTTGCCATAGTCGCCGATGAAGTCGCCCTTGGCGTCGACGTCGGACGTACCGATCGTCAGAGCGGCGCCGATCTTGCCGCCGCAGGCGGCCGTGTAGTCGTAACCGAGCACGCCGCCGTAGACGTCGGCTTCATAGCCGTAGCCGTTGCCGTACATGTCGCCCGCTTCGTTGGCCGAATAGAAGACGTCGGCCCAGACGCCGTTCGTCTTGCCGGCCGTACGGTCGATGTTGTGCGCACCGATCGTGTTCCAGACCTGTTCGGCCGCGTCATAAGCAGCATTGTAGGTGCCGGCCACAGCGGGGAGAGCCATGTATTCGTCGAGGGCTTCTTCGCCGACTTCGGAGAGCTTGCCCGTCGTTTCGTCACGATAAACCGTTCCGATCGCGTTGACGACGCCGAGCGATTCGGAACCCGTCGTCAGAACCGATTCGGCGAAGGCGTTGAGGTCTTCGTCACCGGTGGCGTCCTGGTCGAATGCGACGCTGAGGATCGTGTTGGCGGCATTGTCCCCGGTGCCCTGAGCAACGGTGTAGCCAAGCCAAGCATTGGTGTCGCCGTTCGAAAGCACTTCGTTGACGACGTTGACGTCGTTCACGGTACCGCCTTCAATCAGTTTGAAGGAGCCGATGCGGTCCGCACCCTTCAGAAGGATCGTGCTGTCCTGATTGACATGGAGCTTGTTGCCAACAAAGATCGCCTTGTCAGCCGAGAACTCCGACACGTCAATGACCGTAACGGAGTTGCTGCCCAAAGCAATGTCACCGAAGTTCTTGTCGCCCTCACTCTTGAGAGTGCCGATCAACAGCTTACCGGCAGTGGAATTCACGGCGATCGTATCGTGAACGTAAAGCCCCACGTTCTTCGTGGCGTCGTACTTGTCCCCGGCAACGGCCTTCAGGAGGTTGCGACCGTCTGCATTCGTCGTCACGATGGTATCGACGTTGGGCGTTCGGACAACCGTGGCGACCTGCTCGCTGTATTGGACATCATCTTCGGGAGCGCGAGCGTTCGGATTGACCGGCAGGCGATCGCCAAGGACGAGCGTGCTGCCTTCATCCAAGGTCGTATTGATTGCAAGGTAACTAACTTCAAGCGTAGCGCCCTGAGACACCTCGAAGGTGTCTTCCGCAGCAGCGCCTTCAGCCTGCGTAAGGCTTTCGAGCGTCAGACTCCCGAGTGCTTCGATGGTGCCGCTCTTAACTTTAACGTTCTCGGCCTTAAACTGGCCAGAGACGTAGAGTTCGTTTGCCTCGAGCGTTTTGGCGTTCACCACGCCCTTGGAAGTTTCGTCCCAGCCGAGCGTAACCTCACCGTCGGAAATGATCGTCGTGACGTGGTCGACGCCCGTAATCACGTTGCCGCCAAGTCCGGCGAAGACAAATTCCTTGTCAGCGTCATGGTTGAGATCAACAACATCCGTACCGGCATCCACCTTCAGCGCGCCGACGGCGACGTCATCGTCAACCTTGAGCGTCGTGGTGTTCTTATTATCGAAGGCGCCTTCTCCGGCCTCCACTTCCGTCGCGTACGCGTTGTAGCCGAGGTCGGTGTCAAACGTCACGTCGCCCTGGAAGGCCACGTTCGTAAAGACGATGTCGGGAGCCGCACCTTCCCAGCTGCCTTCAAGACCCTGAAGGAACTTCGTGAAGTCCTCCTGCGTCATGGAGACGCTGTCGGAGAGAAGGAGACCGGCGTCATCCTTGAAGACGATCTTGTCGGCCCCTTTGGCGAGCGTGTAGGTCGTCGTACCGTCCTCTCCTTCCGTTTCCTTGAAGATCTGGTTCTGGGCAGCGTACAGTTCGCCGTCGATCGTAAGCGCATTGGCGCCCAAATCCAACTTGGCATTGCTGCCGAGGGTGAGGCCCCCGACAACGTAAACGCCCTGCACCGTTTCATTATCATTATCGTTCAGGGTCTGTTGCGTGTACGTGCCCTTGGCCGAGAGCGTGCCGTTCACGGTGAGGGAGCCGTTGTCGCCAACATAAACCAGCGCTTCGTTGTTGGTTTTCCCGTCCGAAAGCGTGAGGTCACCTACAGTAAGAGCCCCGGCCGTCACGGTGGCCGCACCCTTCTTGGCGACGGTCAGCGTTTCGTAGGAATAGTCGCCCGATGCGATCGTGAGCGTACTCTTATCACTGGACGTGCCAAGTTTGAGCTTGCCTTCGTATCGGCTGCCGGCCACATAGAGCGCGCCGCCGTTGAGCGTGTAATCAGCACCCTTGATAAGAAGCTGATCCTTCGCGGCGCCCTCTACCTTGGATTCGTCGGCTTCCGTTGCCGGATCATCCCAAACAGAGTTGCGTTTGGTTACGTTGAAGATGCCGCCTTCGTTAACCGTCACGTTCGTGAACTGATTGTCGGAAGCTTCCTTGGCTTCTTCCCCTTCGCCAACCGTGTACTTCTGCCAAATGGAGGCGGACAGCATGCCGTCATTGACGACGGCGGTTAGGGCCTTCGAACCGTGGCCGTCGGCAAGAGTCAGATCGGCACCCTGATTGACTTCGATGGTCATGCCCGTCGTCGAATCGTTCTGAAGATCGATCGTGCCGACGAAACCGTTGGCCTTCAACGTCGTGCCTACGACATTTTCGTGGTTGTGAATCAGACCGTTGACGGAAGAACCTTTTTCAAGGTTGATCTCGGCTTCTTTCGTGGTGGCCTTCTCGACCTGAATTTCGATCGCCGTGGCACCTTCGGCGGACGCATTGATCGCGCCCTTGTTGGTGAAGACGGCGTTGTTCTGATCCTTGATCAGAACGCCGTGGCTGAAACCGCCTTTGACCGGCGTGTTCGCTACGATGGTGCCGTTGTTAACCGCCTTCGAATCGTCAGCTCCGCCGAGTTCCATACCGACGCCGGTGTCTTCAACAACAATGCGGTTGTTGTTGATGATGGTCGATGCGGGGCCCGTCGTACCAACGGTCATGCCATAGGCGTTCTTCGCGACGATGAGACCTTCGTTCGTAGCCTTGCCGCCGACATCCGCAAGAATCGCCTGATTCTTCCAGGAAGCTTCCGACGTGATGTAAATATTGCCCTCGTTGATGAAGTCAGCCTTTTCACCGGTAACGTAGAATCCCTTCGCCGAAGTGGCTGCATTCTTAGAAACCACCCAAAGGTCGCCTTCGAAGGACTTTTGGTCCTTCACCGTGTGGAACATCACAATCTTCTGAGCTTCAGTCTTAAAGACGTTCTGGGCGTCGATGTCCTTCCAATCGGTCACTTCTTCAGTATCGGGAGTGACACCCTCGGGAAGAGCGGGAATTTCGGTAGCCCCGGCAACACCCGCGGCAAGCGCGGCCACAGCCGCGGCGATGACGGTCTTCGTGCCCTTGGCCTGGACGCAGGACGTGACTTCATTCACGACCATAAGTGCGCCGCGGGCCTTGTTGAAGACAACCTTGAAACTCTTGTTCATCGAATTTTCTCCAAAAAAGACAACGTTGCTTTTTCTTGTAAGAGCGTAAAACTCCATAATCCCGTCCGAGTGAACGGAATCACCGCCATCCTATCAATGACCGCAAGCACATAAAATGAGTCATCAGTGGGGGGGGGGGGGGTAACCCTAATATTGATACACATTCGATGCAACTTATCTGTTCTATCCCCACTCCATCAAGACATTGCCCGCACCGTTTCAGAAATTACCCTGCCGTCTGCTTTTTGTTGCCAAAAGGGCACACTTAACAAAAACGTCATAAACCTTGTGACGCAAGCTTTCTTCGAGCGAAGCTTTTCAATTTACAAAAACCTGTGAAAATTCACCGCCGCCGTCCTCCATCCCCAGTACGTCGCCGCAGGGAGCAACGCATACGCCCACGCGGGATACACGCACGGAACGAGAAACCCGAAGACGGGCAGAAAGAAGAGAACCGGCCCCGCCGCGAGCCCCCAGGCAAAGAGCACGGGACTCGGCGCCTTCATGCGGGCGCTGCGGATCCGTCGTTCGCTTCGGGCGTCCCAGAGAAGAAAGAGCCCCGCAGGCAGGAACCACAACGACGTCGCGACCAGGTGCCCCCACCGAAACGCAAAGACCCGAAGGACCGCGTCGAGCACCGCGTAAAAGGGCGTCATCTTTCCCACCTGCCACGCGCCGTTGAGGCTGTACCAATAGGTTTGTTCGTTCCAGCCGTAGAGAAGCCGAAAGGGAAAGAGAAGCCAGGAGAAGAAGTCGCCGAGCCCCTCCGTCACCCTGGCCGCCACCTCACCTTCCCAACCGCCGAAGGCGTGCTGCAGCGCCGCCCCTTCGAGGACCGCAATCTGCATCCATCGCCCCGGATCCGTGAAGAACGGCAATAACGACAAGGTCACCAACCACAAGGTCAACAACAAAAAGAACCGCTGAACGCCCGTCATGAGAGCTCCTTAACGGGACCGAGCTTCACGCCCTCGTCCGTGTCGATCAGAATGGGAATGCGTCCCTTGTAGAGCTTTCCGCCCGAAAGCGACGCGAAGAATTCGAGGTTTGGGAGGCGCCCCAACCAGTCCCGCGGCACGATGTCGTCCCGTATTCCCGACATGCGCTTTGTGACCGACGCCGAGAAGTTGGGCTTCACGTGCGCGGCCGCGCCCGTCGTGACACCCACTTCGGTTTGCCAAAGGGTCGTCTTCCCGAAGGTTTCCGCCACGAAGTCCTGCGTCGCGCGGTCCTTCGTTCGCAGAGCAATGAGATTGTTGAGGTTCCCCAAGGCCATACGCGCCTTCGCTTCGGACCCGAGGCGGTCGGCGAGGTCGGGAATCGTCTGCATCGCGACCGTCACGTGTACGCCCGCCTCCATCCCCTTGTTCAAAAGTTCAATGAGGGGCTCGTTGATCACGTTGAAGACTTCGTCCACAAAGAGCGAAATGCGCCCCACCGACGCCCCCGAGCGTTCCTCGTTGTAACGCGCGCCCGCGAGCGCCGTGAGGTCGGCGAGAAGAATGCTCCCGAGCGCCGACGCCACCGTCGAATCGGGCAGTGCGTCGAGGCCCACGTAGAAAACCCCGCCCGCCCCGATGATTCCTTCAAGCGTCTCCACGTCTCGGAGGTCGTCCGGATCCTCGCGGTCGGGGGAGAGGCTCTTCGCGAGACTTCCCGCGGTCAGCATCGCGAGGACCGGCATGAGGGAGGCCGTGATCTTTGCGTAGTGTTCGCGGTCGTGACGGTAGGTGTCGATGAGACGATTCAAGACGGGTTCAGGATGCTTGGGCTTTACCGTCTCCTCCCAGAAGAGCGCTTTGGCGGAGAGCTCGAGGTTGCGCTCGCCGCGCCGAAAGCCCTGCTCTTCCACCTCGTCCAACTTCGCGCGAACGCGTGCGGGCCAGTCTTCGGGCCCGAAGTCCGTCAAATGCTTCGTCAAACACTCGTCGAGAAGCGCGTCGATCCCCGACTCGATCGTGTCGGCGAGGCGTCGAAGCGAGGGCCGTCGGTCTACGAACAACAGTCCCTCCACCACCACGAGCACAGCCTGCCAGGCAAAGGACGAGAAGGCCCCCGAGGTGTCGGCGGGCATGACGGCCTTCACGCGGGTCGCGAGTTCCGTGGCTCTCGCGAAGCTTCCGAAAGGGTCGAAACGAATCCCGCGGTCGGGAAAGGCCGGATGAAATTCGCGGGGCTTGGCGCGGCCCGCCGCGCGGCAGGCGGCGAAAACGGCGTTGCGAAGGCGTTTCGACGATTTCGGGTCGATCACGACGACCGGATCCCCGCGAAGAATCGCCTGACGGACGAGGTTCGTCAACATCACGCCCTTTCCCGCCTGCGTCGTCCCCACGATCGCGGTCCCGCCCCCGAGAGAGGACAAAGGCCGAAAGAGATCCCCTTCGTCGTCCCCCACGCCGTGGAGGACGGGCGAGCCCGTGTCCCCGGGACCGAGCCCCTTTTCGCGCACGCCCACGAGTTTCTTCACGAATGGAGAAACAAAGAGCGTCTCGGGTGCGACCGTCGAGAGTTCAAAGAGGCGCTGCGCATGGACGGGCGTCCACAAGAAACCGAGCCCGAGCCACAACTCCTTCACGGGCGCGCCCGCTCCCGCGGCAAAAAGCGCGTCCTCGCCCGAGAGAACGCCGCGCAACCGCGAGAGCGCCGCGTCTTCGCGCGAAACGCCCGCCGAGCCCTTCTCTTCCCTTTGCTTTCCAACGCCTCCCGCGCGCCTCTGCATATGCCGCATCCGAATCACCAGGTCGCCCCAGCCCATGAAGGCGGGGGCCTTGCCTGAGAGCTTCGCGCGGCGGCGCAACAACAGCACGACGTCGAGCAACCGCACGCACCCGAAGGCTCCGATGCAAAACCCCAGAGGCGCGGCCCAGGCCCCTTCGGCGCCCCAGGCGTAAAAGGCCGCCAGCGGAAAAGCGGCCGCGACGACGCTTCCCTCCCAGGCGGGACGCCAGAGCGCCAAGGCCCGCCCGTCGGGGTCGTTCGTAGCGTCGGAACGCCCGAAGGGATTCGCCCGGGGACGAAAAAGATCCCGTCCCCAGGCCCGGAAACTTCGTTTTTTCTCTTCCGTGAAGGCCGCGCGGGGACGCGTCTCCACGACGGACGGACCCGATTCCCGTTCTTCCAAAACTCCGGGCGCCCCGCTGCCCGCCGGCAATCCCGCTTTTTCCTCGCTCACGCTTGTTTCCTCCTTTTGTCTTGTCCTCGACCCTCGCAAGTGGGCGCCGTTTCGTTTCCGTCTTCTGCGCCCGGCGACGCCTGCGTCCCCAAACGCCTCGAGCCCTTTGGCTCCCGATCGGGAACGATTCTTTTGAAGCGCCGAAGCTTTTCAGTCCCATTCCTCACGCCGAACGAATTCGCCCCGAACGGGCAGAAACCGTCCGCGTCCGGCAAAGCCCGGCGCCGCAGGCGGCCAGGGCGCGTCCTCTTCCCGTCCGTCGGCGTAGCGAAAGACCGGCCGAACGAACCGCGCGGCGATCAGAACGCCTTCCTCCGCATACGGGGCGGCCGCCTCACGCTCGAGACGCTCGGTCCAGAAGTTCCGCACGCCCCGGTCGCGAAGCGCCCGAGCCATGCGGTCTTCGGGTTCCCCGGCTTCGTTTGTTTCGGGATCCACGGCGCCCGAAGCGCCGTACAGCGCTCCCGTCGAATCTCTCTTTTCCTCTTCGATCTCTCCGCCTCTAGGCACGACCCCCAAGGGGAAAGCGCCCGAGCGCCCCTCTTCGAGGCTGTCGATCTCCCTTGCGGCGATCGCGTCGCGGCGCCAGAAGAGTTGTCCCGGACGGTTTTGAAGGAGCGCTCCCTTATCAATAAGCCAGCGAAGAAGCACCGAGGTCGACGGGCGCCTCAAGAGCCGCAGCGGCACGAACACCCCGAAGGCCGCGGCGTTTTGCGCGGGATCGCCCCGATTGATTTCCGCAAAGGCCGCTTCAAGCGCCTCGGAGAGCATCGGGGGTTCCTGAAGACCAACGTTGACCGCCCAGGCGAATCGCCCGGGGAGCACGCTTCGAACTTCGTCCTCGAGCTCTTCGATTTCCTCCTTGTGGCGGTCTTCCGCAAGAAGCCGTCCGAGCGGCTCCTCGAAGAAGATTTCGGACGCTTCCGCCGCCCGCATGCGGGCGGCTTCCAAGTAACGCTCCCCGTCGCGAAGGAGCACGGCCTCGGCGAGCCGCCCCGACACCTTGTCGGTGGGGCCCCCTTTCTTTCGGTCGGGAAGCGCCGGTACGCGGATGAGAAACAACGCCCCCGCGTCCCCGCGGGTTTCGATCACGGCGCTCATCGCGAGGACGCGCAGCCAGTCGTTCAGATCCTGCGGCATGCCCTCACGCGCGGCCGGTGCACCCGGCACGCGGGCGATCCCTTCGGTGAGAATCTTCGAGGGGGCGTCGGGCCAGAGCAAAAAGACGCCTTCGACCCCGTGAAGGAGAACCCCGTCCGAGTGCGGTCCGCAAAAGAGCCACGCTCCTTCGCGCACGGCTTCGAGCCACGCCTCCTCCACCCAGTGGGATAGCGCCGCCCGAACACCCGCGAAGGGGTCGTCCGCGAGCGCATCCGACATTGCGCCCCGCCGCTTCCAGAGGACTTCAAAGACGGCGTCGCGCACGAGTCTTTCGAGAAACTTCGCTTCGTCCGAGCGCCGGACCTTGCCGCGACACCGCCCTTCGAAGAGCTCCGCAAAGTAGGGATCTTCCGTGAGCCACCGTCGCGTTCGGTCGGGAACCCAGCGAAGAAATCCCGCTTCAAGGCCCGTCGTCGCCGTGCGGCATCTGCGAACGGTAAAGAGAACTTCCTTATTTCCTTCCGTCCCGCCCGAAGCATCGGTTTCCGAGCGCCCGCAGGCGGCGAGCGCAAAGCTTAAAAGCGCTTCGTCGCGGCGCCAGACGCGCCCGTCCGCTTCGACCGTGAGGTCCGTCAGACGGTTTTCCCCGTAGGCCAGGGCCGAGAGAAAGACGATCGTCTTCCAGCGCTCCCGATGCCGACGTCTCGCGACGGGATCGAGCGTCAGCCCGAAGACCCGGGCGTCGAGACGCCTCATGGCCGCGAGAGCGGACTCGAGTCCGAAGAGAAAGAGACCTCCCCGCTTTGCAAACGCCTCGTCCCGAAGGTCGGGAAGGTCTTCCACGAAGGCGGCCCAGGCGAGAAGCGCCGGCAGAAAATGCGCTTCAAAGAGCGCCCGGTCGGCCGAGGCGAGCAGGATCCGCTGCAGGGTCTCGCGGTGTCTCGCGAGGATCGCGACCGGATCGACGGGCGCCCAGACGGGGCGGCCCAGATTGTCCAGGAGCCCTGCGTCCCCGGACGGAGCATCGCACGCCGAACCCCTCGTCCCGCCCGCCGTTCCGACGCCCTTCTCCCCGTCGAACGAACCGAAAGAGAGACGCCCCGGTCCCCGCCATCGGGCGACGAGGTCCGTGCCGAGCGCCTGGCGCACGGCCGATTTTCTAGCGGCGTAGAGTTCCGGTGCGGTCATGAAAGCATGAAGGAAAGCGGGGTCCCAACGGATCCGTGCGGGATGAAAAGTCGAGGCAAATCGACGAGGCGGACTTTCGAAAGCGGGCTTCTTTGCGAAACCTCTGCTTTCGAAAATCGGTACCGTCGGACGCGAATCGAGCGCCTGCGGCCGAATGCGGCCGAAGTCTTCCTCCACTTCCCTTCAAGCGAAAAATTCCCCGTCGGGGAGGAAAAGAAAGAGCCGACCCAAGAAAGAAAAAGGAAAAAGGCGCCGCGGGCCTCCCCCTCCCTCCCGAAGGAGAGAAGAAGGAGAGCCCGGCGGACGGACGAACGAACGGCGTGAACGACACCGCCCGACGGGACGCGTCCCGACGAAAGACCTTTGAAAGGGTCTTCCGTCAGTTCCGCGCCGCCCTAAAGAGGCGCTTCATCAGGTTGAAGAGCGCCCCGGGCACGGCCCGGACGTCCCGGGCGCGCTCGCAGTGGCGGCCAAAGGGCGCCGACGGATAGCTTCCGACGAGGAGCACGCCGAGTTCGATCCCGGCCTCTCCCACGTCATCGGGGACGTGGCGAAGGTTCTCGCGCTCAAAATGCCCATCCGTCACAAGGATCAGGATTTTTCGCGTTTCGCTTCGCTCGAGGAGCCGCTGCGCGGTCGTCAAGAGCGCCGCCACGACGGGCGTGCCGCCGCAGCTCTTTCGCTCGGACGTGCGCTTCGCGAAGACTTGGGACGACTCACCGAAGGTCGTGATGAGCTCGGCCGTCGCGGCGGTGTCGCCCGGAAAGAGCGCCGTCTCGACGACGACGTTCGGGACCTTCTCGAAGACGGACGCGAGACGAAAGCCCGCGGCCTTCACGAGCGTGAAGTCCTCTTCCGAGAGCGACCCCGAGCTGTCGAGGAGAATCGACACCGCGGCCTCCACGCCCTGCGCATCCTCCCAGACCGTAAAGACCCGGGCGTCGCCCACGGCGAGGCGGTCGATCTCCATGTCGTCGACGTCCCAGCCCGACTCGGTCAGGCCGACGGGCATGGGAACGCGCCGAAAGAGGAGGTCTTCGACGGCGCCGCCGAAGCGCGCGAGCTGCGAAACGGTCTTCTGAAAGCGCAGAGCCATTTCGGGATCCCGAATGGCGGGCGCCACTTCGTCCGAAGCCGGAACGAGCCTTGCGTCGGCGGGCCAGAGCGCCTTTTCGAGGCGGTCCGTGCGCATCCACGATTCCGAGCGGAAGGCCGGACCGTCGTCGAAGGTGACGCGGTTCTCACCCTTTCGGGCGAGCCCCGTCGAGGCGTCGGCCCTGGCGCGGCCCGAGCCCGCGAAGGCGGGGCGGCCCGATCCCTCGAGAATCGAGAGGATGCGGTCGCGCCGAACGGCGTCGGACTCGTCGCGCTTTTCCTCGTACCCCCAGGCCTCTCCGAAGAGAGAGGGCTGAAAGGGCGCCGGAGAAAGGGCGTCAGCCTTTTCGTCGGAAGCGGCTTTGCCGTCGTCCGCGCCCTTTTGCGGGGGCGCGAGCGTTTCGGCAAAGTTTCCGAGAAGCTCCGCGAGACGAAGGGCGAGCGACACGGCGTCCCCGGTCGAAGAGAGCGGCCAGGCCGAGAAGACGAGACGGTCGAGCCGAAGCTTTTCGTCTTCGGTGAAGATTCGCCCCATCTCGCGCTCGAGCCATTGAAGGTCCCGCGAGACGACGGTCAAGCCCAGCTCGCGCTCCCAGAGGCTCGCGAGGTAGTAGAGCTTCACGACGTCGTACGCGGGCCTTCCCGGCACGTCTTCGACGAATCGGCTCATCCCGGCGGCTTGGAGCGCCAGGTAGAGGGCTTCGCGAAGAATCCCGTAGCCCGCGTACGCGGCGCTCGTCAACGCGTCCACCCGAACGTCCTCGAAAAGGTTCGCCCACTCGAAGACGCAGGCGGGGGCATTCTTCACCGCCGCTCCGCGAAGGAGCGAAAAGTCCGAATGCACGACGTGCCCGCGCTCGTGAAGGCCGTGACCGTACACGAACACGGGAGCGAGCGGATTGCCGAAGTCGATCGGTCCCAGCCAGACGGTCTTCCCGTCGGTGGCGGGACGGGCCGTAAACCGCACCGATAGCCCCTCCTTTCGGCACGCGGCCGAAAGAACGAGGGGCGCGGCCTGCCGGAGAACGAAGCCCTTGGCGGCCTCCGTCTTGAAGACGTCTCGTGCGGCTTCGGCACCCGAAGCGCAGTCGTTTTTGCCGATGCGGTTGAGAACGGTCACGTCGACCGCGTTTTTGCGCCGGGCTGCGCCGGCTCGTTTGGTGCCCGTGAGGGCGCGGAATCGACTCATTTTGTCTCTCCGTCAAAAAAAGAAAGGGACCCAGCGGAGGACCGCGCCGAAGGTTCGGCGCGGGGGATCTCCGCAAAGTCCCTTGGGGTTTCACACTTGGCTTTTTCGGACCCGTGGGTCCGGTCCGGAAGCGCGCGGGCCGCATGAAAACGGACCCGCGCGGCGCTTATGGAGGCTTCATGACGTTTCTCCTTTGCCTTCGCTTTTCAGGCGAAGGCCGGCGGTTCGACGTCGCGACGGTTCACGCGTTTGCGCGCCTCGTCGATGAAGTTTCCGAGCGTGGTGACGAAAAGCGTCTCCACGGCCTCGCGTTCCACGGCGCCCAGAGCTTCCGAAAAAGCCAGGCGCACGGCGCTCCGGACGGGGTCGGGCATCTTCACGGCTTCGCCGAGAAGAACGGAACAGAGAATGTCCCGAACCCGGCGAAGCACCCGATGACTCACCGCCACCGAGGCGTTCTCGAAGGCCATGCTGCTCTTCTTCGCGGCGGCGCGGCTGTCCGCACCGACGCGTGCGAGCCGCACGCAGAGGTCCGAGAGCACTTCGGGGGGAAGCGCCTCCTTCCAGTCGCGGCGAAGCGTCGCGACGAGAAGAGCGGTCTCCTCGTACTCGTTCAAACCCTCCATTCGGAGGTGCCAGAAACGGTCCACCGTCGAGCGGTCCTGCAGCCTGCGGCCGAGGAACCCCTCGTCGGCGGCTTCGCTCGAAGCCCCGCGCGTGTTGTCGGTGATGATCACGCGCGCTTCCGGATGGCGCGGCAGGACCCGGCCCACCTGATCAAGTTCGAGCGGAAGTCCCTCGAGGATGTCGTTGCACGACACCCAGAGTTCGGGACCGGCGCAGGAGAACTCGTTGATGAGCAGGATCCAGCCGTAACGCCAGCAGAGCGCGGCGGGACCGTCGACCCAGCGCATCCCCTTTTCATCCATGACCCAGCGGCCGATCAGCTCGCGCCGATCCATGCGGGGCCGTGCCATGACGGAAACGACGGGCATGCCGAGACGCGCGCAGAATTGACACGCCGTGCTCGATTTGCCCGCGCCCGTCGGGCCCGAGATGTAGAGGGGTTCGGCTTCGGCAAATCTCCACCAGAGGGAGAGCTGTCCGAAGACGTTGTGGGAGAAAAAGTGTGAAGTATTGACGGAGGGAATGCGGTGTCTTTCGACATCGCTTCGTTCGTCCAATGAATAGCCTCGGCAAGGGGGATACGGAGTCAGATGTGCGCCGAATTCACTTGCCGGCACAAGGCGGCTTTGAAGCATGAAGGTTTTCTCCTTAGTCAAAAAGAAAAAAGAAAACCCCGGGGACGCACGTCCCCTTTGAAGCCGCTTTGAGCCTGTGGGACAGCGCCCACGAGGCAGCTAAGAGACAAGAACTTCTTCCGCCTTGAACGCGTCCGACGGACGAGTCGCGGGAGAAAGAAGCCGTTGTGGAAGGTGGAAATCCGTTGCGGGCGGAGAGCCCGGGATTTTTAGAACGTGCGCCGATTTCCTTTGCGTCCGTTCGCCGTAAAAGCGAAATCCATTCTGCCTGAAGTTTCGGGAAAACGGTGCAAAGGGTTTTCCCTGAGAATAGATTCGATTCCTCCGCTTCGAGTCCGCCCCCAAAAAGCGGCGAGGGGCGCCCTCGAAGGAGACGCCCCTCTTGGGCTCGAATCGACTATGTCTAGCCGCCGAGCTTAATGGCCGTCGAAATCAGCACGACGAGCGCAGCGATCGGCACTATCACCCGAACGCGGACACAAATTTTGCGCCCGAAGCGTGCTATGATTTCTACGGAGATCGGCGAGACTTTACGTATGTGCATCGCCATCCTCCTTAGTAATAAGCAAAGGCCCTTACCGTAGCCGCGGTTGGGGCCTTTTGCATGTTGGCAGAGGCACCATTGCACACTGCCATGGCGACAATCGCCGCCAATTCCGTACGGTCCGCAACACAAAAAACGACAAGGAGGAGGCGTGTTTCCTTTCGGACTGCCGTTCCGATTCGATGATTTTAGCGAATCACCCGCGAAACATGTGTTCTCCGAATAAAGATCAGCAAAAAAAAATCTATTACCCTTACACCGAAACTATTTACAAAACGCGTCATAGAAAGTTCTCAACACCAGTTCCCACAATACTTCGAAAAGATCGGGACTTTCCGGCATCATTTTCCACCTCTCGCACCCACTCCAACCCCTTACGACACCACATGTCGCAGAACAGAAAACAAGCACCAAATCGCCCGCTTCAGATGCCTCTTTCCGACTGGTTTGCAGCTTCGATCAAAGTGCCTTTATATTCCGACGGATAAAACCTTATCGCTCCAAACCACGTTTCACATTTTCTTCTTTCATCCTTCCTTTTCTCCTTTCACGCCCTTAATCCTAAATTGGGATACAGGAATACGGAGTCACCCGGAAAATTTTTTAAGATGTCTT
>ERZ791680.187-NODE-187-length-76704-cov-13.267270_pt1 | contig 76704 bp, 79 predicted proteins | sample MGYA00510051_ERZ791680 | MGnify/ENA primary metagenome ERZ791680 (study PRJEB30046, sample SAMN00715238) | human gut metagenome | study: EMG produced TPA metagenomics assembly of the A metagenome-wide association study of gut microbiota in type 2...
CAGGAGAATATGGTTATATGAAATATTTTATTATTTTCTATACGCTATTATTAATAGACTCGAAAATATTTATAGGTAGAGAACATGTAAGCAGTCAAAAACTTGCTAGTCGCTAAAGGTCTATCATTGCTGTAAACAAAATAATAAAATTATGTATAGCAGTACAGATCTTGAAAGATTTTACTTTCGTACCAAACCGAGGCTTTGCCTCATGGCGAATCTTTCCAATTCTTTTGTGTGAAGCATAAAATTCCTTATAACCTCTTTCATAAATGGTATCAGGATACCCGTAACCGAGTAGTTGAAGTTAAAGTTGATGGCGTACCTGTTGCTAAAGCCGAGGAATCTCCCTGATCCAACTGCTATCCTGGTACTTTATCAGGAAGCAATGTGAATTCTGTTTGTATTTGGATTGATATTCGCATGAGCAATGGCCTTCATTCATCTAGAAAGAATTTAAGCTATCAGGATTTAGTTCTGCTGGTAGAGAAACTGGAAACTTTATGTTAAGTGTAATCGGTCTTAACCATTTCTATTATGTTCGTGATTTTACGGATGTGCGTTGCAATCACAGCCGCGTGTTGTCCATCATGCGCGAGCGGCTTCACCGCTAATCCTATGATAGGGATGTGTTTATAGTCATGTCTCGAAAACGTAGAATAGTCCATATGTTTTCATTCGATAACCGTTCCTACAGTGTGTTTGAAAAGAAGTTTGTATCAGGCTATCAATTCATGAAAGTGGAGCGAAAAGGGGTTGATACAATTTATCGGATTGACTGAAAGAATGTAGTTTTAATTCTTGAGAATCTGATTATTAGAGCCTTGATAATCAGATAATTATATGACTATGTTATTTGCGGGCTTGGAGAATGTTTTGCTATCTTTAATGCTGTAAATCAGAGGCTTAAATATGAACGAACTGCAACTTGTAATTGAATTAAAACGGGAGTTGTTGAGTAGGGAAAACTACTCACGTGCTCCTATAAATTATAGTGAAGGTATGGCAGAAGATCAAAAAGACCGATATATTTAATACCTTGCCGAGGAGAGTCAAGACTTACGTTTGACAGAGAAAGCTATGCGTCTTACTTTTGAGGGTTTCATAGCCAAGCAAAAGGCTTTGGAGGAGCAATGGGCTTTATTCCAATTTTGGTATGAAGAGAAAACATTAGTATTGTCCGAAGAGCGTAAACTTCGTAAATCAGCGGAACGCAAGTTAAAATCCCTTCAGGAAAAGTTTGATTATGCGAATCAGGAACGTTCTGGTAAGAAGCCTAAATGGGGATATTTCCCCACTGTGGGGCATCCTGAGGTAGTAACCAAATTCGAAGGGACGAAAAGCCACTCCAGAGTTTCTTCAGGCTATTGGCTAATGCTTATGTTTTTATTAGTGATGAGTTGAAGGCAGCCCAGTTTAAAGATACTGTACACTAAGCATGTATGTCTCATGCAAAATAACATGGGCACTGACGAAATTACATTGGTTACAAGCCAGTGTTAAATTCAAAACTAAATTTATTAACAAAACTCGGTTTAGGGCACATTTATATGCCCTTTCAAAGGGAGATGCCTTTAATTGAGTACTTACTATAGTACCGTATTTTAGATTAGAGATGTTTACAATTGGTGCTAAATTATATAATTTATAACGAAAAACGAATGGGAAATAAAGTTGAAATAATAGCATTCTATTTGCCACAGTTCCATCCAATACCGGATAATGATGAATGGTGGGGAAAAGGTTTCACTGAGTGGACAAATGTTGGTAAAGCAAAAGCTTTATTTAAAGGGCACAATCAGCCCAGAGTTCCTGCTGATTTAGGATATTATGATTTAAGATTACCTATTGTACGAGAACAGCAAGTTGAATTAGCTAAGGAGGCGGGAGTTACAGCGTTCTGTTATTGGCATTATTGGTTTGGAAATGGAAAACGCTTGATGGCAGATATCTTTAATGAAGTCTTAAATACAGGGAAACCTGATTTCCCATTTTGTCTAGGTTGGGCAAATCATTCTTGGTATGCAAAGAATTGGAATAGTGATGGTACTTCAACTAATAAACTGTTGATAGAACAAATGTATCCAGGAATTGATGATGAAAAAATGCATTTTACATTTTTATTAAAGGCATTTAAGGATCCTAGATATGTAAAAATAGACAACAAGCCTTTTTTGCTTATTTTTGATCCAATTTCAATTCCTGAAGAATATATTCAGAACTTTAAATGTTGGACTGAAAGAGCCGGATTTGATGGGCTTTATTTGGTGGCAAATATAACGTCTTCATCTATTAGTAAAAAAGAACTATTAGCTAAAGGGTTCGATGTAGTCACTTACCAGAGGTTAGGTGGAATGGTAAATCCACAACTTCATAAGTTGGGTAAGGTGGGGAGAGGACTTTTTAAAATATATCAATATGCAAAAGGCTTTATTTTAAAACGTCCTCCTAGAATGATCGATTATAGTAAGTATTATCATTCATTAATAACGGAAGATGATCAATCTGTAGATGTAATACCTTCTATTGTACCACAATGGGATCATACTCCGCGTAGTGGATGGAATGGTAGTCTTTGGGTTAATTCAACTCCATATTTCTTTTATAAACATGTATTGGAAGCCTTAGATGCAATAAAAAATAAACCTCAAAATCAACAAATTCTTCTGTTGAAGTCTTGGAATGAATGGGGAGAAGGGAACTATATGGAACCTGATTTGAAAAATGGTAAAGGATATATAGAAGCTTTAAAAAAAGCTTTAAATAAAGGCTTGGAATAAATCTTTATAAGAGATTGAGCGCTTTTACAAATTTTGGAGTGAGGAGTAAGGTTTCACGTTTTGTCAATAGTTGGCCGTTGTTCAAACTTTGCATGGTCTAAAAAAATAATAGTCATGCATAGTAGTGAAGATTTTGAGAAATAATGTAAACTATAGCTCCCAAAAACCAGGAATACTGGGCTAAGGATTATTGTTATAGGGGCTGGATACTTACGATATATACCTTTTTTATATGAATAAGAAAAAAATATCTTGGATAACTCCAAGTTGTTTCATTGATGTTGATTTGCCAATTATAAATCTTTTAGCCAAAGATTATTCTATTGATTGGCAAATAGTGGTAGAAAATAATCAGGAGATCGATTATGAGTTATATGTAAGATCTGTACTGAAAGACAATCCTAATGTTTTGGTCTATTTTTTCTATTTAACGTATCGACTTAGGAGCCCTCATAATATAATTGATTTAATACGTATTATTAAAAGAGCTAGAGCATTTCTTCCAAATTTGTATTATATTTCAGCAGCTATGCATCCTTATGGCACTATGATGTATCGTTTAATGCTTCCTAAAAGAAATGTCGTTATCGCATGTCACAATGTTTCTACTCCAAGAGGAGCTAATTCGGAAAAATGGGCTAAAAAACTAACTAATATGTGGATTCGTAGTTTTAAGAATATTCAGGTCTTCTCAAGAAGCCAGGAAGTAATTCTCAAAGAGAAAGTTCATGGAAAGAATATTCTAATGGCACATTTGGCTTTAAAGGATTATGGAGAATCTACTATTGAAGTAAATAAAAAGGAAGAACGGACTTTTAGATTTTTATTTTTTGGAAATATTGTTGCATATAAGCGGGTTGATTTATTGATTGAAGCTGCAAATATTTTGCATGATAGAGGTATTGAAAACTTCAAAGTAAGGATTGCTGGTAGCTGTAATTGTAATTGGGAACAAAACTATGCATCGTTTATAAAGTGTCCAGATGTGTTTGAACTAATGATTAAACGAATTCCTAACGAGGATGTAGCTAATATGTTTGCAGATAGTCATGTTTTTGTTATGCCTTATCAAGATATAGCCCAAAGTGGGGCTATAACGGTAGCATTTAGATATAATGTCGTTACATTGGTCTCTGACATTCCTCAATTTAAGGAGTTTGTAGAAGATGGAGTGACGGGATTAGCATTCCAATCAGGAAATGCAGGTGATTTAGCGGATAAAATGCAGTGGTGTATAGAAAACAGGGATGTGCTTTTAAAAGAACTTTCTGTTAATCAAAAGAATTTTGTAGATAAGGAGCTTTCGCTAACCAGTATTGTTGCGAAATATAAAGACTTCTTTTCTAAATTGTAAATTTATGAGTTTTGTACCTCGACTGGCTACAGATAAACAATGTACAGGCTGTTTTGCTTGTATAGATGTGTGCAATAAAAATGCTATAAATATAGTTGAACATTATGATGGGCATCGGTATGTAGAGATAGATAAAAGTAAATGTGTTGGTTGTGGCATGTGTGAACAAATCTGTCCGATCGTCTCGAATTTCGAATATCAGAAAAGTGAATATTCAGATTTCTATGCAGCTTGGGCAAAAAATAGAACACATCGAAAGACTAGTGCTTCAGGTGGCGCTTTTTATGCAATGGCGTTTTCTGTAATAGAACAAGGGGGAATTGTGTTTGGTGCGAAAATAGAATCACCTTGTTATGTTCATCATCAGGCAATTGAGACTAAGGAAGAATTGAGTTGTTTGCAGGGGTCAAAATATACACATAGCAATACATCTGGAAATTATAAACTCGCTTTGAAATATTTGAAGGAAGGTCGAATGGTTCTTTTCTCGGGTACAGGTTGTCAAATTGCTGGACTATTATCTTTTTTGAAAGATAGAACTTATAAAGGGAATCTGGTTACGGTGGATTTAATTTGTGGTGGAATTCCTTCTAGAATTTTAATTGATAAATTTATTAGTCAGGCACCGTATAAAGTGAAGCGTGTTTTGTCATTTCGTACAAAGGAAACAGGATGGAAACCTAGAGGATTTCGTTATAATTTAAAAGTCGAAGATGAAAATGGTAAAATTTATGATTATGCAAATAAAAATAATTTAATTACTACTGGGTTTAGTCTCGAATTAACGAATAGGTATTCTTGTTATGACTGTCCTTTCGTTGGAAAAAATCGCAAATCAGACTTTACCATAGGGGATTATTGGGGATGTATTAAATATGATGAAGAACATTTTGATGGTATATCGTTGATTATAGCTCATACTGATAAAGCGAGGCAGTTCCTTTCGTCATTAAGAGATTCTTTATTTTATGATAAGGCTGATATGAACTTAGCCATATCTCATAATCATAGATTGGTAACAGGACATTCGATTCAGCAATATTTTTTAGAACGAAAGTTGTTGGCTTTCCTTTCTTCACAATTAAGTGACAGCACATTTTCAAAAATATATGCAAATACATTTTCAAATAAAAGTCCATGGATACTGTTGAAAGTGATTCGGAAAGTTTACGGAATAGTAGTAAATATTATAGATAGAATAGGACATAAGCAATGAAAATCGGATTATTAACATATCATAAGTCGTATAATTGTGGAGCAGTGTTGCAAACTTATGCCACATGTCGGCTTCTTAAGGAATTGGGACATGAAGTAGAGTTGATAGACCTTAGGCAGCCAGAACCTATAAAGTTGAGACAATTGATTTTTATTCCTCGCTTTATTAAATTTTATAGGTTTTGCAAAAAGTTTTACCCATCGCTTACACGGCATTATAAGACAGTGGAGGAGCTTAAAAAGGCAAAGTTGGATTATGATTGTTTATTGGTAGGAAGTGACCAAACATGGAATCCTTTAATTAGTCGTGAACAATGTTTAGCCTATTTTCTTGATTTTGGAGGGGAGCAGGTTCGCAGAGTGTCGTTTGCTTCGAGCTTTGGGGTGAATATGTGGCCGGAGAGCCATAAAGAGCTACTGCCTACTATAGATAAACTTCTTCATCGTTTTTCGGGCATATCTGTGAGAGAAGTTACGGGCCAAAATATATTAAAGCAGCAATTTAGCCTTGATAGTAGCTTAGTGCTTGATCCTACAATGTTACATTCTTCTTATGTGGAAATTACTTCATCTATTACTCCCAATCATCGCATTGTCTGTTATCTCTTGAATCGTAATGATTGTCAGCTTGATATGGCACGTTATCTTTCATACAAGATGGGTATACCGGCTCGTATGATATTTAATGGATATCCTTTGAGAGGGTTTGAATATTGTTATCCTCCTGCTATAAAAGGATGGATAGAGCAGATTGGTGGAGCGGAGGTTGTAGTGACAGATTCCTTCCATGGATTAGTGTTTAGCTTGCTTTATCATCGTCAGTTTGCTGTGATTCCTATAGCGAATGGATTATCGAGCCGTCTGCTTGATTTGCTTGATTTAGTAGGACTAGAAAATCATGTGTTTACTTCACAGGAGGAGTTGGAAAAGAACATGGAGGTGCTTCAGCGTCCGATTGATTATGAGAGGGTAGACAGTATATTGGCTATTTATAGAGAACGGTCAATTGACTTTTTGCGTAATGTTTTAAAATAAGGATAGTAAGATGATACACATATTACATGGCTTTTCTAATGTGGATAGTGAGTTTAAGCCCCGAAATTTGCGACAAGAGGTGCACTATATTGAATCGCCTCGTACTAAGAAACGTATCGTGGGTTGGACGATAGGCTGTTTTCGAGCTCTATGTTGTTCCCGAAAAGGGGAAACAGTGTTTTGTTGGTATGATTTTCAAGCTGTATTACTTTATTGGATGTGTCTTTTGACTTTCCAGCGTAGAAATATTGGTTGTCTCAATATTCTTTTAAAAAAGAAAGATACTATACAAAATCGCATTGTGTCGAAAATGTATCGCAAGGCTTTAATGTCGAAATATTTCCATGCCAGTGTAACTTCTTCTCATTATGGAGAATTGTTGAAAGAGTGGTTGTGTCTTGATTTTAATTATACTGTAATTCATGACCCTTATCATGAAAAATGGGAAAGAAAATGTGAATCGTTGAATCATGATATATTTGTAGGTGGAGGAAATTCAAGAGATTGGTCTTTTATGCTAGAAGTGGCAAAACAAATGTCTGATGTGAAATTTTTATTTGTAATGAATAGCTTAGACTATCATATGTATAAAGAATATATAACAGAGAACATTAAGGTGAAATGTAATCTGCCCTTTAATCAGTTTCTACAAGAGATGGCTAATTCCGCCATAGTAGCAATGCCACTGACAACCGAAGCTCAGGCAGGATTATTGGTGTTGTTTCAAGCAGCGGGAAGTAAGAGATTTGTTATTACCTCCTCAACCGCTACAACAAGAGCATATATTACTTCTGATCGGGGGTGTGCTTTGGAGCGTGATGTAAAGCAATGGAAAGATGCTATTCGTTATTATTTATTGAATGAGAAAGAACGTAATGATAAGGCACTCAAACTCCACAAGTTTCTAAAAGATGTTTGTGGAAGAGATAATTTTGATTCTGGCATTCAAAAAATCGTGGACTTATGCGAATCAAATTATTAGTCAAGTATCTGATTGGATGGCTTAAATGCAGATTTAATCACATCGAGTGTGGAGATTGCTGTTATCTTGGGATTAATTTAAATATAATCAATAAGGGGAATTTTAAATTGGGAGATAATGTAAAGTTCCGGCCTTCGTTGGATGTTTATATAAGTCGGAATGCTCTTTTGTCTATAGGAGACCACACAGAGATAGGCAATCATTCCACAATATCAGCACATAACATTGTGATAATAGGAAAAGGAGTGCTAACCGGTCCTTATGTATTTATAGCAGACCATAATCATGAATATAGAAATCCGGATGTTTATATTTATAAACAAGGATGTAGGGCTGGTAAGGATGATCGTGTACTGATAGATGATGGCACTTGGCTTGGAACAAATGTAGTCGTAGTGGGCAATGTCCATATTGGCAAGCAATGCGTAATAGGGGCAAACTCTGTAGTGACCAAGGATATACCGGATTATTGTGTAGCAGCAGGTAGTCCTGCAAAAGTGCTTAAAAGGTATAACTTTGAAAGTAAAGAATGGGAGAGGCTTAGATAACTAAATAGTATGACTAGAAAAATACTCAATTATTTCTTATGAAAATATTATTGGCAAACAAGTTTTATTACCGTCGTGGCGGTGATTGTATCTATATGCTTAACCTGGAGTTATTGCTACGAGAGTATGGACATGAGGTAGCGATATTTGCAATGGATTATCCTGATAATTTGGAAACTCCATGGAGAAAATATTTTCCGAGTGAAGTGAAGTTTAAACCCGGATTAGGAATGTTGGAAGCTTTTCTGCGTCCATTGGGAACAAATGAAGTAAAAAGAAATTTCTGTGCATTATTAGATGAATTCAAACCTGACGTAGTACATTTGAATAATATTCATACGCAACTTTCTCCCATAATTGCTGAACTAGCACATGAAAGAGGAATTAAAGTTGTATGGACTCTACATGATTTGAAGCTTCTTTGTCCTCGTTATGATTGTCTTCGTAATGGAAAAATAGCCTGTGAAGAATGTTTTATGGATAAACGTAAGGTGCTTGAGTATAAATGTATGAAGAACTCTATTGTTGCTAGTTTCTTAGCTTATAAGGAAGCAGTATCATGGAATCGTGAGCGTTTGGAGAAATGTACAGATATATTTATTTGCCCAAGTTTATTTATAGCGAATAAGATGATACAAGGAGGCTTTGATAAAACAAAAATGTGTACACTCTGTAATTTTATAGATATAGAAAAAACAAGGAAGCAAGAGTATAATAAGTTGGATTATTATTGTTTTATAGGTCGTCTATCTAATGAAAAAGGGGTGGTTACATTGGTAAAAGCAGCTCGTCAGTTGCCATATAAATTGAAAATTATTGGTGAAGGCCCCCTGATGGAAGAGTTGAAAATACTGTGCAAAGGAACAAATATCGAACTTGTAGGCTATAAACAATGGCCGGAAATAAAAGAACTATTAGGATGCGCTCGTTTTAGTGTTATTTCATCGGAATGTAACGAAAATAATCCACTTTCAGTGATTGAAGCACAATGTTTAGGAACTCCAGTTTTGGGAGCGTGCATTGGAGGTATTCCCGAATTGGTAGAAGAGGGAAAAAGTGGAATGTTGTTCAAATCAAAAGATATAGTGGACTTAAAAAAGAAAATTGAGATGATGTTCACATATACGTTTGATTACGAATCATTGGCCAAAAAATCACAAGAAAGATACTCTGCTGATACTTACTATAAACAGCTGATGAAGATTTACACCAAGTGATGAGGAAACATATTTCTTTCGTATATATTTAAAATCTTATTATATTATGACTACAAATAATATCCCGTGTCCTACGGACGCGAGCATTATTCTGACGTATCGTTGCCCGATGCGTTGCAAGATGTGTAATGTGTGGCAGTATCCCACAGAAAAGAGTAAAGAAATACAGCCAGAGGAGTTACGTACACTTCCGAAGCTGAAATTTATAAATCTGACAGGTGGCGAGCCTTTCATTCGTGAGGATTTGGATAAGATTGTTGAAGAATGCTATAAACATACGGATCGTATTGTGATTTCCACTTCCGGATGGTTTGAAGACCGTGTGGTAGCATTGGCTAAGAAATTCCCTAATATCGGTATTCGTATTTCTATCGAGGGATTAAGTTGCAAGAATGATGAGTTGCGTGGTCATGCGGGTGGCTTTGATAAAGGGTTGCGTACGTTATTGACGCTGAAAGGTATGGGACTGAAAGACATCGGTTTTGGATGTACAGTATCCAATAATAACTCAAAAGACATGCTTTCGCTTTATCAATTGAGTAAGTCATTGGGAATGGAGTTTGCTACAGCCGCTTTTCATAATTCGTATTATTTTCATAAAGATGATAATGTGATAACGAATAAAGACGAAGTCTGCAAAAACTTTGAACAGTTGATAGAATGGCAATTGAAGGAGAATCATCCGAAAAGTTGGTTTCGTGCTTTCTTCAATATGGGGTTGATTAACTATATAGAAGGAGGTCGCCGTATGCTGCCATGCGAAGCCGGTTCTGCCAATTTCTTTATTGAACCTTATGGTGATGTGTATCCATGTAATGGTTTGGAGGAAAAATACTGGATGAAGAAAATGGGTAATATTCGTGAAACTCTGAACTTTATGACTATTTGGGAAAGTGAACAAGCACAGCAGGTACGTGATATGGTACGCAAATGTCCGAAGAACTGCTGGATGGTGGGTACTGCTTCTCCGGTGATGCACAAATATATCAAACATCCGTTAAAGTGGGCTATAGCAAATAAACTTCGTAGTATGCAAGGGAAGTCTGCCTGTCTTGATAAGTGTTGGTATAATGTAGGGCAGGATCCTTGTCAAGGGGACCTAAGAGAAAAGTTCTGATACTATGAAAATTGTAGTAACCGGTACCCGGGGAATACCCAATATCCTAGGTGGTGTCGAAACACACTGCGAGGAACTTTTTCCTCGTATGGCACAAAAAGATATTGATATAACTATTGTTCGTCGTAAAAGTTATGTTCATGATTCACTTACGGAATATCAGGGAGTGAAATTGGTGGATATAACAACCCCGAAGAAAAAATCACTGGAAGCCGTTATTCATACGTTCAAGGCGATTTTGAAAGCAAGAAGTCTGCATGCGGATATTGTGCATATCCATGCTATTGGTCCGGCATTGCTGACTCCCCTGGCGCGTCTGTTGGGAATGAAAGTCGTTTTTACTCACCATGGTCCGGATTATGACAGGGATAAATGGGGGCTTGCGGCTAAAACGATGTTGAAGCTGGGGGAACGAATGGGTGTAATGTTTGCAAATGAGGTAATTGTCATTTCGGAAGTGATAAATGATATTCTGGTGCGCAAATATGGACGGAGAGACTGTCGTCTTATTTACAATGGAGTGCCTGCGCCTGATAAAATTGCAGATACGGATTATCTGGAGAGTCTGGGTGTGGAATCTCATAAGTATGTATTTGCCATGGGACGTTTTGTGCCCGAAAAGAATTTTCATCATTTGATTCATGCGTTTTCGGCTTTAAAACGACTTGACTATAAACTCATATTAGCCGGTGATAGCGATTTTGAAGATGATTATTCGATAAATTTAAAGAAACTGGCCAAGGAAAATGGGGTAATTCTTACGGGATTTATTAAAGGTAAGAAATTGCATGAATTGTTGACTCATGCCTGTTGTTTTGTGTTGCCTTCTTCTCACGAGGGATTGCCTATCGCGTTGTTGGAGGCTATGAGCTATGACCTACCTGTAATCGTAAGTAACATCCCTGCTAACCTGGAGGTAGGATTAGCGTATGATTGTTATTTTCAGACTGACGATGAAAAAGAGCTAAAAGACAAATTGCAAAAAGCGTTATCAAAAGATTTTGTTCCGGTATCTTATTCTATGGATGAATACAATTGGGATACAATTGCAGAGCAAGTATTAGCGGTATATCGGGGAGTGGTTTAAAATATTAATAAATGAATTTATGCAGGAAATCCAACGTTTTAACAAAGTCCTAAAGTCTTTGGTCCTTTTGGGGGATCTTATTTTGCTGAACCTGCTTTTATGGGGATTTAATTTTTTTCTGGGTACCCGTTTCTGGTGTATTCATTGCGGTTCTATCTTTCAGGGTATGACTCTTATCACTCTATGCTATTTACTTTGTAACATGCATTCAGGTGTTATTCTTCATCGTCCTTTGGTGCGTCCTGAACAGATCATGATCCGTGTTTTACGTAACATGGTTCCTTTTGTCTTTTTATCGGTTTGTACGTTGCTTGTTTTTCATTTTCATTTTTCTCATTCCCGATATTTCGGACTGTTTTATGTTGCACTGATAATTGTCATTATTAGCTACCGCTTAATTTCCCGTCACTTACTGGAGATTTATCGAAAAAAGGGCGGAAATGTTCGCAAGGTAGTATTAGTTGGGAGTCATGAGAATATGCAGGAACTTTATCATGCGATGACGGATGATCCTACGTCCGGTTATCGTGTACTGGGGTATTTCGAGGATTTTCCTTCGGATCGGTATCCGCAGGATGTTCCATATTTGGGACAACCCAATGAAGTAAGTGTTTTTTTAGAAAAACATGCGGGAAAGATCAACCAGCTTTATTGTAGCCTTCCTTCTGTGCGCAGTGCGGAGATTGTTCCCATCATAAATTACTGTGAAAACCATCTGGTTCGTTTTTTTAGTGTTCCTAATGTCCGTAACTATTTGAAACGTAGGATGCATTTTGAATTATTGGGTAATGTTCCTGTACTTTCCATCCGTTGTGAACCATTGGAATCATTGGAGAACCGTATTATCAAGCGTGCTTTTGATATTGTCTGCTCGGGTTTATTTCTTATTACGGTTTTTCCGTTCGTTTATATATTCTTCGGAATTGCAATAAAACTAAGTTCTCCCGGTCCTGTCTTTTTCAAACAAAAGCGCAGTGGTGAAGATGGTCGTGAATTCTGGTGTTACAAATTCCGCTCGATGAAGGTTAATGCGCAGTGTGATACTCTTCAGGCTACGGAAAACGATCCTCGTAAAACACGTATCGGAGAAATAATGAGAAAGACTAGTGTGGACGAATTACCGCAATTCATTAATGTGTTGAAGGGTGATATGTCTATTGTCGGTCCCCGTCCTCATATGTTGAAGCATACGGAGGAATATTCCAATCTAATAAATAAGTTTATGGTTCGTCACTTTGTAAAACCTGGAATAACTGGATGGGCGCAGGTGACGGGTTATCGTGGTGAGACGAAAGAGCTCTGGCAGATGGAGGGGCGTGTGCAGCGTGATATCTGGTATATAGAACATTGGACGTTTTTATTGGATTTATATATCATGTATAAGACGGTGTATAATGCTATACGTGGTGAAAAAGAAGCATATTAGAAAATTAAAGATTAAAAATTAAAAGGTAGGCGCGCTTGCCTTAAAACTTAGGAATTAAAGGGCGTTTAATTATGAATTTACGAATTATGATGAGAAGACTTAACAAAAGAAATTTGTGGCTACTGTTGTTGCCATTCCTATTGACTGCCTGTCAGTCTTATAAAAAGGTTCCATATTTCCAAAATGTGGAAGTTGTGAACGAGGCAGAACAACAGGAAAAACTGTATGATGCCAAGATCATGCCCAAGGATTTGTTGACTATTGTGGTATCGTGTACTAATCCTGAACTTGCGATACCTTTTAACCTGACAGTTGCCAGCAATGCCGGAATAGCTGTGAGTACTTCGTCTTATGTGACTACTCAACCTGTATTACAACCTTATTTGGTAGATAATGAAGGAAACATAAATTTTCCGGTGTTAGGAGAATTGAAGTTAGGAGGCTTAACGAAAAGGGAAGCGGAACAGCTGATTATAGATAAACTGAAGCCTTACATGAAGGAGACTCCCATTGTAACGGTGCGTATGGTAAATTATAAAATATCTGTTATCGGCGAAGTTACCCGTCCCGGTACTTTCACTATTTCTAATGAGAAAGTGAATCTGTTGGAGGCATTGGCCATGGCTGGTGATATGACGGTCTACGGTCTTCGTGATAATGTAAAGTTGATTCGTGAAGACGCAAACGGTAAACAGCAAATTGTAACCTTGGATTTGAATAAGGCCGAAACCATTCTTTCGCCTTACTATTGGTTACAGCAGAATGATATTGTCTATGTGACCCCCAATAAAGCAAAGGCTCGAAATTCGGATGTGGGCAACAGTACCAGTCTTTGGTTCTCTGCTACTTCTATTTTGGTATCTATTGTCAGCCTATTAGTAAATATATTAAAATAATGATTTGCAATGAAAGAAACAGATTTCAACGAAGCACAAGAATCTAAGGAAGAAAATATAGACGTCAAGGAACTGCTTTTTAAGTATTTGATCCACTGGCCTTGGTTTGTGGGTACGGTTGTAGTGTGTTTGATTGCGGCATGGGTCTATCTTTATATGTCCACTCCCGTATATAATATTTCCGCTACGGTTCTAATAAAGGATGATAAGAAAGGTGGTAGTGCCGGAATGCTTTCCGGGTTGGAGAGTCTGGGATTGGATGGCATGGTCTCTTCTTCGCAGAATATTGATAATGAGATTGAAGTTCTCCGTTCCAAGACTATCGTCAAAGAGGTGGTTGAAGATTTGGGGCTTTATATTTCCTATACGGATGAAGATGAATTCCCTTCCAGAAACATGTATAAGACTTCACCAGTACAAGTGAGCCTGACTCCGCAGGAAGCTGATTTGTTGGAGGAGCCGATGATTGTGGAGATGGCATTGCAACCACAGGGAAGTATGGATGTGAATGTGAAGATAGGCGATGATGAATATCAGAAGCATTTCGAAAAGTTGCCGGCAGTTTTTCCCACCGAACGGGGAACATTGGCCTTCTTTCTGACACCGGATTCTGTATTGTCTTCTAAAAGAACATTGGAAGAAACTACGGATTCGGAAAAGACTACACGCAATATAACAGCAACAATAAATAAGCCTTTGGCTGTAGCGAAAGCGTATTGCAAGAATATGACTATTGAGCCCACTTCCAAAACTACTTCTGTAGCTGTCATATCATTGAAAAACTCAAATGTACAACGAGGCAAGGATTTTATCAATAAGTTATTGGAGATGTATAATATCAATACGAATAATGATAAGAATGAAGTGGCGCAGAAAACAGCAGAATTTATCAATGAACGTATTAGTATTATCTCCAAAGAACTGGGTAGTACGGAAAAGGATCTGGAGAGTTTCAAACGTGGGGCAGGTATTACGGATTTGACCAGTGATGCTCAGATAGCTTTAACTGGTAGTGCTGAATATGAAAAGAAGCGTGTGGAGAATCAAACCCAGATTAATTTGCTGCAGGATTTGCAGAAATATATGCAAAATGAAGGTTATGAGGTTCTACCTAGTAATATCGGATTGCAGGATTTGAATCTTGCTGCTGCTATCAACCGTTATAATGATGTTCTTGTTGAGAGGAAACGTTTATTACGTACATCAACAGAGAATAATCCTACCATTATAAATCTGGATACCAGCATTAGTGCAATGAAAGAGAATGTACAAGTCTCTTTAGACAGAGTGTTACGTGGATTATTTATCACGAAGGCGGATTTGGATCGTGAGGCGAACCGTTATTCCCGTCGCATTAGTGAGGCACCTGGTCAAGAGCGTGAGTTTGTGAGTATTGCTCGCCAACAGGAGATAAAGGCCGGACTTTATTTGATGTTGCTTCAGAAGCGTGAGGAGAATGCTATAACTCTGGCTGCTACAGCCAACAATGCAAAGATTATAGATGACGCGATAGCAGATGATGCTCCTGTATCTCCTAAACGTAAAATGATTTACCTGATTGCTTTAGTGTTAGGAGTCGGAATTCCGGTGGGGGTTATTTATCTGCTCGAATTGACTAAATTCAAGATTGAAGGTCGTTCTGATGTAGAAAAACTTACCAGTGTACCTATTGTTGGTGATATCCCATTGACTGATGAAAAGCAGGGTGCTATTGCTGTATTTGAGAATCAAAATAATCTGATGAGTGAAACCTTCCGTAATATCCGAACGAATCTTCAGTTTATGCTTGAAAATGACAAGAAGGTGATTCTGGTTACTTCTACGGTTAGTGGTGAGGGCAAATCTTTCATTTCTGCCAACCTTGCTATCAGTCTTTCTTTATTGGGGAAGAAAGTAGTAATCGTGGGTCTTGATATTCGTAAACCGGGTTTGAATAAGGTATTTAATATTCCGAGAAAAGAAGTTGGTATAACTCAATATTTAGCCAATCCGGAAAAGAGTTTGATGGATTTGGTACAGCTTTCCGATGTTAGTAAGAATCTCTATATTCTTCCTGGTGGAACAGTTCCTCCTAATCCGACCGAATTACTGGCTCGTGATGGATTGGATAAAGCTATTGAAACGCTCAAGAAGAATTTTGATTATGTGATTCTGGATACAGCTCCTGTTGGTATGGTAACTGATACCTTATTGATAGGGCGTGTGGCTGATTTATCTGTTTATGTCTGCCGTGCAGACTATACTCATAAAAATGAGTATACTTTGATCAACGAACTTGCTGAAAAAGATAAATTACCTAGCCTGTGTACTGTAATCAATGGTTTGGATCTGAAGAAAAGAAAGTACGGTTATTATTACGGTTATGGCAAATATGGCAAGTATTATGGCTATGGTAAGCGATATGGCTACGGTTATGGATATGGAGAACAATCTCATACCGAGGAAGACTAAAGTCATTAATGGCTGATATTTTTTAAGTTAATAATGTCATAGAGTACTTTTAATACTTTACAAGAAAGTGAGATGGAACATGTAGGTCCCTAACTTCATGCTACACACATGAAGCCCCTACATTTTGTGGTCAGGAAATATACAGCGGTGTATTCCTGATCAACGCCCTCATGTCGGTGTAAATCCGATGTGATTTCTATTATATCAACTGTCTGTGAAGATAGTTGATATTTTTTTTGTAAAGCAATGACTGATGGATAATTTTTAGTAGCTTTGTGAAAAATATGATTGATATGGAAGATTTGCAAAGATTATATCCTATCGGGATTCAGACATTCTCGAAGATACGGGAGGGGAATTACCTCTATATTGATAAAACAGCATATGTTTATCGGATGACTCATTCGGCTTCCAGTTATATGTTCTTGAGCCGTCCACGACGTTTTGGGAAATCATTACTTACTTCTACGCTGCATAGCTATTTTTCCGGACGCAAGGACCTGTTTCACGGATTGGCTATGGAGAAACTGGAGAAAGAGTGGACGGAATATCCGGTACTTCACTTCGATATGAGTACCGCCAAGCATGCGGATAGTGAACAGTTGCTCCAAGAGTTAAATCTGAAATTGTATGGCTATGAGCAGAATTATGGACGGCTGGATGAGGAGGTTAATCCCAATCAACGTTTGATGGGATTGATAAAACGTGCTTATGAGCAAACCGGCAAGAAAGTGGTCGTGCTTATTGATGAATATGATGCTCCTCTACTGGATGTAGTGCACGAACGGGAAAACCTGGATGTATTGCGTAATATCATGCGTAACTTTTACAGCCCTTTGAAAGCTTGTGATCCTTATTTGCGATATGTATTTCTGACCGGTATTACCAAATTCTCCCAACTTAGTATTTTCAGCGAACTGAATAATATTGAGAATATCAGTATGGATGAGCCATACGCTGCTATCTGTGGAATTAGTGAGGATGAAATACGTTCTCAAATGGAAGAGGACGTGGACAGATTGGCGAAGAATTTGGAGGTTACACTGGAAGAAGCCTTGATGAAACTGAAAGAAAATTATGATGGGTATCACTTTACTTATCCGTCACCTGATATATATAATCCTTTTAGTTTGCTTACAGCTATGGAAAAGGGTAAGATTGGCTCATATTGGTTTGGTAGCGGTACGCCTACGTATCTAATAAAGATGTTGGATAAGTTTGGTGTGAAACCTTCTGAAATAGGACGTAAACAACTAAAGTCTTCTGCTTTCGACGCTCCTACTGAAACGATGACTGATGCAGTGCCTTTATTATACCAAAGTGGTTATATCACTATTAAGGATTATAATAAGATGCTAGATCTTTATACGCTGGATATTCCCAATAAAGAAGTAAGACTGGGACTTATGGAGAGCCTTCTTCCTCATTATGTAGATAACAAGACACCTGAAGCAACTACCATGGTGGCATATCTTTTTTATGATATTCAGAATGGTGATATGGATGCTGCTTTACACCGTTTGCAGGAATTTCTGTCTACGATTCCTTACTGTGACAATACAAAGTTCGAAGGACACTATCAGCAGGTATTTTATATCATATTCAGTTTGTTGGGATATTACGTGGATGTGGAGGTTCGTACTCCTCGTGGACGGGTAGATATAGTACTTCGTACGAAGACTACATTGTATGTGATGGAACTGAAATTGGATAAAAGTGCGGGTGAAGCGATGGAGCAAATTGATTTGAAGAATTATCCGGAACGCTTTGCTTTATGTGGATTGCCTGTCGTAAAGGTGGCTGTCTGTTTTGATAGCGAACGGTGTACGATTGGGGACTGGGAGATTATAGGATGCTGATTATGTTGTTGATTTATAGTTTATTATATACTTAGGTAAATGAAAATAGCTCCGCAAGGAGCTTTTTTCTTTTCTATCCGGAATAAAAGTTTCACCTTTGCATTGTTGATCAACAAAACGTGAATAAATAAACTTGAATTTAAATCTTTAAAAAAACGTAGTATGAGTGTAATTTACAAAGTCATTACGCGGCCAACAGATCCGCGTGTTCCCAATTCTCCTAAGAGATATTATCCGCATCTGATCACTTTAGGTCAGTCCGTCAACCTGAAATATATTGCACAGAAAATGCAGGATCGTTCTTCGCTGTCTATCGGTGACATCAAGAGTGTAATCCAGAATTTTGTGGAAAAAATGAAGGAGCAGTTGTTGGAAGGTAAGTCTGTGAATATCGAAGGTTTGGGTGTGTTTATGTTGACTGCCCGTTCAAAAGGTGCGGAGTTGGCGAAGGATATTAATGCTAAGAGTGTGGATAGTGTTCGTATCTTTTTCCAAGCTAATAAAGAGTTGCGTGTCACCAAAACTGCTACCCGTGCAGATGAGAAGTTAGATCTGATCAGTCTGGATGAATATCTGAAGAAAATTAGCGTTACTGTATCTCCGGAAGATCCCGAGAAACCGGATGAAGGCGAAGGTGGCGGAGATGAAGGTGGCGGTAGCGGAGAGGCACCGGATCCCGCAGCTTAATGTCTTGTTGATTAATAGCTGACGGTTAGAGTGTTCATTTAGTGTTTAATTTAAAAAGAGAAATGTCTATGAAAAAAACGTGGAGTATTATTTTGAAAGTGATTATTGCTGTTGCCGGTGCGATTGCCGGAGTGGTAGGTGTGCAGGCAGCAACCTTGTAATTGATTATCTTATAAATAGGTATATTTATGAATGAATAACAGGCGGGAAAAATCCCACCTGTTTTTTTAGTGTTTATCGATAAATGAGTGCTTGTAAATTTGCCATATAATACTTTCTATTGTTCGAATGATTTTTCTATTTCGTTTTTTATTGTTATATTTGCTCGTTATAAAAAATAAAATGATGAGCAATCCAATTATATGTAATGTTTATCCTGATATTCTATATTCATTTCTTAGTAAGAATGGAAGAACTGAATGGGAATATGCTTATGATAAATTAACGGATTTAGTTTTTCTGGAAGATTTTTTTTCAAATCAGGAAAATGAAAGAGATTTGCTTTATGGATTCTATAAAGGGAAAGTTGATAATATAACTGATGCTATAATCTTGACGCAAGAAATGACCGAAACCTTTTTTCAATTGGTTTTGGATTGTTGTGAGAATGGAGGTGATATCAATTGTTTATTTAAGAATCTGAATAAATTCGATTATAAAGTTGAATCAATGATATCTACTCGTATGCAAAATGATGAAGATATTTGCGATTGGTTAAGGCTATATGGACTTCGGATAGGTACGACTATTATCTCTATTACAGGTGGTACTATCAAGTTGACACGTGAGATGAGAGATAGGGAGCATACTCGGCAGGAGTTGGATAAACTTGGTAATTATAAGATTATTTTAAATGGATATTCTGTGTATGATGAGGAGTCTCTAAAGGAGTATATAAACACAATATAATTATGGAAAAAATAGATAACGAGATATATAACAGCTACAATTGGATCAAGAAAGTACGTTATGATCAATCAGAAAAGGCATGGAGAAAGTATGCGTCTAAATTTTCTATAGCAGTGATGCGTATTCTCCGTCTTGATAAAATAAATCAAAAGGATTTGGTTGAGAAAGCTAATTTGGATGAGAAACAATTGGCTGAAATATTGAAAGGGAAAGTAAATCTTGATTTAAAGACGATGATTGCTATTCAGGATGCTTTAGGTGAAGAAATTATTTCTATAAAAAATATAGATCTTGCTAGAAGATACCAACATTGTAAAGTAATGATAACTTCTGATTTAGTCCTTGATGCTTCTTCTCAATGGAATATAATTAATTCGGAAAAAGAAGTACAACAATTAGCATACGAAGATTATAGCATTAAGTTTGAGACATTGGATTTGAAAGAAAAGAAAGGAGATAACTATTATGAATTCAAGTATAACTTTTAAATATAGGATAAGTAAAGTTGAAACATTGGGTTTCAATATAAATACAGATGTATACCAAAGTGGAACTCCTGTAAAGATGAAAATCTCTTTTAAAAACAGATATATAGAGGAGTCACATTTAGTATGTGTAGAATGTATTTTTCAAATATCAAATGTAGATTTTGAGAATTCATTTTTAAAAGTTGCGCTAATGGTTACTTATGAAATACATCAGGACGATGTGAAGCAAATAGTAACGGGCGAAAAGGATAAAGTTATAATAAATCCAAGCGTGCTTAAAAAATTGCAACAAATATCGTATGATACTTTAAGGGGGGTATTACATGTGAAGACAGAAGGTACATCATTTAATAGTTTTTATCTTCCAAGTTGGGATATACCTCTTCCAAACGGATAAACTATAATGCAGGCAACAACTTTATAAGTGATTATCTTATATCTGGTGTTTGTGTTTAGATATAATAAGAGAGCTACACTTCTTCACATACTCTCATTTCCATTCCTTTATATACTACAACAATCTTATGCAACTGTGTGGTGCCAATAGCATTTTTTACTGTATCTGTATCAGCATAACGGTTGGTTTGAGCGATTCCTTCTAATCGTAATTCATCCACACGATTTTCCGGATCTTTGTATTTAGCATATTTCAACTCGATTATGTAACTGTGTTTCATATCCGGATAAATATCTAATAATGGAGATAAGAAGATGTCAGCATATCCTTCTTGTGTATCTGCTTCCGAAATAGGGCGGTAGAACCGGTTTTGTGCAGTCATGGCTAATGTGAAACCATGTACGAAAAATTCTCCCTTTTGCTTGTCGCGTTGGGAGGCATAGCGTTTCAGACAATCGGCTATATAGTCAAAATAAGCTTTCCAGGTACCTCGATAAGCAAGCGAGCTGGATAATTCATTTTTCTCATAATTACTGAAGCTTAAGTTGGCTTCATTGTAAGTGTTCAACAAATAGGTGTAAAGTTGTTCGCGCACTACCTGATTGGGAATGGTGAGTTTGCACTTTCCTTCATGTGCGCCACTAATAGTAAGCATGCCAAAATAATAGAGTAGGCTTATGAAATTGTCTGGATCAATAATACTGGCGGCTGGAAATCCTTTTTTCACTTCTCCAGTGATGTATCCTTGGCTTACTAAGGTCTGTATGATGGATGCATCGTGCGCAAACTCTTTATCTTTACGAATGAGCATACGCAATTTTTCGTAGTCAATACGGATGTTGTCTTCTACCATATCTTTCGGTATTTCACCGTTATATTCGATATAATTTTTGACGAAATAAAGCACCATATTGGAATTGTACATCGTAGTTTTACCATAGCATTCCTGTGCAAAACAGTAATTGTCATACCATGGTTTCATGATTTCTATCAACTCATTGATGGTATGATTGAAATGCCCTGTATTAGAATAATAAGTTAACATTTCGCGAACCTCACTTTCTGTGAATCCCATCATTTCGTTGAATCTTGGTGACAGTGAGTAGTTAGTACCGATATTGAAGCCGCTGGTCAAGTCATCCATTGTCACGGGACTGACACCGGTGATAAAACAACGTTTAATGCTGGAGTCTGTGCCGGATTTTATTTTATTGAAGAAAGCACGTAAATAACCTTCTTTGTGTGTCTCATCAGTGTAACGGTTTAAGCTGTCGACATCAGAGAGTATTGTATTGGTGAAATGGTCGTATTCATCAATGAAGAGATAAATCTTTTGATTTACACGGGCGCACTCCGTAAACAGATATTCGAATTGGCTGACGGCCCCGTCCTTTTCGTCCATTTTTTCTTTGATTCCTTCAGGTAAATAGTCAGCATAAACATCACAGAAATAGTCAAATACGATTCTGCAATGTTCGTCCAGACCTTTGCGGTAGCTGTGTAAATCTCCACTTATTCCCGAGAAATTTAATTTTATTACCAGATAGCTATTACGATCCTTTGTGGGATGCTTTCCAATATAAAGATCGCCAAACAAAGCGTCAAACTTATCTTTGGCACGTACATCATAATAATGTTGAAGCATATTCAAAGTCAGACTTTTTCCGAATCGGCGTGGGCGGATAAAAAAGAAAAAACGATCTGATTGCTCTATCAAGGGGATGAAAGAGGTCTTATCCACGTAATAATAATTGTCCAAACGGATGTCCTCGAAGTTCATCATACCATAAGGTAATAACTTCCTGTCTGATGATACGTATTTCATAATTAATGTCTTTTATATGAATGCACTTTGAATAAGTGTATACAAAGATACTTTCTTTCCGCTATTTTCCCAAACAAACGTTCTTTCTTTTTGTTTCGTGCTATTTGTTAGGAGTATCGCTCTATATTTTAACAAAATAGAAATTATAATCAAACTCGTTGGCTGAATAGCGGATTTTATCTACCTTTGCATCTTAATTAAATGCGTCATTTTAAGCGAGAAAAAACATGATTCGAAAAATAATAAAAGCTCTTTGGATATTCTTGGCAGTCATAGTATTGGCTATTGTTATAGTCTTTGTCTCCATTTCAAAGGGCTGGATTGGCTATATGCCTCCTGTAGAGGAACTCGAGAACCCGAGCTATAAATTTGCAACGGAGATTTTTTCTGAAGATGAGAAAGTGCTTGGTACATGGTCTTACAGCAAGGAAAACCGGGTGTACACGGCATACAAGGATTTGTCACCCAGTATTATCAATGCTCTTATTGCAACGGAAGACGTTCGTTTTGTCGAGCATTCCGGGATTGATGCCAAAGCATTGTTCCGTGCGTTTGTGAAACGTGGTTTGATGTTTCAGAAAAATGCAGGTGGGGGTAGTACCTTGTCGCAACAGTTAGCTAAACAGTTGTTTACGGAAAATGTGGCGAGAAATACACTTCAGCGTCTTTTCCAAAAACCGATTGAATGGGTGATTGCGGTGAAACTTGAACGTTACTACACCAAAGAGGAAATATTGAGTATGTATCTCAATAAATTTGATTTTCTGAATAATGCTGTTGGTATCAAAACTGCTGCATATACCTATTTTGGCTGTGAACCGAAGGACTTGAAGATTGAAGAAGCAGCTACATTGGTGGGTATGTGTAAGAATCCGTCTCTCTACAATCCGGTTCGTTTCAACGAACGTTCACGTGGTCGTCGTAATGTGGTGCTCGAGCAGATGCGTAAAGCCGGATATATCACAGATGCAGAATGTGATTCATTGCAGGCTCTTCCGTTGAAACTGACTTATAACCGTGTTGACCACAAAGAGGGATTGGCTACTTATTTCCGTGAATATCTCCGCGGCGTCATGACAGCACCGAAACCGGTAAGAAGTGATTATCGTGGTTGGCAAATGCAGAAATTCTACGAAGATTCTATCGCTTGGGAAACTAACCCGTTATATGGCTGGTGTGCGAAAAACAAGAAGAAAGACGGTACAAATTATAACATCTATACAGATGGATTGAAGATTTATACAACTATCAATTCACGTATGCAGCAGTATGCCGAAGATGCTGTAAAAGAGCATTTGGGTGATTATCTGCAACCTGTATTCTTCAAGGAAAAAGAGGGAAGTAAGAATGCCCCGTATGCAAGATCACTACCGGAAAAACGAGTGGAAGAGTTGTTGACGAAAGCAATGAAACAAACGGAACGTTATCGCCTCATGAAAGAGGCGGGAGCTTCGGAACAACAGATTCGTAAGGCGTTCGATACGCCGGAAGAAATGACTGTCTTTTCCTGGAAGGGTGATAAAGATACGATTATGACACCGATGGATTCCATCCGCTACTACAAATCTTTCTTGCGGACAGGATTTATGTCAATGGATCCGGCAAACGGACACGTGAAAGCTTATGTGGGCGGACCGAATTATGTATACTTCCAGTATGATATGGCGATGGTGGGACGTCGTCAGGTAGGTTCTACTATTAAACCGTATTTATATACATTGGCAATGGAGAACGGATTTTCTCCTTGCGATCAGGCACGCCACGTAGAGCAGACTTTGATTGATGAGAATGGAACTCCCTGGACACCACGTAATGCAAATGATAAGCGTTATGGAGAAATGGTAACTCTGAAATGGGGATTGGCAAACTCCGATAACTGGATTTCTGCATACCTGATGGGTAAGCTGAATCCGTATGATTTGGTACGCTTGATCCATAGTTTCGGTGTACGCAATAAAGCAATTGATCCAGTGGTTTCACTTTGTCTGGGACCTTGTGAAATTTCTGTCGGTGAAATGGTCAGCGCATACACGGCTTTTGCCAATAAAGGAATCCGGGTGGCTCCATTGTTCGTTACCCGTATTGAGGATAGTGATGGCAATGTCATTTCTACTTTTGCGCCGCAAATGGAAGAAGTGATAAGCGCGTCGAGCACTTACAAAATGTTGGTTATGCTGCGTGCCGTTATTAATGAAGGAACGGGTGGACGTGTTCGTCGATATGGAATTACCGCCGATATGGGTGGAAAAACAGGAACGACCAATGATAACTCCGATGCCTGGTTTATGGGATTCACTCCTTCACTGGTATCCGGTTGTTGGGTAGGAGGTGACGAACGTGATATTCACTTCGGTAGAATGACCTATGGACAGGGTGCTGCTGCAGCTTTGCCTATCTGGGCGATGTATATGAAGAAAGTGTATGACGATCCGACTTTGGGATATGACCAGCAGGAGAGATTCAAACTCCCTGAAGGGTTTGACCCGTGTGCCGGTTCGGAAACTCCTGATGGCGAAGTGGAAGAAAGAGGACTGGACGATCTGTTTAATTAAGTATTAAGTATAGTGCTATTTAATACTTAATACCTAATACTTAATTTTAATGCACAAGTATATTGTTTGCATAGGGAGTAATTACAATAGGAAAGAGAACCTGACTTTTGCCAGACAGAAGTTGACTGAATCGTTCTCTTCTATATGTTTTGCTCCCGAACTGGAAACTAAACCTTTGTTTTTTAAGAATCCGGCTCTGTTTTCCAACCAAGTGGTTCTGTTCTATTCCGATAAGGATGAAGAGACGGTGAGGAAAATGCTGAAAGATATAGAACAGAGGTCCGGACGTCGTTCGGAGGATAAGAAAGAGGAAAAAGTATGTCTGGATATTGACATGCTTTTATATGATAACAAAATATTAAAACCGGAGGATTGGCAAAGGGGATATATACAACAGTCATTATCTGCTTTCCATTCTTCATTATTTATTAAGTAGATGAAATTTCTTGGAATTATACCTGCCCGCTATGCATCCACTCGTTTTCCTGCGAAACCGTTGGCTATGTTGGGCGGAAAAACAGTCATACAACGCGTATACGAACAAGTGGCAGGCGTTTTGGATGACGCTTATGTAGCTACGGATGATGAACGTATTGAAGCTGCTGTTAAGGCGTTCGGGGGAAAGGTTGTGATGACTTCCGTTCACCACAAAAGTGGTACGGATCGTTGTTATGAAGCCTGTACCAAGATTGGAGGTGAGTTTGACGTCGTAGTGAATATACAAGGAGATGAGCCTTTTATTCAGCCTTCACAACTGGATGCGGTAAAGGCTTGTTTTGAAGATGTAACCACGCAGATTGCTACGTTGGTGAAGCCTTTTACTGCCGATGAACCGTTTGCTGTACTGGAAAACGTGAATTCACCGAAAGTGGTAGTCAACAAGAACTGGAACGCACTTTATTTCAGCCGTTCTATCATTCCTTATCAGCGTAATGCCGAGAAACAGGACTGGTTGAAGGGACATACCTACTACAAGCACATCGGATTGTATGCTTATCGTACAGAGGTGCTGAAAGAGATTACCATGCTTCCACAGTCTTCTTTGGAGTTGGCCGAATCTTTGGAGCAGCTTCGCTGGCTGGAGAACGGATACAAAATAAAGGTCGGTATCAGTGAAGTGGAAACTATTGGAATTGATACCCCACAAGACTTGGAACGGGCAGAAGAATTTTTGAAGAATAGAATCTAATCTTATGGATCGTACGATACAACCTGAAATACAAACCCTGAAAAATTTTCGTATACTTCCTCCCGTTCGAATGACGTTGCCAAACGGTATTCCGTTGACTGTTATTAATGCGGGTGAACAGGAAGTAGTACGCATAGATGTGCTTTTTGCCGGGGGACGCTGGCAGCAATCGCAGAAACTGCAAGCTCTGTTTACGAACCGGATGCTGCGCGAAGGCACGAAAAAATATACGGCTGCCACCATTGCCGAAAAACTGGATTACTACGGCTCATGGCTCGAATTGTCCAGCTCGTCGGAATATGCATATATCACTGTTTATTCGTTGAATAAGTATTTGGCGAAAACATTGGAGGTGGTGGAATCCATGATTAAAGAACCGCTTTTCCCGGAGAAGGAATTGCATACCATTCTCGATACCAATATCCAACAATACCAGGTCAATGCTTCCAAAGTTGATTTTTTGGCACACCGCAGTCTGTTGCAGTCGCTTTACGGCGAACAGCATCCATGTGGTAAAATAGTGGTGGAGGAAGATTATCATGCCATCACTCCGGAAGTGCTCCGTGAATTTTATGAACGGTATTATCATTCGGGTAATTGCTCTATTTTTTTGTCCGGTAAGGTGACGGAGGATATTATCAGCCGGGTGACAGATACATTCGGCACTTCTTTCGGCCAGCATCAGCAGCAGGTGTCGAGATTAAGTTTTCCTTTTAGTGCTGTTCCCGGAAAGAGAATTTTTACAGAGCGTGAAGATGCCATGCAGAGTGCTGTGAAGATGGGATATACGACTATTACTCGTAATCATCCTGATTATTTGAAACTTCGGGTATTGATGACTTTATTCGGAGGTTATTTCGGTAGTCGGCTGATGTCTAATATTCGTGAAGAGAAGGGATATACTTATGGTATTTCAGCAGGAATCATGTTTTATCCGGATAGCGGACTATTGGCTATCTCGACAGAAACGGATAATGAATATGTGGAACCGTTGATACAGGAAGTGTATCATGAAATAGACCGCCTGCATCAGGAACCTGTGTCAGCCGAAGAATTGACTATTGTACGCAACTATATGTTGGGAGAAATGTGCCGTAGTTATGAGTCGCCTTTCTCACTTTCGGATGCGTGGATCTTCATTGCTACTTCCGGTCTGGATGATGACTACTTTTCACGTTCTCTGCTGGCTGTGAATGAGGTTACTCCGATGGAAATACAAGATTTGGCACAGCGCTATTTGTGCAAAGAGACATTAAAAGAGGTCATTGCAGGTAAAAAGTTGTCATAATTTGCTTTCCGAAAGTGGGCTGTTTGGGATAGAAATTGTATCTTTGTCCAAATTGTAATTCTAAAATGAGTAACGACTAAAACCAATGAGGAAATATCTATATACTACACTTTTGCTGGCTCTTCTTGCACAAGAGGGAGTGATGGCACAAGAAAATGAAGGAAAAAAAGGCGGATTTTTCGGAAAAATTAAAGATACATTCTCCACTGAAATAAAGATTGGCAACTATACTTTTAAGGATGGCAGTGTTTATACGGGAGAAATGAAAGGACGAAAACCGAATGGAAAAGGAAAAACAGTCTTTAAAAACGGTGATGTCTTTGAAGGAGAATATGTGAAGGGGAAACGTGAAGGATATGGAATTTATATGTTTCCCGATGGAGAAAAATACGAAGGACAGTGGTTTCAGGACCAGCAGCACGGAAAAGGTATCTATTATTTTATGAATAATAACCGTTACGACGGTATGTGGTATCAGGATTATCAGCATGGTGAAGGAACAATGTATTATCATAACGGGGATTTGTATGTAGGTAAATGGGTGAATGATAAGCGTGAAGGCGAAGGTACATACACTTGGGCGAATGGAGCCAAATATACCGGTCACTGGAAAAATGATAAGAAGAACGGCAAAGGTATCATGAACTGGGACGATGGCTGTAAGTATGAAGGAGATTGGAAAGATGATGTCCGTCACGGAAAAGGGGTATTTGAATATACCAATGGAGATAAATACGATGGTGACTGGGCGGATGATATTCAACACGGAAGAGGTACTTACTACTTTCACACGGGCGATCGTTATGAAGGTTCTTATCTCTTAGGTGAACGCACCGGTGAAGGAGTTTATTATCATGCTAACGGCGACAAGTATGTAGGTAATTTCAAAAATGGCATGCAAGACGGAAAAGGTACTTTTACCTGGGCGAATGGTGCTGTGTACGAAGGAAGCTGGAAAAACAATAAACGTGATGGCAGAGGAGTCTATAAATGGAGCAATGGCGATGTTTATGACGGTGATTGGAAAGACAACCGTCCCAATGGACAGGGTACTCTAAAAACCGTTGCTGGAATGCAATATAAAGGTGGCTTTGTTGACGGATTGGAAGATGGACAGGGCGTACAAATTGATAAAGATGGTAATCGCTTTGACGGATTTTTCAAACAAGGAAAGAAAAATGGTCCTTTTGTAGAAACAGATAAAGATGGAAAGGTGATTAAAAAAGGAACCTATAAATTCGGAAGACTTCAATAGATGATAGGTGATAGATGATAAATGATAGTGGGCTGCGCATTGCGTGGCCTCTTTTTTATGGTACAAAGAAAAATGGATAATAACCAAAAGCGGTCATTATCCATTTTATAATTTCCTGTTGAAAGTAACTTCAACTATCAATTATCATTTGTCACCTATCATCTATTAAATGATGTATTGTGAACTGATAGATTCGTTATTCATTACTCGTTTGATTGTTTCTGCAAACATATCAGCAATGCTTAACTGTTTTACTTTCGGGCATTTCTTTGCGTAAGGGATGCTGTCGGTAAATACCATTTCGGTTAGGGCAGACTCTTGTACACGGAAAGAAGCCGGATCAGACATTACGCAGTGGCTGGCGATGGCGCGTACAGATTTGGCACCGGCATCCAGCATGATGTTGGCTGCTTTGGTGATTGTTCCTGCTGTGTCAACGATATCGTCGATCAATACGACGTTTTTACCTTCTACGTCACCGATGATTTGCATAGATGCTACTTCATTGGCTTTTTCACGTGATTTGTTACAGAGTACCAATGGTACACCGAGGTATTTGGAGAAAGTGCTGGCACGTTTTGAACCTCCTACGTCCGGTGTAGCAATAACCAGATTTTCCAGTTGCAATGACTGGATGTAAGGGAGGAATACAGCTGATGCGTACAGGTGATCTACCGGGATATTGAAGAATCCCTGAATCTGGTCTGCATGCAAGTCCATCGTAATCAGGCGGTCGATACCTGCAACAGACAGCAGGTCGGCTACCAACTTAGCGCCGATAGATACACGGGGTTTGTCTTTTCTATCCTGACGTGCCCATCCGAAATAGGGGACTACAGCTACAACGCTCTTTGCAGACGCGCGTTTTGCAGCATCGATCATCAGGAGAAGTTCCATTAAGTTGTCTGAGTTAGGGAAAGTGGATTGAACCAGGAATACGTGTGCGCCACGAATTGACTCCTCATATGAAACTGCAAATTCGCCATCGGCAAAATGGGTAATGTTCATATTTCCCAGAGGACAATCCAGGCTTGCGCAGATTTTTTCTGCAAGATATCTCGAGTTCGTTCCCGAGAATACCATAAAGGGTGCTTTTTCGCTCATTTTGTAATAGATGTTACCTATTTGTTAATTTGCCTGCAAAGGTAGGAATTTCTCTTATTATTTAGAAGGACTTATTGTATAAAAAATATTTTTCTCTCCAACTTATCGGAAATATTTGTAGATTTGCTTTCTGAAAACAGTTAATAGTCAAAAATGAGTTCACGCTTTCCTTTATATATAATAGGTATAGTGTTGTTTGCCTCTTTTTTTTCGTGCACTGATATGGTGCCGACCAAAGAGGTGCGCCTGATTGATTCATTAAACGGGAAAGCGTATGCTTATCGTTATCGAAGCCTGGATTCTTCTTATAAATATGCCAATGAAGCCTATCGGCAGGTGAATTTCTACAAGTCGGGGAAAGCGGAAGCATCCAACAACCTGGGGTTCTGTGCTTTTATGGCTATGGACTTTGACCGGGCGGAAGCGCTGCATAAGGAAGTATATAAACTGACTAAAAATGAACTCGAACTGTTGATTGCCGACATCGGACTGATGAAAATCTGTCAGCGAACGGCTATGAACAAAGAATTTTATGATTATCGTAATAGTGCGCTCAAGCGCATGAAACGTATTCGTGAAGAGAGTGATTTGTTTGCCGACCGTCACGAGGCGCTACGCCTGGATTATGCATTCACCGAATTTTTTATTGTTTCTTCTATTTATTACTACTATCTGCAGCAACGGCAGGAGGCCATCACATCTCTCAACCGGATTCCGGAAGATGAAGCTTTGACAGATACTAATCAGTTGCTTTATTATCATTATATTAAAGGTTCGGCTTCGTTGGTGGAAGCAACCAAGCCGGAAGACCGGAAAATGCGTGAGTTCGACCAACTCTATATTACCTGGCGGACGGCTGTTCAGACTAATCATCCTTATTTCGAAGGAAATGGTCTGCAAGGATTGGCTAATCTGATGGTTTCACCCAATAATTTCGAACTTTTCCGGACGAGAAGGGGATATGCGCTGGATCAGTTTGGGTTTCCTGTAGATTCGCTTTTGCCTTTGCGAATGGCACAGCGTGCGCTTGAAAAATTTCGTGAGTACAATGATTTGTATCAGATTGCCGGTGCGTATGTGTCTATCGGTAAATATATGAATGAGCACGGACGTTATACGGAGGCATTGGATACGCTTGCAAAAGCGTTGGATTGTGTGAATCAACATCACATGCTCTATTATCACCATGCGGCGGATACATTGGATAAACTACATGTTTTTGTGGAGGGAGATACGACTTATACCGGGGTTCCATGGATCATGCAGGAAGATGTGAGAACGGTACCTGAATGGATCTCAAGGATTCGGGAGCAATTGAGTGTGTCGTATGCGGGGCTCGGGATGAAGTATGCTTCTGATTACAACCGGAATATATATTTGGATATTTTAAATTATACCCGTCAGGATAAGGAGTTGGAGAGCCGCTATCTTTCATTGGAAGCCGATTCACGACAAATGACGCTTGTACTTTCTTTGGTTATTGTCGGACTTGTATTGGTGGTTATTCTTTGGTGGTTTTTCAATAAACGGTCTAAAATAAGGAATCAGGTAGACGTGGAGCGTCTGCAACGGATTCTGACTCTTTGCCGGGATATAACTTCGTCCATTCCGATGAATGTTCCATTAATTCAACAAGGTATCGATCAACTATTTGGGAAAGGACGTCTTCAACTGGAAATTCCGGAGGAAGGAAAAGCGGCACTGGTTCCTCTGCATCGGTTGAACCGTGATGAAAAAGCATTGGTGCATGTGCTTGAACCGTATATTGTTTGGGCTGCGGACAATGAGCAGATGGTGGAAGCGTTGAGTGACGAGCGGATGCAGTTGGAAAAGCAACGGTATGTTTACGAACAACATATTGCGGGAAATAAACGTCAGAATCTTATAAAGAAGGCTTGTCTGGCCATTGTCAATGGTATTAATCCTTATATCGACCGTATCTTGAACGAGGTGCATAAGTTGACGGAGCGGGGGTATATTGATAATGCGAAGATTAAGAAAGAGAAGTATCAATACATTGATGAGCTGGTAACTACGATTAATGAGTACAACGATATTCTGGCTCTTTGGATTAAGATGAAGCAAGGAACGCTTAGCCTGAATATTGAAACTTTCAGTCTCAATGAACTGTTTGAGTTGCTAGGCAAGGGAAGACGTGCTTTTGAAATGAAAAATCAGAAGTTGGAAATTGAACCGACTACGGTTATGGTGAAGGCCGACCGGGCACTAACTTTGTTTATGATTAATACGCTGGCGGAAAATGCCCGTAAATATACTCCGGAAGGAGGAACAATTAAAGTGTATGCCCGTACTACGGAGGATGCTTATGTCGAGATCTCTGTGGAGGATAACGGAAGAGGTATTTCCGAAGAGGATGTGGCGCATATCATTGGTGAGAAGGTGTATGATTCCCGTGTGATCGGAATGAAGAATGCAGCCGATCCGGAAGTGTTGAAAGAAAACAAAGGTAGTGGTTTCGGATTGATGAATTGTAAGGGAATCATTGAGAAGTATAAGAAAACGAATGATTTATTCCGGAGATGTGTCTTTGATGTGGAGAGTGAGCTGGGGAAGGGAAGCCGTTTCTATTTTCGTTTGCCTTCGGGAGTGCGTAAAGCGATGGGGGTATTGTTGCTTTGCTTGTTGCTTCCGTTGGGGATGGTTTCTTGTCTGCATGATCCGATTCCTCCCATGTTGCAGGATGGCGATTCGATTGTAGTAGTTACGGATTCTGCGTATGAGGATTTGCTGGATGTAGCATCGGATTATGCAAATGCTGCCTATTTTGCTAATGTGGATGAAAATTATGAGTTGGCTTTGCAATATATAGATTCTGCGATGCTTTTTCTGAATGAGCATTATGAAAAATATGCGCGTCCGGATCGCCCACATCGGTATATGAAGCTGGTAGGTGAGGGAACGCCTGCTGAAATCAGTTGGTGGAACGAACTGTTTGATTCGGATTATCATGTAATTTTGGATATCAGGAATGAGGCGTCAGTTGCTTTTCTGGCTTTGAAACAGTTGGATGCATATAGTTATAATAATTCGGCATTTACGGATTTGTATAAGTTGCAGGGAGAGGATCAAACTCTCGAAGCATATTGCCGGCAGTTGGAGCGTTCGAATACCAATAAGACGGTAGGAATTATTTTATGCTTTGTTTTATTGATTGTTTCGTTGGTCGGATATTATTTTCTGTACATGAGAAAACGTTTGCAGAATCGTTTGAATCTCGAACAGGTACTTGAGATTAACCAGAAGGTGTTTGCTGCATCTTTGGTGAGACCGCAGGAACAGGAAAATGCAGAGGCACTTCAACGGGAAGAGAGTACGCTTAAAGAAATTCCGCAGCGGATTGTGGATGAAGCATTCGGTTCTGTTAATGAATTACTGACGATTGATCGGATGGGAATTGCCGTTTATAATGAAACGACACACCGGCTGGAATATGCTTCTCGTCCCGGACAGGAAATGCCGGAAATGGTAGAGCAGTGTTTTAGTTCCGGGAAATATCTTTCCGAACAGCATCTTCAGGCAATTCCGCTGATGGTGGAAGCAGGGGGCGAGCATCAATGTGTCGGTGTGCTTTATCTGGAGCGCAGAGAAGGAACGGAACAGGAGACGGATCGACTGCTTTTTGAACTGGTAGCTCGTTATGTGGCTATTGTTGTGTTTAACGCAGTGGTGAAATTGGCTACAAAATACCGGGATATCGAGTCGGCACACGAAGAAACACGCCGGGCTTCCTGGGAAGACAGCATGTTGCATGTTCAGAATATGGTGCTTGACAACTGTCTGTCGACGATTAAACATGAGACGATTTATTATCCGAATAAGATCAAACAGATTGTAGGGCGGTTGAATGCGCAGAATCTTTCGGAAACGGAGGAGCGTGAAGCGGTGGAGACTATGACGGAATTGATTGAATACTATAAGGGAATCTTTACGATTTTGAGTTCGTGTGCTTCCCGTCAATTGGAGGAGGTCACTTTCCGGCGTACGGTGATTCCGGTACAGGAACTTTTGGATGCTGCCGGAAAATATTTCAAGAAGTTGATGAAGAATCGGCCGGAGAGGATAGAATTGGAAATAGAGCCGATGGAGGCGAAGGTGATAGGAGACGTGAATCAGTTGCGTTTTCTATTGGAGAATTTGATTGATGAAGCATTGACTGTGCGTGAAGATGGAGTGATACGTCTGCAAGCGCGCAAGGATAATGAATATATTCGTTTCCTCTTTACGGATACGAGACGTGAGAAGAGTGTGGAAGAGTTGAATCAACTATTTTATCCGAATCTGGCACGTATGACTTCCGGTGAAAAAGGGGAGTTGAGGGGAACGGAATATCTGGTATGTAAGCAGATTATCCGCGACCACGACGAATTTGCGGGGCGCAGGGGATGTCGTATCAATGCCGAGCCGGCTGAAGGCGGCGGGTTTACGGTTTATTTCACTATTCCGCGCCGATAAAAGGAAAACACATAAAAGTTATTAGATAAGGAACATGGAAGAACAGAAGTTTAAAGTTATTATTGTAGAGGATGTAAAACTGGAGTTGAAAGGAACAGAAGAAATATTCCGTCATGAAATACCGAATGCAGAAGTGATCGGCACGGCAATGACGGAAAGTGAGTTTTGGCCGTTGATGGAGGCCCAGCTTCCCGATCTGGTATTGTTGGACTTAGGACTAGGAGGTTCTACGACCATTGGCGTTGATATTTGCAAGAATATATTCAAACGTTACAAAGGAGTTCGGGTATTGATCTTCACGGGTGAGATTCTGAACGAAAAGTTGTGGGTGGACGTATTGAATGCCGGTGCCGATGGAATCATCCTCAAAACGGGTGAGCTACTGACGAAAACAGATGTACAGGCTGTGATGGATGGAAAGAAATTGGTATTTAACTATCCGATTCTGGAAAAGATTGTAGATCGTTTCAAAAAATCGGTAGCCAATGATGCCAAGCGTCGGGAGGCTGTCATCAGTTATGATATTGATGAATACGATGAACGTTTTCTCCGTCATCTGGCTTTGGGTTATACGAAAGAGATGATTGCCAATCTGAAAGGAATGCCTTTTGGTGTGAAATCATTGGAGAAACGGCAGAATGATCTTATCGGACGTCTTTTTCCGAATGGTGAACGGGTGGGAGTGAATGCTACCCGGTTGGCAGTACGTGCATTGGAATTGCGTATTATTGATCTGGATAATCTGGAGCCTGACGAAGAGTAAATTAAGTATTAACGGTAGCTTCTTGCTTAGTCGGAAAATGATGAAGAATAAATGGCGCATGCCCCATCCCGCTACGATGTTCCTTCTGCTGACAATGGCAGTGGTCTTTCTTTCATGGATATGCGATATCTATGGATTGAAAGTGACATTGCCGCAGACAGGTGAGGATATCCGTGTACAAAGCCTGTTGAGCCCGGAAGGAATCCGCTGGTGGTTGCGGAATGCTATTAAGAACTTTACAGGTTTTGCTCCATTGGGCATGGTGATTATTGCTATGTTCGGATTGGGAGTGGCACAACATTCCGGTTTTATTGATGCTTGTATCCGCATGGGGGTGGGAAACCGGCAGGAAAAGAGGAAGATCATCTTGTGGGTGATTGTGCTTGGCTTGTTGTCGAATGCCATTGGTGATGGTGGATATATCATTTTATTGCCTATTGCTGCTATGCTGTTTCAATGGGTGGGGCTTCATCCGATTGCAGGGATTGTTACGGCTTATGTTTCCGTTGCGTGCGGGTATAGTGCTAATATTGTATTGAGTACGATGGACCCGTTGTTGGCGCATACCACGCAAGAGGCTGCACTGGCACAAACGGGTTATCAGGGGAATACGGAACCTCTTTGCAATTACTTTTTTATGAGTGCTTCAACGGTGGCCATTACGGCTATTGTGTATTGGATTACTCAAAAATGGCTTCTTCCTACGTTAGGTAAGTATGAAGGCAGTATGAAGGTGGTGGCTTACCATCCTCTGTCTCGTAAAGAACGGCGTGCCATTATGATTTCCATTGTTGTGGCAGCTACCTATGTGGCTCTTATCTTGTGGCTTACTTTTTCTTCTTATGGAATTTTGCGGGGTGTGAATGGTGGTTTGATGCATTCGCCTTTTATTGCCGGTATTTTGTTTTTGCTTTCTTTGGGAGCAGGTATTACGGGAATGGCTTATGGATTCAGTTCCGGACGGTATCGCACTGACAATGATGTAATTGAAGGACTTACGCAGCCAATGAAGCTTCTTGGGGTGTATTTCGTTATCGCTTTCTTCGCTGCGCAGATGTTTGCCTGTTTTGAATATTCTCATCTGGACAAATGTTTGGCTATCATGGGTGCTGATCTGCTTTCTTCGTTTGAACCGGCTCCTTTGTCTGCTCTTGTCCTGTTTATTCTGTTTACGGCATTGATAAATCTGATTATGGTATCTGCTACCTCCAAATGGGCTTTTATGTCTTTTATCTTTATTCCTATGTTTGCACAGATGGGAATTGCTCCGGATATAGCACAATGTGCTTTTCGTATCGGAGATAGCTCGACGAATGCCATTACTCCTTTCTTATTCTATATGCCTCTGGTGCTTACCTATATGCGGCAGTATGATAAGCAGATTACGTATGGCTCATTGCTGAAATATACTTGGAGATATTCATTAGGCATCCTGGTTGTCTGGACATTGCTGTTTATTGTTTGGTATTTGTTGAAAATACCGATGGGATTGTAGGGCTAAGGAATGATTGCCGGGCTCCGGTTTATCTGATTGGAATTTTGTTTTTCTGAATTAATCGCTATATTTGCACCGTTCCTTAAAGAAAGACAACGAATGAATCTACCAGAAATCTCTGAAAATCTAATTGAACAGTTAAATTACGGTAATACAAAAGCATTTGATAAAATCTATCATACCTACTACCTTTATTTGTGTGCGATAGCTGTTTATTATGTGCATGACAAGAGGGTGGCAGGGGAGATTGTGAATGATGTCTTTGTTGCTTTCTGGCAGAATCGCCATCACATCACTTATCCGGCTCTTCCGTATTTGCGGCGTGCCATTCAAAATGCAAGTATCAGTTATCTGCGCTCTTCTTATTTCAACGAAAAACAGATGACGGAACAGATGGAAGAAATCTGGGCTTTTCTCGAAAATCATATTCTTTCTTCCGATAATCCTTTGCAGGCATTGGAGCATAGCGAAATGAATACCATCATCATGAAGAAGGTGGAGGAATTGCCTGCCAAATGCCGTGCCATATTTAAAGCAAGTTTGTATGAGGGTAAGACATACAGTGAAATTGCCGAGGAGCAGAATATTAATGTGACCACTGTAAGAGTACAGATGAAAATAGCATTGACTAAACTGCGCGAATCACTGGGTACTCCTTATATGATAGCTATTTTGATGTTTCTCTAAAAAAAATCACTTTTCTTTTAAACGTTTCTTTTTTTATTGCGTATCTAGTTATATACACCCATAGAAAAAGTACGTTTATGAATGACTCTTATCATATAGAAGAATTGGAAATCCGGATAAGCAACTATCTGTCCGGTAACTGCACCGAAGAAGAGAAAGAAGCTCTGTTCGCTTCTCTGGCTTCCAATGAAGATGCTGCTAAAATTTTCCGGGAGATGTCCGCAGTATGGGCTGTTTCTTCTGTGCCTGCATTTGCCAAAGTAGAGGATGCTAATTTATCACAGATAAAAGAAAAAATAGCCGCTGCTGAGATGAAACCTGTCCGTTCGCGGAAGATAGTTCCTGTGTGGCTGAAGGTAGCTGCTGCAATTATTTTGTTGTTGGGCTGCAATTACTTCTGGTACACTTATACTGAAAATCTTACGGAAGTATATACGAATGCGGATTCTCCTTATGAAATTAAAGTGCCAGCCGGTTCGCGGACGAATATTGTGCTTCCGGATGGAACAGAGGTTTCATTGAATGCGGGTTCTGTGTTACGTTATTGCCGTGGGTTCGGTATTCGTGAACGTGATGTTATGCTTGATGGTGAAGGATATTTCAAGGTGGCGAAAAATGAGAAGATTCCTTTCTTTGTAAATACGAATGGTGTACAGGTAAAGGTGGTAGGGACTGTTTTTAATGTACGCGCTTATGATGACGATAATTATGTAATGGTATCTTTGTTGGAAGGTCGTGTCAATTTAGCCACTTTGTCCGGTTCGGTAATGAAACTATTCCCTAGCGAACAGGCTTTTTACGATAAGAATACGGGGCGCATGGAGAAAATGAAATCAAATGCTAGTTCTGCCTGTGACTGGTTGGATGGTGGCCTGACATTTGAGGATGCTCCGTTTGCCGACATCGCACACCGTCTGGAGCGCAAATTCCAGGTGAAGATTAGTTTAGAGAGTGAACGTCTGAAGGCGGAACGCTTTTCCGGATGTTTCGATAGTAATCAAAGTATCAATGATATATTGGGAGAAATCAACGTTGAGAAGCAATATACATGGAAAGTTAGTGGAGACACTATCTTTATAACTGACAAGAAAAAGGAGGTAAAATAAGAAAAAGTAAAGTATGATTGGGAACTTAGTCGATAGATATATCGGCGGTTCAGCGTTGTATAGAAAGATATTATGTTAACCTTTAATAGTGAAAAATATGAGATTAATAGTAAAAAGGATATTATTAATGCTTCTGCTTTTGTCTGTAGGAAACGTTTTGACTGGTGGTTTCCAGCTATCGGCACAGGAACAAAGTAAGCGATTCAGTGTGAAAGTAGATAATATTACTTTAAAAGAAGCCATTGAAGTAATAAAGAAGCAAGGCAATTACTCTTTCCTGATTCGTAATAATGACATTGATTTGAATAGGAAAGTCTCTGTGAATATAAATAACGGTACTATTAATGATGTGATGGGACAATTGCTGGCCGGTACGGACGTCAGTTATGAAGTGAACGGAACCCGGGTGATTATGTTCCATGCAGTGACACCGCAGAAAGAACAGGAAAAAGCGTTTGTCTTAAAAGGCAGAATCACTGATCCTACAGGTGAAGGGGTGATTGGGGCAAATGTGAAAGTGGTAGATTCTACGGAAGGTACCATTACGGATATGGATGGCAATTTTTCTTTGATGGTTACTCCGAATGCCCGTTTATCCATATCGTATATCGGCTATGCCACACAGGAAGTGGTGGTGAAAGATCAACGTCCTCTCAATGTAACTTTGAAAGAAGATACCCGGTTAATAGACGAAGTAGTAGTTGTTGGTTACGGCGTACAAAAGAAAGCGAACCTGACAGGTGCGGTGAGCAGTGTGAAGATGGATGATGTTTTAGGTGACCGTCCGGTGGTGTCTGTGAGTGACGCTTTGAAAGGGGCAATGCCCGGCTTGCAGATTACAGGTAATTCAGGAAGACCCGGTGAAGAAATGAGTTTCAACATTCGTGGTGTCAACAGTCTGGATAAGAATGGGAAACCGCTGGTGCTGGTGGATAACGTGGAGATGGATATTAATATGCTCGATCCGAACGATATTGAATCGGTGACTGTTTTGAAGGATGCGGCATCTTCTGCTATTTACGGAGCACGGGCAGCTTTCGGTGTGATTTTGATTACTACAAAGAAAGGCTCGGATGCAACTAAACTCTCTATTAATTATTCAAATAACTTTTCTTTTAGCAGACCTGCCAATATGCCTCATAAGGCTACTCCGCTCCAAACGGTACAGGCTTATAAGGACATGGGGACAATCAATTATCAAAGTGGTCAGAACGTAGATACCTGGTTGGGACTTTTGAAGGAATATAATGCTAATCCGTCTGCATATCCGGATGGTTATGCAATGGTGGACGGGCTGCGTTATAGCTTGGCAGAAACTGATCTTTTCGATGATATGATGGAGACTGGTTTCCAGCAAACTCATAATATCTCGGTAGGTGGCGGTACGAAAGATATTTCTTATCGTTTCTCCTTCGGTATGGTGAATGAAAATGGGGTACTGGCTTCGGATAAAGATACGTACAAGCGTTACAATGTGTCTTCTTATCTCCGTTCAGATGTGTTTTCATGGATTACTCCGGAATTGGATATTAAATATACGAACTCTAACTCTTCTCTGCCGGAAACTTCCGGAGGATATGGTATATGGGGAGCAGCAGTCGCATTCCCTTCTTATTTCCCTACTGGAACAATGAATATCGATGGTGAAGAATTACCGATCAATACTCCTCGTAACTTGATTGACCTGGCATATCCGACAACTATTCAAAAGAATAATCTTCGTATTTTCGGAAAGGTTACAATCAGTCCTTTGAAGAATGTGAAGTTGATTGGTGAGTATACATTCAATCATCTAAGTAACGAGAAAACGAAATTTGAGAAGAAGTTCTATTATGCACATGGAGGTAACTTTGTGAAAGAGGTTTCCACTGCCAATTCCAAGTATGAATACTCCAATGGTATTACGGATTATAATGCATTGAACTTCTATGCTAACTATAACAATTCATGGGGCAAACATGATGTAACGGTGATGGGAGGTTTCAATCAGGAGAGTAGTGACTATCGTTATGCTGAGATGTCGCGTATGAATATGATTAATGAAGATCTGCCGTCTATTTCGCAGTCGACAGGTGATTATTTTGCTAAAGACAAATTTGAACGTTATACGGTAAGAGGGTTGTTCTATCGCATTAACTATTCGTTTGCCGGCAAGTATTTGCTTGAAACGAACGGACGTTATGACGGTTCTTCCAAATTCCCGAAGAATAGCCGTTTCGGTTTCTTCCCTTCGGTTTCCGCCGGATGGCGTATCAGCGAGGAAGCATTTATGAAACCTTTGAATTCTGTTCTTTCTAACTTGAAATTGCGTGGTTCTTGGGGTAATATCGGGAATCAGAGTATTAGTCCTTATGCATATATCCCTGGCATGGATGCAGAGCAAGCTTATTGGACTGTTTCAGGTATTAAAGTTACTACTTTGAAACCAGCTGCTTTGGTTAGCAATAGCTTTACTTGGGAAAAAGTAACGACAATTGATGTCGGATTCGATCTTGGACTATTGGATAACAGATTGAATATGGTGTTCGACTGGTATCGCAGAGATACCAAGGGCATGCTTGCTCCGGGCTCTGAACTTCCGGGTGTATTAGGTGCAAGTGCTCCTTTACAGAATACGGCTGACCTTCGTTCTAAAGGTTGGGAAATCTCGGTTGACTGGAACGATCAGATCGGAAAAGTGAAATATAGTATAGGTTTCAATCTTTACGATGCAAAAACTAAGATTACCAAATACAATAATGAAACGGGATTATTTGGTAAGGATAAGAATAATAATGAAACATATCGTGTAGGAATGGAGCTGGGTGAAATCTGGGGATATGTAACTGATCGTTTGTATACAGTGGATGATTTTGATGCGGACGGTAAATTGAAACCGGGTATTGCTAAAGTGGAAGGATATAATCCGAATCCGGGAGATATATTATATAAGGATTTGGATGGTAATAATATAATCAACAGCGGTACCAGTACAACGAAAGATCCGGGAGACCGTAAAATCATCGGTAATAATACCCGGCGTTATCAGTATGGTATTCATGGTAGTGCAAGTTGGAACGGTTTTTCTCTGTCATTCTTGCTGCAAGGAGTTGGTAAACGGGATTTGTGGGTGATGAACGATCTGTTTTATCCGCATTATGATGCTTGGACTACCGTTTATGATTCACAGTTGAATTACTGGACTCCGGAAAATACGAATAGTTATTTCCCCCGTATTTATGAGAAAGCGGCCGGAAATACAGATGCCAATACACGTGTACAAACTCGTTATCTACAGGATGGATCGTATTTAAGTATTCGTAATATAACGCTTTCTTATAATTTCCCGTCTAAGTGGATGAGTAAGATTGGAGTTAATAATCTGGCTGTGTTCTTCAGTGGTGAGAATCTTTATACGTTCGACCACTTGCCGAAGGGACTTGATCCGGAACGTTCTGTTACGGATGATTTAGGACAACGTGGTTTTACCTATCCGTATATGAGACAGTATTCGTTCGGTATAAACCTTTCATTCTGATTGTTTCACAACTTAAAGAGTAATTATTATGAATAAATATATACTATGTGTAAGCGTTAGTCTTTGTTTGTTGATGTCGTCTTGTCTGAATGACGAATTTCTGGAGGTTTATCCCAAAGGACAGCAAACAGAAGCATCGGTCTTTACTACCTATGACAACTTTAAAACGTATACATGGGGATTGTATAACGTGTTCTTCGGATATACGTATGATACAGGGCAAACGGATGAGATTTTCCGTGGTGATTTTGAATCGGATAACATGATAAAAGGATTGGATGGATATGAAGGTCAGTGGGCATATCGCAAAGCAAAGGCTACAGATGAGTCTAAAGATTGGGATTATGATTATATCCGTCGTGTCAATCTGATGCTCGATAATATCGATCATTCGGAAATGAGTGAGACCGAGAGGGAGCATTGGAGAAGTGTGGGATATTTCTTCCGTTCTTATAAATACTTTCAGATGCTTTCCAAATTTGGTGATATTCCCTGGGTAGAGCATGCTTTGACAGAGGAAAGTCCCGAGCTTTATGGAAAACGTGATAGTCGTGACTTGGTGGCTTCCAATATTCTGTCTAATTTGAAATATGCGGAAACACATATTGGCAGTAATATCGAAGCGGATGGGAAAAATACAATTAATATGTATGTGGTGAAAGCTCTTATTTCCCGTTTTGCTTTATTTGAAGGAACTTGGAGAAAATATCATGGTTTGTCGGGGGCAGATACTTATCTGGAAGAATGTGCCCGTGCTTCTGAAGAGGTGATTAAGCAATATCCGAATGTGCATCCTAAATATGATGAGTTGTTTAATTCGGAAACACTGGATGGGGTGGCAGGTATTCTTCTGTATAAGGCTTATGAAACCGGACAGTTAATGCATGGTTTGACTCGTATGGTGCGTACAGGTGAATCTTATATTGAGGCAACGAAAGACGCGGTAGACAGTTATCTTTGTACGGATGGACGACCGGTTAGCACGACAACTAGTCATTATGGGGGTGATAAGAATATGTATGGACAATTCCGTGATCGTGATTACCGGTTGTATTTGACGATCTGTCCTCCATATATGGTGAAGAAAGAAAACGGACCTAGTACGGCTGATTGGAAATATACGGATAATGCGCAGGACAGAGAATTTATAGATTTAATGGCTACGATTTCCGGTGAAACTTATCATCGTTTGCCGTCTTCCAACTTTAAAGGATTCACTGTGCAAGGACAACCTCACTTTAAGAATATGAACTGGGGACAGGGCTGGAATGCTTCCCAAATGGGATTCTGGGTATGGAAATATTATAATACACATACTGTAGCTACCAACGCGAATGGGGTGAATACAACAGATGCCCCGCTGTTCCGTATAGGTGAGGTAATGGTAAATTATGCCGAAGCGATGTGCGAATTGAATAAGCTAGACCAGGCTGCTGCGGATAAGTCTATTAACAAACTTCGGGCAAGAGCTAATGTGGCGAAAATGGTGGTGAATGATATTAATGATGCTTTTGATCCGAAGCGTGATCCTTCCGTTCCTGCTCTCTTGTGGGAAGTGCGTAGGGAGAGACGAGTTGAGTTGATGGGCGAAGGTTTCCGTCTGGATGATTTGCGCAGATGGAAGAAAGGAGACTATGTTAACAAACAACCGCTGGGTGCTTATGTGACAGGGGCTTCGGCCAAGAATCTGAAAGTAACGGGTGGTGCAGGTGCTGATGAAGGATATGTTTATTTCTTTGATACCCCGCTTGGATGGCAGGAACATTATTATCTGTATCCGTTGCCTTTGAAGCAATTGGCTTTAAATACGAATCTGGAACAAAATCCGGTATGGACAAAGTAATTTTAAATTGAAATGATGCACAAGACCTGTAATATTTTAGTATATTGCAGGTCTTGAAAATTTAAGGTAGAAAATGAAAAATAGAATATCGATAAAATATGCGTTTTTTTGTGGAACAGCTTGCTGCATCTCATCTACACTACGTGCACAACAGGATGCATCCCAAATGAATGTGCTTTTTATAATGGCTGATGATATGCGTCCCGAACTGGGGTGTTACGGGGTAGATGTAGTGAAAACTCCTAATATGGACCGTTTGGCGGCAAGTGGTGTCTTGTTTCAGAATGCGTATTGTAATATTCCTGTGAGTGGGGCATCCCGGGCTAGTTTATTGACGGGGGTATATCCTCATTATCCCGATCGCTTTATTAGTTTTTCCGCCTATGCCAGCAAAGATTGCCCCGAAGCAATACCTATTTCGGGATGGTTTACCCGGAATGGTTATCATACTATTTCGGACGGCAAGGTGTTTCATCATATCAGCGATCATGCAGATTCGTGGAGCGAGCCTCCTTACCGGAATCATCCGGATGGATATGATGTATATTGGGCGGAATATAATAAATGGGAACTTTGGATGAATTCGGAATCGGGAAAAACGATTAATCCGAAAACGATGAGGGGACCTTTCTGTGAATCTGCTGATGTTCCTGATACTGCCTATGATGATGGAAAACTTGCAAACCGGGCTATTCGTGACTTAAAAAGGATGAAGGAGACCGGCAAACCTTTCTTCTTGGCTTGTGGTTTCTGGAAACCTCATTTGCCGTTCAATGCTCCAAAGAAATATTGGGATTTATATAAACGAGAGGAAATACCTTTGGCTACCAATCGTTTCCGGCCTGAAGGATTACCGGAGCAGGTTCGTAATTCGAGCGAGATATATGCGTATGCACGGGTTACGGATACGAGTGATATTGACTTCCAACGAGAGGTAAAACATGGATATTATGCTTGTTTGAGTTATGTGGATGCACAGATCGGCAAGGTATTGGATGCATTGGATGAACTGGGATTATCGGATAATACAATTGTGGTTTTGTTGGGGGATCATGGCTGGAATCTGGGAGAACATGATTTTATAGGTAAACATAATCTGATGGATACTTCTACTCATGTACCGTTGATTGTCTGTGTGCCGGGAATGAAAAAGGGAAAAACAAAATCGATGGTGGAATTTGTTGATTTGTACCCGACTTTATGTGAACTTTGTAAACTTCCTGTTCCCGCTGAACAGTTAAGCGGGCAAAGCTTTGCCGGGGTTTTCAAGAATCTGAAAGCTAAGACGAAAGGTGAAGTCTATATTCAGTGGGAAGGAGGAGATAATGCTGTTGACCGGCGTTATAGTTATGCGGAATGGATGAAAGGCGACGTGAAGAAAGCCAGTATGTTGTTTGATCATCAGATTGATAAGAAGGAAAACAAGAATCGGGTAGATGAGAAAAAATATAAGAATAAGGTCGAATCATTATCTTCTTTTATCAGAATAAAGAAGTCATCATTAAAGAAATAATATGAGAACAGTTTTTTTACAGTCCAGTCGTTTGGTATCGGTTGTTTTATTCATGCTTTGGGGTATGTCGATATTTGCCCAGCGACAGGATATCTTGCTAAATAATGATTGGAATTTCCGGTTTTCGCATCAGGTACAAAAGGGAACAGAGGTAAGAGTTGATTTGCCTCATACTTGGAATGCGCAGGATGCTTTGTCCGGTAAGATAGACTATAAACGGGGAATTGGCAATTATGAGAAGAATTTATTTATTCGTTCCGAATGGAAAGGAAAACGTCTTTTTATTCGTTTCGAAGGAGTGAATAACATTGCGGATGTGTTTGTCAATCGTCGTCATATAGGTGAGCATCGTGGGGGATATGGGGCTTTTATCTTTGAGATCACTGGAAAGGTGGAATATGGAAAAGAAAATTCTATATTGGTACGAGTGAATAATGGTGAACAGTTGGATATTATGCCTTTGGTCGGTGACTTTAATTTTTATGGAGGTATTTATCGGGATGTACATTTACTGATTATTGATGAGACGTGTATTTCTCCTTTGAATTATGCTTCTCCCGGAGTACGTCTGATACAGGATAGTGTGAGCCATAAGTATGCTAAGGTGCGTGCTGTTGTTGATTTATCAAACGGAGGTAGTAGTAATCGGGAAGTAGAGCTTAATGTACGCCTGTTAGATGGTCAAAGGGTGGTGAAAGAAGGAACAAAGAAAGTGAATCTTTCTGGAAACGCAGCAATGCAGCAGGAATTTACATTTGAAATCGATCAACCTCATTTGTGGAATGGTCGCCAGGATCCTTTCCTTTATCAGGCGGAAGTGATTCTTTCCCGGAATGGTCAGATGGTAGATCGTGTCATACAACCGTTGGGACTTCGTTTTTACCGGATTGACCCTGATAAAGGTTTTTTCTTGAATGGAAAACACTTGCCTCTTCAAGGCGTTTGCCGTCATCAGGATAGGAGTGAGGTGGGCAATGCGCTGCGTCCGCAACACCATGAGGAAGATGCGGCATTGATGTTGGAGATGGGAGTGAATGCTGTTCGTCTGGCGCATTATCCGCAGGCTACTTATTTTTATGATCTGATGGATAAGAATGGTATTATTGTATGGGCTGAAATACCTTTTGTGGGGCCTGGTGGATATAATGATAAGGGTTTTGTGGATTTATCTGCTTTCCGTGCCAACGGAAAGGAACAGCTCAAAGAACTGATTCGTCAACATTATAATCATCCTTCTATTTGTGTATGGGGAGTGTTTAATGAGTTGACGGAGTTGGGAGATAATCCGGTTGAGTACATCAAAGAATTAAATGTGTTGGCACATCAGGAAGATCCTACCCGGCCTACGACCTCCGCAAGTAATCAAATGGGAGATTTGAATTTCATAACGGATGCTATTGCTTGGAACCGTTATGATGGATGGTATGGTGGCACTCCCGCTGATTTGGGGAAATGGTTGGATCGAATGCATAAGGATCATCCGGAAATATGTATCGCTATCAGTGAATATGGTGCCGGTGCAAGTATTTACCATCAACAAGATTCGTTGGTTAAAACTGTACCAACCAGCTGGTGGCATCCTGAAAACTGGCAGACGTATTATCACATTGAAAACTGGAAAACAATCTCTTCTCGTCCTTATGTATGGGGGAGCTTTGTATGGAATATGTTTGATTTTGGTGCTGCACATCGCACTGAAGGAGACCGTCCCGGAATTAATGATAAAGGTTTGGTTACCTTCGACCGGAAAGTTCGTAAAGATGCTTTCTACTTCTATAAGGCCAACTGGAATAGGGAAGAACCAATGCTTTATTTAACAGGCAAACGTAACACAATACGTACACAACGTTTGCAAACAATTGCTGCTTTCACGAATCTGTCAGGAGCCGAATTGTTTGTAAACGGTAAGAGTTATGGTAAAGCAATACCGGATTCGTATGCTATTCTGGAATGGAAAAATGTGGAACTAGAACCTGGTGAAAATGAAATAAAGGTTGTTTCCACTAATAAGAAGTTACCTTTGAGCGATAGTTTTCATTGTAGATTGTGATAGGTAGTTTAAATGATAATCGGAAAGAGCACTGTAAACAAAGTAGGTTTGCAGTGCTCTTTTTCTAGGGGGTTCTCTTTTGGGAGATAATAATCCTTCCTGAATCTATAACAGCGGATAATGATACTCCAACAGTATAACAGATCATATCTGACCATAGAAAACCATGTCCAAAGATTAATGCTCCAAGTGTGGTGTTTCGTACAGTATTTGCCCAGTCTGCTTGGTATAGTTGGCTAATTTCTATACAATAAGAAAATAATAAGGAAATAACAATGGTCTTGAGTATAGATAATGACGGGAAAAGAAAGCGTATTCCACAACCATGGCTGCCCAAAGCGTATCGCCTGAATACTCTGCAATAAATTCGGGCAATATATCACTATGTTTTCGGGAAGCCAATCCTAACACTATAATTGCGAAAGTAATTGCTAAATAAATCCAACGTTTGTTTTTCACGCAGTAATGTTTTAGTATGGTGCAAATTTATAAAATTAAGTTGGATAACTTGGCAGGATGGATCAAACTCTGATAAAAACAGATTTTATTTACATACTAAACCTTTCGTTCTTTTGGAATGTTATAAGGTCGTTCGAGCTTTATCTCGATAAATGTGTTCATAACCAACCGATTTACGCAATTGTTGTGGAAACGGCTGCAGTTGGTCACTTAAAAAGTTAGTAATTAAAATAATAGAGTTATGAAGAATCTTTTTCGACCGTTGTTAGTACTGACAGGATGTATAGTATTGGCGAGTTGTGTAAGTCAGAAGCAATTTAAAGGTTTAAAAACTGATTATACAAAGTTGCAAACAGAATATCAGGAAAGTCAATTGCAGCTAAGAGAAAATCAGGCACGTTCAACAAGTCTTGAGGAGAGACTTGCCGAAGCGCAGCGGAATAATAGTGAGTTACGCAAGAGCTTGTCCGATATGCAAAGCATCTTGAATAAGAGTCTTACACAGAGCTCTCAAGGGAATATGAATATGGGTAAGTTGATAGATGAGATCAATGCTTCAAACCGTTTCATCCAGCATTTGGTTAAAGAAAAGAATAGATCAGACTCTTTGAATCTCGTAATGGTCAATAAACTTACCCGTTCGCTTACCCGTGAAGAGATGCGTGACTTGGATATTAAGGTATTGAAAGGTGTTGTATATATTTCCTTAGCAGATAACATGCTTTATAAATCAGGAAGTTATGAAATTAGCAATAAAGCAGAGGCTGTGCTTAGTAAAATAGCCAAAATCATTCAGGACTACAAAGATTATGATGTTCTGGTAGAAGGAAATACAGATACCGATCCGATATCTCGTACGAATATACGTAATAATTGGGATTTGAGTGCGTTGCGTGCTTCATCTGTTGTTCAGGCATTACAGAATATTTATGGTATAAATCCCAAACGCCTGACTGCTGCCGGTCGAGGTGAATTTAATCCGGTAGCCGGTAATGATACGGCAGAAGGAAAAGCTCGTAACCGCCGGACCGAGATTATTATAACTCCTAAACTGGATCAGTTTATGGATTTGATAGATCAGGCTCCTGATAATTCTTCATCAGGTATAGTGGGGGATGAGAATACAAAAGAGTAAAGGAAATATTTCCATCTAGGGCTAATAATAAAGCGATGAATTCAAATTCATCGCTTTATTATTAGCAATTTGAAACAGATACAGTAAAGTGTTAGAGGTATCTATATTTTATTTTTAGAGCTTGAGAAATTGCTCAATTTTATAGAGAGTCCGATTTGAAATGAGCATTGCTGATTTAAAATGTTTTCGACAGATGGACCTATTTTGAAAATTCAAACTCATATGGATAAGGAGTTTGATTCCATGAAACCCATTCTATCTTTCCATAATTATGCAAATCACATGGGAAAACCACAGAATAGTCCCATGGATTATATCGATATGGTATGTCAACATATTGACAAGCATATTTATTTGAATATAGCCAATGATATCCTGTTTTAGAGTCGCTATATATTGCTACCATAAAATATTTACCAATCTTTACTTTAGCGGAAGTATATGTTTCCTTTATTGATGAGGCAAATATAGAATAAGTAGCATCAACTATGCTACCATCTTTCTTTTTAATTTTTGATTTTGACAGCAAATTCCAAGTTTCATCTTGTATTTTTTGATAATCAAGTATATTCCCTGAAAAAGTTTGCTTTTTCACATCAAATTCCTCATTGTTGTCAGCCTTAAATAATAAGAATGTGGTGGAAATATTTTCGTAATCAGACTCTGGAGTAAGAGCTTTGTATCCATTTAGCCAAATTTCCTGAATATCACTTTTTTCTTCATCACTTTTACTACATCCAACTACTATCAGTGCAGTCATAATTAAAAATAGAAGTTTTTTCATGTCTAATTTATTGATTATAGTACAAAGGAACACACAAAACCATGTATTAGCAAATTTTACGCCAACAAATTGGGCTTAGAACTGTATTTTCAGGAATTATTCCTTTTTCATTTTCAGAACTTTCTCCAAATTATCAAAGGAATATTTCATATATACTTTATAATTTAATGCACCAAGTTAAAATGAATTTTATGTGAAAAAGAATCTCTCCCTTCTTTTTTTGAGTGGCTATTTTACATTAATCAGCAGTATACTTATGTCATAAGATAGTTCTGTTTTGATGTAAGAACGATCTTTTTTGTGAAATACAGATTAGAATAGGGAGTCTATGCAGATTGTTTTTTTTATTCAGAAATGAACTTTTTTAGAAAAATAAAACGCTAATTATCTGTTGATAATCAGCGTTTTATTTAAGTGATTCCGAAGCGATTCGAACGCTTGACCCACGCCTTAGAAGTTTACACTTTAAAAAGGTATGCTCTACTTTCAAAATCTACTGTTAATCAACTGATTATATTCGTACTATAACTACTTCATTTTTTTCTTTGATACCGTTGTTTCTACTGTTACAGTGTCTTTGGTTAATAATTATGTTAGTTCATTTATTTATTTTATCTTTGAATTGTCATACCACTATCTACTACAATAATATAGCTGGTTGTATGACAATTCAATGGTTATTGTTATATATTCATTTTAAACTCTGTAATATGTTCAAAAGAATAAAACCTATTTCCAAAACTTCCCTTGAGGGAATAGTTTATCAGATAAGATATTTGATAAACGAGAAAAATGCATCAGACAGAACACTGATATATCGTTTATCAAATATTCTGTCTGATCATGGTATTCCTACTGAATTCATACCAGCACCGCCACCAGACTATATAAAAGATTAATCTTTCAGAATGTTTTCACATTCTTAATTGTCAGGAGTATCTACAGGGGGAGGGGCAGGAGCATAATCACTAGTAAAATCATACGATTCCGGTGATGATGGCATACTAGTATCAGCAGGCATTTGGGGTGCATAATCTGAAGTAAAATCTCTAGTTTCAGTTACCGGATTAAAATCCGAATTTGTAAAGGACGTACTGTAATCATCATTCATAATTTAAAAATTTAAGTTTATGATTTCATTAATTTTATTGATTGTTTTAGCAATAGTTATAGGAATACCACTAGCTATTTTTTTAGTTTTAATTTTCGCAGCATTTGTGAGATTCGCTTGGCAACTCGGGTGGTCCATTTATTACAATATGGGTTTGTGGTGACAACTAAAGAACCATACTTCCTTGATAATCTCACTTCCATTTCATATTGGCCTTTTAGATTCGGCTTTCTAAGTTTCTTTATATTAAGCGAATCTTTAAGTTCTTCAATAGGGTAAACAGTCTCTCTAATTTCAAAGAAACGTTTTTTTATTATTTCTGCATCAAGATTATTATCTTTAATATCGAGATATAATCTTTCTACTTGGTGCATGTAAGCTAAATATTTCACTCTTAGTTCCCGTAATTTACGAGCTGTATCATCATCCATCACAACATTTTTCTGGCATATAGATACTAATTGAACAATAGCCATGATTCCAAAGGTAACAGTTGGAACCCATTTCTCACCTTCGGGCACTAATTTCCATGCTGAAAATGAAGAAGCGCCGATGGTCGACAATACCAATAAGACGGTAGCATATACTTTACGATAATCATATTTGTAACTAACATATTGCGATAAATACTGTTCCCAATATGCAGAGTGTACTAATTCGTGCCATACGATACGTTCTATTCTTGTAATTTCGGGCATATCATTTCTTTTTTCTTTCCTCTCTTGGAGGATTTATATCATGATCACTTGTAAAGTCATAACATCTGTCGGGATGCTTTTTTCTTTTTGGACTATTTGCTCCAGGGAATGTTGGTGATTTAACAGCCCGCCCATAAGATTCATTACCTATTCTTTCTCTCTTTATTGTCGGTGTTTTCTTACTATTTTTCATATTACCTATTCATATAATCAAACTTGCATAAAATAATTAGAATATATATTCATGAGATGTTTTAAGTTGCCATCTATAGCTTCAAATTGTACCGTTATACAAGGCATGTGAATTTTTATAATAGCACTTCTCATAGATTTATATTCAATATTTGCGTACAATATTTTTAATGGATAAACTTCAAAATTTAAGATTCCATTACCCATAACATCTTTATAATTCAAGCATTTTATCATGGTATTTTTTGTAAATACCCATAATGACGTATCAGAAATATAATCATTCCCAGCTTTCCAATTAGAAATGAAAATATTAGTAACCTCCAATTTGTCACCAAAAAACTCTTTCAAATAGGATATAGCCGTATTTATCTGCCCTCGTATACTCCGACCATTTCCTATTATTAATGCATATTCGTCAATGTCAAGCATCATGTTTACTTTTTCATTAAATCCATTGTTTTTCATATCATTGATTTATTTAATGCTTTATAAAATTGGATAATATTCACTTTATCTTTTTTAATTCCGTCGTTCCACTTTTCTCAATGAAAAGTAGTTTATTGCCCTTAATTATTGCTTTATCACAATTATCGGGTTTGCCAATCAAGATTGTATCACCTACAAAAGAATATTCGCAGGATACTTCTCCTACAACTTCACCATTAGCTTTTATGGTAAACTCAACTATTGAGTCTTTGAATGTCATAGTAACATTATGTCCTTCTTCTTCAACGGTCCACGATGTATCTTTAACACCTGTGTTGGAAGAACATGCCAGTAGGCACATAAAAGGAATGATGTAAATTAATCTTTTCATTATTTTTCTTTTCTTATTTATTCTACAAGTACAATACGTCACATCTTAATAAACTCATTATTTTTATAGATGATAATGAATCCATCATCTATCCCGGCATAGGCTTCTCCTTTTCCTTCGGCTCCTTCCAAATTGAACATGATTTTGCCTTTCAAGGAAAAAGTGTCTTTTGCTTTTTTAATCTGATCGGGAGTCAACTCCTTGGAAGTGCATATTGTCATGCCATTATTATATTTCTTTGCAATTCGGCACTGGATTCCGTCTATTTGCCCTAGCAGATGGGAATCTTCAGTAGGTACTTTTTTAACTTTGCTATCTGGTATCTTAATAGCCATTCCTTTCACTGTAATGACAGACACAAACACCTTAGACATAAGGTCGTCAGACATCTCAACAGAAGGGATTATATTTAAATTAATGATCCCATTTGCTCCCATACGCTCCAGTTCTTTTATTATGTTTTTGAGTGCATCCTCAGTTGTAGGACGTTTCGGTCTTCCATTTACCCATCCGCCTTTCTCCGTTGCAATAATGCTACCAACAGCGGTATAATCAAAATTTACGGAATTGGATTCAGTTACAAAAATGCCAGCTTTAATCAAAGGAGTATAATCTATAACTCCTATTCTTGATTCTGGTTGCGGCAAGGAACCACACGATCCTAATACCAAGATTAGTAGAAGACCACAAATTGTTTTATTCATATGTGTGTGTATTTTATTAGACCAATAATTACATTTCCATTATACTAACTACCCCAACAACCAAACTCATCGAAAGAATATCTTCTTTAGGTACTGAAAAATCCGAATATTCCGGATTGTATGATACGCAACGAATCTTATCACCATCATCATATATTCTCTTAATGATAAATCCCTGTGTTGTATCCAAAACATGTACCTTTCCCCATTGAATGAAACGAGATTGATCGATGCGTCGGCATGCTATTTCATCTCCTGATTCAAACCGGGGCGACATGCTATCGCCTTTAATAGGTATCGTAAAATCATATGCCGGTATTTGATAAATAATCGGAAGTTGCTCGCACTGTTGCAATGTCACTCCAATTGATTCTCCAGATAAAGATCCGGCAGCTGCGGTGAGAGGAACACGTGGCCGAGTTTGTTCCTTTCCATACTCCATAGGAGCTTTCGCAATTATATTAGTGTGGGATGATTTAAGCATTTCCCCACTACCGGTAATGAGCCAGTCAAGATTTAAATCTGGGCAAGCTATCGCTATTTTCTCTATAGAATTTGCGCTAAATCCGGACTTTTGGGATATAGCTCCTCTGGATAGTCCAGAAGATTCTTCAAAAGAAGTTTGTCCAACTCCTTTCATCTTTAGGTATTCTATAAATCGTTCTTTAGTTGTCATATTTGTTTTTACTGTTATTTTAAAGTATATTTGTATTGAATTAGTTTATTAACCTCTAAAACTTATCGTTATGTTATCAAGTATTGTTATAGTCTATTCGATTATTGGATGTATTTTAGCTGCATCGATAGCCTTCAAGTTACTTTGCTTGTTTTTATCAGAATGTATGTATTTCAATCTCCCAGACTGGATTGGTGAACTATCACACTGGATTACGCTTATAGCTTTTGTACTTGGTTTGATAATAGTGCTATCTGTCGTATTTATAGTTTCATTTATGGTAGGTGGAGTGATTGCTGACGTACTTTCGCATTTTGCATAAATTCCCAATATGCCACCGACGATTGATACCAAAGTCAAACCCCATTGAAGTCCAGACCCAACTCTTTTCCACATAATAGAGTTATACTCAGATACGAACCTTCCGTTCTTAAGTGCTTTAATGCCAGATTTTGAGGTTTCGTATCGAACTTCATGTTTAATTATAGCTCCAGTTTTTTGGCATTGTTTAGGTTTATCGGGCTCTGAATCAATAGTATTTATGTAGCCTGCAGTAACCAATTTTTCTATTATGTCTTTTTGGTACACCTCATTGTCTTCATATCTATTTAGTAAGTTCATGTATCGTTTTTGCTGCGAGGAACTTTTTTCGTTTATATGGGATAGAAGTACAAGTATGATTCTGTCATTCTCATAGTCAATAGGTAATTTTTTGCTTTCTATTTGAAATACTTCCATAACGGATAGTTAATTAAAGTTTAAATACTGTTATTTTAAAGTAGAATATTTGTTTTACTTTAAAATAACAGTAATCTTTGCATTCGTAATTCAGTTCACAATAAAACGGACGGATACAAAAAGGGCTGTTAGAGAAGCGTCCCTATTCCTATCGCTGTTTATTTAGTCGTTTGCAAAGATAGGCAGTCCTTTTCAATTATCCAATGATATGTGAATGTTTTACGACACAATTAAAAGGTTTCGTGGCTGTTACCAGAAAAAGACATTGGACAAAGCTCTATTTGAGTAACTATCTAACAGCCACAATAGGATAGTGAAAGAATGGAGCTTTCTTCTTTTAGGAGGAGGAAAAGAATATGAAAAGAAAAAGGACACAAAGGATTAGTCATATTGAAATATCAATATACTATGAATTGGAAAGTCGAAGTAATGGGAATACGGAAGGGCTGTTATCAGTATCTAGGTCTATTACATCAGATGGAAAAGAGATTTATAAGGATAAAATGAGTCCTAAGATGTATATAGCATCAAAGGACCCAATAAGAAACTTAGAATGTTTTCTTTTAGGACTTAAAGAGCCCGAGAACAGTAACAATATTAGCTGCGATAGTAGAAAGGGAGGCGGCTTTTTCGCACAAATTTGGAGAAAGTTGTTTTGCAAGAAAATCCAATTCATCACTTAGTTTCTGAATATTGGCCTTCAGTATTTCTTCTTGAGCTACAAAACCTCCATGACTGTAGAAATCATGAGCTTTAGCTCTTAGTCGGAAAACAATAGTTCCTCCTAAGCATTTGGTTTGTTCAAGCAGCCCCATTTCCTCAAATTGATCATATATAGCTTCAACGATATCAGAGGAAGTATCAAATTCTTTAGCGCAAGAATGAATATCATTTTGGACATTCATGCTGCCTACGGATAATAAATCAGCTAAAAGATCATCTTTTAGTTTAGGAGTAATGAGAGTAATCATAAGTATAAAATTTTAAATGTGACATACAAAAGTAATAATAATCAGGGCACGTCATCTATTCTTTATGATGATTTTAAATGTGACAATTTACATTTCTCTTTTAGAGACGTGCCCTAAAAATGGAGAATTAATCATGGATAGATTACAGGAAATCATGATGGCCGCCGAGGGTGTAACCTTCAGCAAGAATCAATCCTCAATTCTAGTGGGAGGAAGAAGAAGACTTGAACGATTGGTTTCTGAAAAGAAAATAGCTTTCGTAAAGACTACCGACAAAAAGAATGGCCGGTGGGAATGTAAAGGTTCTGATGTATTACGTTATGCTATACCTCAAAATTACACTCGAGTATGAATAGGATCAGCAAGCACTTGCTAACAATAGTTGTAGCAGTAGTGACAATAGCAGGATGCATCTATGCCGGGAGAACGGAGTATAATGATGATGTATTATCCGGCATGAGCGCAGAGAAGTATCAGTACATACATGACAGTCTAGGTTGTCGTGCCTCTCAAGAAGATGTAGTCAAAGAATACATCACTAATCAAAAATATTATGATTCAAAAAAATATTAGATCATGAGTAAACAATCTTTCAACATTCCCAATGGAAGCAATTATGTTTCAGTTGAGGCTACCGACAATAAACTGATTATCTCTTTTTCAAAAGAGAATCCCAATATGTTTTTCTGTCAAGAGAGCGAACATATAGAAGAAACACCTCTTATAGGTCATTTATCTATATTCTGGGATCCCGGTTCCTCTGATGCTATAATCTCCAAAGTGGCTGACATTGATTATTCAGACTGTACATATAAAGCCCAAAATGGGGTATGGTACCGGCATGCTATCCGTTTTCGTAGTGAAGAACAATATTCCAAAATACTCCAATCCAATGTTACAAAAGGCAAAACCAAGTAAAAATAGCCTCATGGTCAAGCTGGACATAGTGTTTAGCAAGTTTATTCGAGTGCGTGATATGAGAAAAGATGGTACTTTCATCTGTATATCATGTAATAGAATACTTCCATATGAACAAGCGGATTGTGGACATTACATCAATAGAAAACATATGGCTACACGGTTTAATGAGAAGAACTGTAATGCTCAATGTCGTTCATGTAATCGATTTGACGAAGGTAATTTACAAGGGTATCGACGTGGATTAATATCCAAGTATGGTGAGTCTGTTGTACTCATGTTGGAGTCTATGAAGAACCAGATAAACAAGATATCTGATTTTGAGTATAAGGCGATGATTGATTATTATCGTAAGGAGACTAAACGCCTAATGAAAGAAAAAAACATGGATTGATATTATGCCGGAATTATGCAAAACGGATATACGAGCAATTGATCGACTGTTATGTCAATGCTCCAGAGAAATAGAGAAGCGTACATCTCCCTGTTCTCCAGCCCGTGACTTGATACGTAGATGCAATAAGATTCGTAAGAAGATTCATCGCATAGTTCCAAATAAGTAACATATGGAACTATTTGAATTATGAAAGTCATATATGTGTATTTAATCTTTCGAAAGAAAGGCTATGCTTTTGGTTCATTGAGTGCTGTCTTTGATTATTTGGATGAAGATGAAGTCGGAATAAAGAAGACTACATTACTTCATCGCTCTGATGCAGGTACAATAACAACCCAAAGAGCCATTATAACTAAACTAACCTTATTGAGGAGTAAGAAATGTCATGGTAAAGAAGATAGAGACAAAAATTAAATGTGATTGCCGCACTTGTAAGCGTGCTGGTCCAGAAAAGAACTTCATGGTATATTGCCCTATTTGGGGGTGTAAGAGATCTATTGGAATTCGATTATGCTCACACTTTATAAATAAATGATTATGGATAAGAATGATTATAAATGGTTGAAAGTAGAGGGTGAACCATTGACTTTATATGGAAACAAGTCCGTACAAGCCAAGGTTTCTGCATGTGGATGTAACGGGTGTAGTTACAATAAAAGGCAAGGTGCTAAGAAATGTACATTGAGCCAATTCTGCATGGGCCATTTACGTCCTGATAGAATTCCTGTTGTCTTTGTAGTGGATTGATTATGGAAAGAGAGTCATTTGTTTTTTATAAAAGCTGGTTGGAAGCAATCAAGAATTTGCCGAGAGAGATGCAGGGAGAAGTGCTCACGGCCATAATTGAGTATGGTCTATACGGAGAAACAACTGAATCACTAAAGCCAATTACGAACGCCATGCTAGCTATGGTTATACCTCAAATAAATGCGAATAATAGAAAGTTTGAGAATGGTTTGAAGGGAGGTAGGCCCCCAAAAGGGAACCAAGATGAATCCAGTTCAAAACCAAACAATAACCAAACAATAACCAAATCGGAACCAAACAATAACCAAAATCAAACCACCAAAGAACCATCGCAAAACCAAATGGAAACCAAAGTGGAACCTAATGTATATGATAATGATAATGTAAATGATAATAAGAAAGAATCTGCTAACGCAGATAAGAAAGAAGACGAGCCTTACGGCTCCACACTCTCTCCTAAATTTTTAAGTTTTCAGGCTTGGATAAAGGATAATGCTCCTTATTGTGCCAATCCCAAGAACATGAATCAGATAACGGAGAAGGAACTTGATAGATTAATGGAAACCTATACAGAAAAGCAAATTGCTGATGTTATTTCCCAAATAGAAAATAGAAAAGATAAGCGTAAGCAATACTCTAGCCTGTATAGGACTGTACTAAATTGGATTAAAACCGAGAAACAACAATGAAACGAAATGAAAGAATAGCATTTTACGATCTGGATGAAGAACGCTTGGTACTTGGAACGCTATTAAATAACCCTGATAAACTTGTGGAAGTCAGTAATATTTTGGATGAGGCTTGTTTTTATCATGACTTTCATAAGCAGATATTCAGAGTTATAAAAGATCTGGATAAGAAAGGCAAGAAATTTGATTTCATGGTGGTAAAACGTGAACTAAGGGGTAGAATAAATGAAGAGAAAGACACTCCTTTGTTTTTTGAAATCGTGGGGCAGAGAGCTTATACTAACTTGTACGAGCACGCTGCAATACTGAAGGATGCTAGTGCTAGACGTCAGATTGAAGATAATCTAAAGAATGCATTAAGTTTGATACCATGTGTCACAGAAGATCCTTTCGAGATTATAGAAAAGGTCAGAAACGCTTTGGACGGAATATATTCAGATCAGACTTCTGGTGTGATAACTTTGCGTGAAGCACTTGAAGGAGCCTATGAGATAATCAAGAAGAACCTTAATAACCCTGATGCTTCTTCAGGTACTCCGACCGGATTCCGTGAACTTGATAGAAGAGGGATACTGAAGCCCGGTTATCTGACAGTAGTAGCAGCCGACAGTTCACAGGGTAAGACATCTCTAGCAACTAGTTTCTGTGTTAATGCAGCTATGTCAGGCGCAAAACAAGCGTTTTACACAATGGAAATGTCGCCAGTTGAGTTATCACAACGTATATTAAGTAAAACAAGCGGGGTGAATGGAGTACGCATAGCAAGTGCGCAATTGACAGCAGAGGAATTCTCCATGATAGATAAAGGATTTGCACCCATTTACAATCTTCCTCTTTATTTCGATGGGAAAAGTACTTCTACAATTGATTCAATAATATCCAGCATCAGAATGATGAAAAAACGATATGATATAGATGGAGCTATTGTCGATTATTTACAGATCCTTTCTGCAAATAGTAATAGCGGTTCAGGAGACGAAATGCAACTAGGCATCTTTGCGCGGAGATTGAAAAATATAGCAAAAGATCTTGGAATATGGATACTAGCCTTATCTCAATTAAGTCGTGATAAAGTAGATGTAGTTCCAAGCATAGGACGTATTCGAGGTAGTGGACAAATAACAGAAGCTGCAGATGTCGTTCTTCTCTTATACCGCCCGGAACACTACGGAAGGGACAAAAAATATCCGGAGCCTTTTTCGAATGTATCAACAGAAAATACAGCTATGATCGACGTGGCTAAGGGACGCAGTATCGGGACATGGAAATTCATATGTGGATTTAATGCAGAGACTACACAATTTTATGATTTATTGGATATTCCACATATTAATCCGTCAGCCTCATCCGAGGAAAAACCTTTTTAAAAATACAATAATGAAATGTGAAGCAGAGGGCAAAATATTGGTAGAATTGCCAACTACCAGCGGGATTGCTAAAAATGGAAAAGAGTGGGAGAAGAGGGTATTTGTTATGGAAACCAACGAAAAGTATCACAGTAAAATGCGTTTTGCCATGTATAGTTTCGATGGACCAATAGAAAACCCTCCTAAAATTGGAGATACAGTAAAAGTTGCTTTTACTGTTGAGGCTAGGGAGTATAAAAGCAACTGGTATAATGAGGTAAAAGCCCATCGTATTGAATATGTAAAAAAATAGAAAAATAATTATGAAACCAAAGCAAGAATTAATAAATATAGCCATAAAGGATGGGAGTATGGATAGAATGAATATGTTATTATCAGCCGCCCATCTTTTGAACTGTGAAGCGAATAACTTGGTTGAAGAGGCATCTGACGTAATGAACGCTAAAGGATTGTTACTTGGTAATCTTAAAAAACTTCATAATGACTTTGTCAAGTGTGCAGACCGGTATTTCAATGAGTTTTCCTTGTTAGTTACTACTGAAAAGTGTAAAATGGATATGTTCGATGACTTACAGGGATTTGATGAATCGTTTAGAAAGTGGGCTAAAGTTCCTGTTGAATGGCATCCTCAAATATATTCCAATGAGAAATAACCTTCAAACGATGTGAAAACTTGCAAGTTCTTGAATATTCTTCAAGAATTGCGTAAAACAAGAATAGATATGAGTAAAATAGATTTGAACGCCCTTCGTGATGGGGCATATAAAACCGCTTATGAACATGGCTTCCACGATCAAGAATTGAGTAACGAGCATTATTTTTGCCTTGTTATATCCGAATTAATGGAAGCTGTGGAAGCTGATAGAAAAGGAAAATACTTCAAAGGAAAACGAATGTTTGAACGTGATTTTAATCTTTACTCTGCATTAGTAGAAGAGAACGTACGTTATAGAAATACCTTTGAAAAACATATCAAAGATACAGTGGGGGATGAGCTTGCCGACTCTGTTATCCGCTTGCTTGACCTTGCAGGACTTCGAGGAATAAGCCTTGAACTTGCCAACGGAGATATTGATGACTGTATTGAAGATATGGCAGAAGCCTGTAAAGGCGAAACTTTTACCGAATCAATCTATTCCATCTCTACACTTCCCGTTAGGTATGACGGAATATTTGATTTTCCTACAGCCGTGAATGATATGATACTGTCAATCTTCGGGCTTGCCAAACACTTAGATATAGATCTGCTTTGGCACATCGAGCAGAAAATGAAGTATAATGAACTCCGTGAAAAGATGCACGGGAAGAAGTATTAACCCTCATAATCAAGAATAGATATGAGTGACTTTGCATGGTTTTTAATGCTACCTATATCAGCGATTATAGGACATTACGCTGCTGAAATAGTTCGGGCGATTTACGGGCGGGAAAGAAAAGAAGACGATAATAAAGAAGTATGATAACAATAGTAATTAACCCTTTAAAATGATACAACCAAAGCATTACAATTATCACAACCGGTCCCGACCCGCACAGCGAGAAAGGACTACATAAACCACTTCCGTCAGGAGAAGCCTTTAGAGGGAATATTCTTCACCGACTTTATCCGGGAAGTACTTGAAAAGAGATCCAGACGTAAGTCTGAACATTATGCAGCCGTTTATGATGCGATCATAAAACACATAGATAACTTCTCATTAGAGTTTGATTGTGACATATTCACCAATTCGGTGACGGCTGAATTCTTGGATGATTTCATCATCTACCTTGAAGACCAAGGGCTACGGCATAACACGATTGTAGGATATATCCTGAAAATCCAAACACTTGTCCGTAGAGCATCGCAATACAATTATGCCGTAGATGTTACCTATGACGAGATTGATTTGAAGTGTGAGCCTACAAATGCGGTATTTCTTTCAATGAATGAAATCACTAGGATCTACTACTACAAGTTTGAGAAGCAGGACAAACGGAAAGCAAAGGAGAGAATTAGAGACATGTTTGTATTGGGATGCCTCACTGCCTTGCGTTATTCCGACTATTCAAGATTAACAAGTCAGAATCTGATAAACGGTTATATCGTGATCCGGACAAAGAAAACCAATGTAGATGTTAAAGTCCCGGCTCACGATTATGTGAAAGAAATATTCGCAAAGTATGGTGGATTTGTGCCCTGTGGTTTATGTATCCAGTACTTCAATAAATATCTGAAGGTAATAATGAAAGAAATTGGGCTTAATGACCTGGTTACTTACTCATTCACCAAAGGAGGTAAGATCATCACAGTCACCCGTGAAAAGTGGGAACTAATATCTAGCCACACAGCTAGGCGTTCAGCGGCAACCAATATGTATCTAACCGGTCGGATGAAGACGCTAGAGATAATGAAACTCACCGGACATCGGACCGAACAAAACTTCTTCAGGTATATTCGTCTGACCGGTGATGATACAGCCCGATCCATTTCGGGAGATATGTTTTTTAGAAAATGATTAAATGAGATGAGGCTATAAAATACTAATATGGAATATAAAAAACGCATTTCTATTCGGTTGGATGAACGTAGTGCAATGCTTTTGAACGAACTTTCAAAAATAACACGAACTAGTACATCAATTATCATTCGAGGAATGGTAAACCGTAGTATTGAGGAATTGATAGATAAATCAGGTAACTGGAAGATACCGAATGAGAAGGATAAAGAAGGGAAAGGTTAATGATAAAGTTATGGCTATGATCGCAAGCAATTACAAGCAGCTAAAACAACTGTGTGCCGATCATAGCCACGGACTTTATTGTTCTAAAGACAATGAAGATATTTTCCAAGATACAGTATTGTTTGTATCTCTTGATGAAAAAGCCTCATCTCTTTCAACTGACAAAGAATTGATAGATCATTTCTGTTATCGCTTCCGAATGATAGAGTATCAAGCTATCAATGATAATAAACTATTAAAAGAAATACCTTATGCCGACTATTTACAAGCCCCAAAAACAACAGAAGAGGAATGATAACTATTACGATGCAGAACGGAGGAAAGTATATAACTCCGATCGCTGGCGTCGTTTACGTGCCTGGAAATTCGCATGTAATCCACTCTGTGAAATGTGTTTAAAAGAAAACAAAACAACTCCAGCCGAAGACATCCACCACACAACTTCGTTTATGAGTACGGACGATCCGGTACAACGTGTTTTTTTAGCTTATGATTATGACAATCTCATGAGTCTATGCAAAAAATGCCATCAAGCAGCGCATAATAAAAAAGGGAGTAGTACATAGCTACCCCCTAAATGCCTTTGCACGGTTCACAAGCAAAGGCGGTGTCAGATAACAGTTGTATTAACCAACTGAAAGTGAACCGATTTTATTACCAATATCTTTTAAGGCACGATTAAATATTTCAAGTTCTTTCTCATTAAGTGTATATACATGCCCTCTAACCTTATATCCGTTAATACGCTGATACAGCCAAGCACGACTCTTACCAAAGTAGTTCTTGGCAATATATGACACAGGAATTAAATCTATGATCTCATTCATCTGTTCCCGTATAGTGAGGCGATTACTAATACTCTCAACGTTATTAGCTATTGTGTCCAGAGTTTTATCCAGATGTTTTCTAATAGCTTCTTTCTCTTCTGGCTTGGTATACAAAGCCTTCATCTCGTACAAGTGTGCATCAAGTTCATCTCCATGCAGACTATCCATCTTCAACAAATCTTTTTCTAATGTTCTCATATCGTTGTTAGAGTTATGTCCCCTCCGAAGAGGGGAGATTACTACTTCTTTAATTTCTCTTTTCTTTCAAGGAGTTCTGATATCCTTTCGAGTATCGCATCGGTACGGGCTTCATCATCTTCCTTTCCTATTTCCAGTATAAGTACCTTGCGTTTCCACTCTCTAAGATTCTGTTTTTCCTTTTCGATTTCGAACTCAATCCGTTCAAGTTCATTCAGTTCTTTCATTACTTTGTTTTAAAGGGTTAATACTTTGTTTATCTGACACTACAAAGATACATAATCATTTGTATATGCGCAAGCATTTAGGGCAATATTTATTCATAAATCAAACAAATAGGGATTTCCCTATGAATTCAATATATAATTCTTAATTTTAAGTTAATTTTAACTTTTTATTCGTCAAAAAGGGGGTATGGGGTCAAATTTTGAGAAAATGAGTCTTCCAAACCTCGCCTTACCTTAGTTCACACACACGGCATTTTTTGAAAAAAGCCAAACTGTTTCGTTTTGTTAAAAGCCACATTTTTGTCTGACAATCGTATGGTTTTATAGTAAAACGAGTCAAAATCATGGAAAAAAAGAAGAAAATCAGCTTTAAACTACCTGAAACGATCAAGCATAAAGAAGCCCGAAAGATTATATCGGACCTTGTGAAGCAATTGAATGATAGAGGTATGCTGGAAATTGCCGATATTCCCCAGCTGCACCGGATGGCCACGGCTTATGATGCTTATCTGGAATGCGTTGAAGTTTTGGCGCGGGATGGAATGACGATGGAGAATCTAAAAGGCGAATGGGTGAAACGTCCGGAGGCGAATTTGCTTAAAGAGAACTGGAGCCAATACCTGGAACTGGCAAAAGAATATGGATTGACTGCTAAAAGTAAGGGGCAAATCAAAGCCATGAACGCAGGAGATAATGAAGAATCCCCACTTGAGACGTATCTGAAAGGCAAGAAAGAAACTCGTTAATGCAGACAAAGACTTACTATAAATACGCTCAAGACGTTATAGGCGGGAAAGTCGTATCCGGTAAGTTTATTCAGCTTGCTGCTGAACGTTTTTTTTCCATGATGGAGGATGATCGATACGAATTCAAAGAGGAAAAAGCAGATGAAGTTATAGAATTCTTTTCCATTCTTCGACATTTCACCGGACGCCATGCCGGAAAGCTGTTCATCTTACAACCATGGCAACAATTTGTAATAGCGGCTATCTATGGGTTCTATATCAAAGAGACAGATGAACGCCTTGTGAAGTATGTCTACATAGAGATTGCACGAAAGAATGGGAAAACAGCTTTTGCAGCCGGATTATCATTGTATCATCTAATTGCTGACGGAGAAATGGACGCAGAAGTGGATCTGGCAGCTAACTCTAAAGAACAGGCTAAAATCGCATTCAAGTTCTGCTCTCAATTCGCAAAAGGGATTGATCCGAAAGGAAAAGATCTTGTTTCCTATCGTGATAAGGTCAAATTTGAAAAGATGTTATCTCTTTTACAGGTCTTTGCCGCAGATGATTCAAAGTTAGACGGTTTTAATGCTTCGATGTATTTGATTGATGAGTATCACGCTGCAAAGAATACAGGTCTAAAAGACGTACTCCAGTCCTCACAGGGTATGCGTGATAATCCGATGGCGGTTATTATCACTACGGCCGGATTTGATAAATTAGGTCCATGTTACCAATACCGTGAAATGTGTACGGAAGTATTGTCTGGGCTAAAAGAAAATGATGCACTCTTTGCTGCTATCTTTTCTCCTGATGAGGGAGATGATTGGAAGGATCCGGAAACTTGGCAGAAGAGTAACCCCAATCTAGGAGTTACGGTCAAACCTCAATATTTGCAGACACAAGTCCAATCAGCAGTTAATGCTCCATCGGAAGAAGTCGGCATTAAAACAAAGAATTTCAATATCTGGTGTGACTCGGAAACCGTATGGATACCGGACCATTATATTTTGCAGGCTTCCGCTAATCTTGACTTTGAACAGTTCCGGGATATGGATTGCTATGCCGGTATTGACTTGTCAAGTACCAGCGACCTTACCTGTGTTAATTTTATGTTTCCCACATCGGATAAGTACTATTTCAAAACACTCTATTACCTGCCGGAAGCCGCCTTACAGGAAAAGCGATTTAAAGATTTATACGGAGAATGGCGAAGACAAGGACATATAACCATCACACCCGGTAATGTGACCGATTACGATTATATCCTGAATGACATAATGAGTATCCGGGAAATAGTATTCATTCAAAAAATCGCTTACGACTCCTGGAACTCCACTCAATTTGTCATTAACGCAGAGGAAAAAGGGCTACCGATGGAGCCATACGGTCAGAATCTCGGAAATTTCAACCGCCCGACAAAGGAGATGGAACGTTTGATTCTCTCCGGTAAAGCCGTTATCGACAATAATGTAATTAACCGGCATTGTTTCCGCAATGTCGTTATGGCAAGGGACAGGAACGGCAATACAAAACCGTCAAAACAGTTTGAAGAGAAAAAAATAGATGGTGTGATCGCCAAACTGGAAGCACTTGGAATATATCTCGTTTCTCCTCGTTATGGAGAATTTTATTGATTTGTCTGACAACTTTTTGGTTAGTAGAAAAAGCATATATGAAATTTTTAGGATTTGAAATACGAAAAGCGAGTAAACAGGAAACATCACAGGTTACAGCCTGGAGTTTTAATGGCTCCCGTCCTATGTTTACCAGCAGAAGTAAACCTATGCTGTTGTCTACTGTATACCGCTGCGTGGATCTCATTTCGGACAGTGTGGCCGTGCTTCCGCTGAAAACCTATCATTTAGATGCAGATGGATTTAAGGCCGAGGCTAAATCGCATCCGGCATATTACATGCTCAATATGGAGCCTAATGAAGATATGACTCGGTATGTTTTCTTCAAAACTCTTATGGCTTCCGTACTGCTAACCGGTAACGGCTACGCATACATTGAACGCGATAGTAAAATGAATGCTGCACAGCTCATTTATTTGCCATCCAGCCAGGTGACGATTACTTGGGTCACTGACCGTTCTGGGATTATGCGTAAACGATATCAGGTAGTAGGTTTTAGAGAACTTGTAGATCCGAGAGACATGATCCATGTGCTCAATTTCTCTTATGACGGCATTATTGGTGTGTCTACACTCGAACATGCGCGCCAATCTCTTGGGATTGCAACCAGTACAGAAGAGCACGCAGAAGGTTTTTTCAAGAGCGGTGCAAGTGTTGCAGGTATACTGACGGTTGAAGCGGCTCGACTGGATAAAGACAAAAAGGATCAGATATACCAGACATGGGAAGAACGTACAAATCCTGTAACCGGACATCCTAACGGTATTGCCGTGCTAGAGGGGAATATGAAGTATCAGCCAATTTCTATAAGTCCCAAAGACAGCCAGTTTATTGAAAGCAGACAGTTTAACGTTGTGGACCTCTGCCGGTTCTTCTCTGTATCTCCAGTCAAAGCTTTCGATCTCTCTAAATCCAGTTATTCGACTGTAGAAGCTACCCAACTTCAATATTTAACAGATACGGCCCTCGCAGTTATTACGAAAATAGAGCTAGAAATAAACCGCAAAGTCTTTCTACCATCCGAACGGGGAAGATTTATATCTGAATTCGATACTTCCGCTATTCTAAGAACCGATAAAAGTGCACAGGCTGCATTTTGGAAGGATTTGGCTACAGTAGGAGCGGCTACACCCAACGAAGTTCGAAGAGAAAATAATATGCCTAGAATAGAGAATGGAGATAAGGCTTTTGTACAAGTGAATGTACAGACATTGGATAATGCCGTGAAAGAAAAAGTGGATGAACCGCAAAATAATCCCGATTTGTCAGACAAAAATTTGGTTAGTTAGTAAAAGTACAGTTATGGACGAAAAAAGAGAAATTAGAAATACTTCATTCCAGGTGCAATTGACCGGAGATACGGAGGAAAAGAGAACTGTAGAAGGCTACGCACTGCTATTCAATACACCATCTGACGGGCTTCCGTTTGAGGAAGTTATAGAGCGTGGGGCTTTAGACGGAGTTATTGAGAAAAGCGATGTATTTGCATTGCTGAATCACAATCAAACCCGTGGTATTCTTGCAAGAAGCAAAGAAGGGACCGGATCATTATTTCTGTCCGTGGATGACAAGGGATTGAAATATCGATTCGAGGCACCGAAAACAGCACTCGGAGAAGAATTACTGGAAAACCTTCGTCGCGGAGAGATAGACCAGAGTTCTTTTTGTTTCGATGTTGAAAAAGACACTTGGGAAAAGAAAAGTGACGGAACCTGGAAACGTACAGTTCATAAAATTGGCAATTTGTATGACGCTTCACCGGTGTATAATGCGGCATACAGCAAAACGTCCGTGTGTTTGCGTGGTAAAGAGCAAGTCGAAGAAGAACTTCGTAAGAAAGAGCAGACAGTCCCTGAAGATTATTACCAAAGTATAGAGAAATCACTAAATTTATAAATTTATGGCAAAAGAAAAAAGTATTACAGAGTTAAAGGACGAAAGAAATCAGTTGATTGCTCGTTCTAAAGAGATTATTAATGGCGCAAAGACTGAAAAACGTCAGTTCAAACCGGAGGAAGCCGAGGAACTGGGGACAAACCAGCAACGCAGAGCAGAAATTGGTCTTGAGATCGAAGAACACGAGGTTATGAATCGTCAGCAAGGAAAGAGGCATCAGCCAATAGCAAATGAAAGGTTCTCATTACGTAGAGCCATTGCAAATATGGTGGACGGAGCTCAACAGAACGAGTCTGACGCAAGTGTTATTGATGCAGCTACCACACTACATAACACATCAGGAGCACAAATGGCGGATAAGCGCAGTATTGTAGTTCCTGTAAATTTAGAGAGCCGTGCAGCATTTACAGCTGCTACCGAAGCCGCTACTGGCGTTATCATCGATGAAGAACAACAGGAAATGCTGCTTCCATTGCAATCGGCACTAGTGTTGGCCCGTGCAGGAGCTCGTTTTATGACAGGTCTGCAGGGTAATATCTATTGGCCGCAGTTTTCAGGGGCTAATGTGTTTTGGGAAGGAGAAAATGAAGAGGCAGAAGACGGAGCCGGAAAATTCTCCAAAGGGGATGTGTTCAAGCCGCTCCGATTGACAGCATATGTGGATATCTCTAAGCAGTTACTTGTGCAGGAGAACGCTTCTGTTGAAGCCTATATTCGCCAAGCTATTGCTGTAGCCATCGCACAGAAGATAGAGCAAACGGCATTTAGCAAAACTAAGGGCGTAGAAAATACTCCCGATGGTATGTTCCACACCCTTAGTAATACTGTAAAAGGGGATATCAACTGGGCGCAGATCGTTGCAATGGAGACGAATGCCGATACGCAGAACGCTTTGTTTGGCAACCTTGCATATATTTTGCATCCGTCACTCATTGGTAAAGCTAAGACAAAAGTGAAAGATGCATCAGGGGCTGGAGGTTTCATCTTTGCAGGCAATGGGGACGGGCAATTGAATGGCTATAAGGCTTTGCGTACGAATAACTTGCCAAAAGAGTTGGGAGAGGGTAATGATGAATTCGGAGCGGTGTTCGGTAACTGGTCTGATTATTTCTTAGGCCAGTGGGGTGGTATTGAATTGTTAGTTGATCCTTATACACAGGCTCTCAAAGGTACTGTAAGACTCATTACCAATTCTTATTGGAACATGGGCTTTATTCGTAAAGAGTCATTCTGTGTCGCATCGATGAAGTAATATGGCATACGTGACCTTAGATATGGCAAAAAGGCACTTGAATATAGAGCCCTCGTATACGGATGAAGATTCGTATATAGAGGCTCTTATTAAAGTAGTCGAGGAGAAAACAGCGAAGGAACTTTGCGTATCCGTGGAAGAACTTGCTACCATTGATGGCGGTAAGAATATTCCTACGCCACTGGTTCAGGCGATGTTGCTGTGTCTTGGTGCCTATTATGCAAATCGGGAAAATACCGCGTATGCCACTCTAAAGGAAATTCCTCAAGGGGCAAAATACTTAGTTGATCTTTATAGAGACTATTCAAAATGAGAGCAGGATTATTACGTGAAACACTTGTATTCAAATCCCCAATTGAGACACAAAGCCCTACAGGTGCAGTGAAGAAGGAGTATAAAGAAGTATTCCAATGCCGGGCATGCAGAAAGAAAATGTCTCTTATCGCAGATCGGGATGGAGTTAGTGCGATGGAGCAATTTATCGGGCATACACTCGTTTTCCAAGTGCGTAATTATCCGGCTATCAAAGAGAATCTTCATGTTGTTTACAACGGTAACGAGTATAATCTCAAAATGGTTAATCCTCAAATGAACGATAACAGTCTGCTATTAACTCTTGAAAAAATTGATACATGATTGAGGTTAAACAAATAGACCGGGAAAACATTCAGTACCTCGTAGACAATTTAGAGGACTTTGAAAAGGACAAGGTTATTAGAAGCGGGCTTCGATCTGCTGTCAATGTTTTCAGAGTTAAAGGTAGGGCTAACCTCCGGTCCCGTCTTCTTCATCGTGGTAAACAGACCAACCACCTGATGAACTCGTTTACGAACCGGGTTAAACGGAACAAACTTGGAGCACTTGCGGGCTTTGATCGTCCGGGTGGTAATCATTCTCACTTGGTAGATTCCGGAACGAAAGTCCGAACGACTAAAAGCGGAGCAAATCGAGGTATTATGCCGGCTAATCGTTTTTGGTCAGATGCCAAAGTGAGTGAAGAGAGTAGGGCCATGAATGCACTCTATCAAGGTGTTCAAAAAGCCGTTCAACGAATAAATAACAGAAGCTAATGAATAAACTGGCGATTACAACCGAGATTAGAAATATTTTACTCGATTCAGGAGATATCACCTCTCTGATAGGAAAGAAAATATTTCCTGTTGTTGCCCCAATGAAGACAGAGGGTGACTTCATCATATATCAGCGTGATGGTTACAAACAAGAATATACTAAAATGGGCGTTGCCCGGCAAATTCCTACTGTATTCGTAAACGCTGTTAGTGATGATTATGATCGTAGCTTAGAACTAGCTTCTCTTATATATGAGGCTTTAGAAGGTGACTTCTCTAATCCGGATATGACAATACACCTGGAAGATTCCACGGAAGATTATTCAGAGGGGAAATACTTTCAAGTGCTTCAATTTTCAGTAGAATAAAAATGAAACGTAAAATTAAAATTTTAAATAGTATGACAGCAGTTAAACATGACTCAAGTAAAGACATCGTAAGAGGTCAGTTATTTCTTTTCCTTGGTGAAAATCCGGTAGCGTTCGCATCCAGTTGTTCTTTGGAAGTGTCAGTTGAAGAAATTGATATCTCCAATAAAATGTGCGGCGATTGGGCGGCGTCGTTACCTGGAAAAAAGAGTTTCACCATCAGTAGCGAATCATTGCTTACCCGGTTACAAGGAGCAACCAGTTATGACGAACTACTGAAACATGTAGATACTGGTGAAACATTCCAGTTCGTAGTCGGTGAGTCAACTATCACCGATAAAACTAACGTTGGTGGCAGCTTCGCAATTGATACTACCAAACCGAATTATAAAGGTGAGATTATGCTTACCTCTTTGTCTTTAAAGAGTGATAATGGGCAAATTGCAACGTGTTCCGCATCTTTTAAAGGTGTTGGTGCCTTGCAAAAGGTTGAAGCCGTTCCTGCAGGGGAATAAGCATAAAAAGTAATAAACGTGAAGGCGGTCAGATGATGGCCGCCTTTTTTAATTAGAACAACTATGAGTTTATTCATCACAATCATAATAATCGTATTTACCCTAGTTACAGTAGTTGCAATTATTGATAGTAAATGCTGCCGCCCGGGTCCTCCAACAGTGGTAAATAGCCCTGCACCGAGGAAAAGATTTCGTTTTGATCCGAAAGTAAAACTGAATATTCAATCAATAATCAGATGGGAACAGCTTCGGGGAAAATCATTCTCCTTAATGGATTATGCCGATAAGGATGATGTAGATGCATTACTTTACACAACTACAGTATGCAACAATGAAGGCAAGATGTATACGTTTGAAGTATTCCGGCACACCCTATCAAACGAAAAGATAACTCGTGAAATGGTTATGGCTTTGGAGCGAGAAACAGCAGTTCTCGCTCAATTTCAAAAAAAGCAAAAAGAGGATGACATAGCAAATCACGACGTCACACCTGGGATGATTGGTGAATTGGTTGCGACACTTATCATGGCTGGACTTGATGCGCATTATGCTCTGGAAGAAATGGAACTATGTGATCTTCCAATATACATAGATGCCTACGAACGGAGAAAAAAGGAGCAGATGGAGAGTGATAGGCTATGGACCTACTATAAAATCCTTCCACATATTGACGCAAGTAAGTTAAAGAATGGTGCTAGAGACCTGATAACATTTCCTTGGGAAGAGATGGAGGATATGAAAGAAGCGGAAAGAGCATTGGCGGAAGATGCGGACATTTTCGAGTTATTTATGAATAATGGAATAAACACCTAAGAACAAAGATGTTATGGCAGGTAAATTAAGTTTTAGTATAGCAATAAATCTCTTGACAGAGAACTTCAAGAGAGGATCAAATCAAGTGAAAGCTGCATTCAAATCAATGCAGATGCAGCTTCTTACTTTTGCTGCAGCTTTGGGGGCCGGTGGCTTAGGTTTGAGTAATTTCGTTTCTCGGCTCATTGAAGTAGCCCGTGAAACTAATAGAGTGACTACCGCACTAAAGAATGTGTCCGGTACTATGTCACAGTATGCGGATAACCAAAGGTATTTGTTGGATCTGGCAAAGAAGTACGGGCTGGAGATTAATGCTCTGACTGCAAACTATGCGAAATTCACGGCAGCTGCTTCTATTTCCGGTATGTCCATGATGAACCAGCGCAAAGTATTCGAATCCGTTTCCCGTGCATGTACAGCCTTTGGGATGAGCGCAGACGATAGTAACGGTGTAATGCTTGCACTCTCCCAAATGATGAGTAAAGGTAAGATTAGTTCCGAGGAATTACGCTTACAGATGGGCGAACGTCTTCCGGTAGCATTACAGGCTATGGCAAAAGCCGCTGGTGTCTCTGTTGGTGGACTTGACAAATTAATGAAGCAAGGTAAGTTAATGAGCGCAGATGTACTTCCTAAGTTCGCAGAAGCGCTCAACGAAATGATTCCTAACGTTGATACTGATAACTTGGAAACATCCGTAAATCGCCTGAAAAACGCATTTACAGAATTTGTAAACGGGACGGACATACAAAGTAAGTATAAGACCCTTATTGATTGGTTAACCGGAATCGTAAAATCAGCAGCAAACAATATAAAAAGTATTGTAACATATACTGTTGCTGCTATTTTAGTGATGGTCACTAGCCGACTAGTTAATAAAATAATAAGTTCTATTGCAAAAGCAGAACTGGCTGCGAAATCAGCTGCTAGAAGAGCTGCAAAAGATGCTGGAATTGCATTTGATGAAATGGCATGGAAAGCACAAAAAACTAGCGCCTCTATAAAAATGGCATTTAGCAAGGCTTTAGGATCTTTGAAAGCATTATTTATATCGTCTATTCCTACATTCGTAATCGCTGCCATCGGAGTAATTATTGCAAAGTTATCTACTGTCTACCAAGAATCAAAACGCATAAAGAATATATACTCTGATTATCAGAAAAATCTTTGGAGTGCAAGTACTACTCCTGAAATAACACATATGCAAACTTTGATTAATATCATGAATGACAGAAAGAAAAGTCAAAATGAAATTAACACAGCACAGGGCGAGTTGCAGAAAATGTTAGGTAAAGAAAACTTGTCACAAGAAGAACTCAACAAGTTAGTAAAGACTAGAATAGCATTGCTTAGAGAAGCAGCCATGGCAGAACATGCATTTAATACTGTCGGAGAGTATTCGGAAAAGAATGCACAGCTGTCAGGAAGCGTAGGATTAAGCACCGAACAGATGGATCGATTAGTCAAATTAAAGCCCATCGATGGCACGTCTAATCAAAATAGCTTTGCTTATAATAATGCTATCAGAGATGAACTAAAGAAAAATGGAAATTTATACAAAGGTATTTCTTTGTCTGATGTGGATAAGGCAGTAAAAGAATATATCGAAAACAACCGTGTAATAGCAGATGCTACCAACAGAGCTGGTAAATACCAAGCCAATGCAAGCAAATTAACGACACCAATAGTAGATCCAGATGACGACAAAAAGAAAAAGACTCCTCTACAGAAAGAGCAGGAATCTTTCGATAAACAATTCGAGGAATTAAAAGCCGAACTAGAGATCGGGAAGATTACCCAGGCTGAATATAATAAAGCTTTGGGCGAATTGAATATAAAGATGTACGCGCATGGTAAAGGGACAGGAAATCAGAAGGTTCTCGAAAGTGAATATTTGAAAGCCAGAAAGCAAGCAGCTGAAAAGGCAATCAAAGATCAGGATAAAAATACTGCTCTCGTTGAATTCGAAAAGGTTCAGAAGGATTACAATACAAAGGTAAAGGAAGCCCAGATGCAGCATTCCAAAGGTTTGATGTCTCAAAAGGAACTGAATACAAATATAGCTTCTCTTTCTATTGAAGCTGCCAAATCCGCTGCCGGTATCAAAGGTATCGGAGATGAGGCTGATGTATTTATCTCCGCTATGCAGTTAAAAGCAAAACTACTTTCATCTTCTACTAAGATAAAACCCCGTGATACTACATTTGATTACAAAAAAACAAAAACAGAGATTGCCTCTGAAAATCTGGACAAAGCTAAAGAGTTAGCGGATAAATATAAAGAAGAAGCCCGTAATATTGGAAAGACATTATCAGATGAGGTTGCCAATGCTATGGCGAATGTTCCGTCATTAGAAGAAGCTTTGAAATTAGCACAGGTAAAAGAGGATATAAAGAATCTCAATAAAGAGCTTAATGAATCATTGTATTCTGGCGTTAAAGACATTGCAAGCAGTTCAGACCGTATTGTTAGTGCGTTCAGTAACCTTCGCGATGTAATGAATGACGTAGATGCATCCGGATGGGAGAGAATTATGGCTATCTGGAACGCAATGACAAATGTAGTAGACACTTTCTTATCTATCATTAAGATGATTGAGAGTCTGACAGAAATCACCAATAAACTCACACAGGCAAAAGAGCAGGAGGCTAAAATGACTGGTGTAGCCACTGCTTCAAAAGTAACAGAAGCTGCTGTTGATACGACTGTCACAGGTGTAAAAGTTGCAAATTCGGAAATTAAAAAAACTGCAGATACTTCAGAGGCTGCCACAGCAGTAACTACAGCAACGAAGGAAGTGGCTGCCAATACTGCAAAGGGAGTAAGTGCAGCTGGATCTAGTGCTGCAAGTTTACCATTCCCAGCAAACATTATTGCCATTGGTGCAGCAATAGCTGCTGCAGTCGCGTTGTTTGCTTCTATTCCTAAATTTGCTACAGGAGGCGTTATAACCGGTGGTCCCACTTCTGGAGATAAAATACTAGCCCGTGTCAATGCCGGCGAAATGATTTTAAACCAAGGGCAGCAGTCACGACTATTTGAAGCTATCAATTCCGGAAAGTTGGGCGGAAGTGGAAATATGTCCTCCACAGTAACTACTAGAGTCCGAGCCAAAGACCTTATTCTTACGATTAATAATGAACTTAAATCACAGGGAAAGAAACCTATATCATGAGTTACGGATTAATATACACAGTACCATTTGCCACGCTTGATAATGTTCCATGTGTGGTAGAAATTGAAAAAGAATACTATACGGGTAAATCAAAAGAGTTAACTCCTGCTGGGGATTCTCCTTTTACAGTTGATATAGAGGATGAAGAATTTCTTTATACTCCTACTCGATTTAGTACAGCAACGATCCGGGTGGTTGGCAGTGATTATTTGCAGAATTTATTTTCTACAGGTTATCAAATGTATCGGGTGACCTTGAAAGTAGATGGCTTAGTTACTTGGTGTGGATTCATAAAGCCAGAGCTTTATACACAAGATTATACCCTGAAGACATTTAATCTTGATCTGGAGTGCATAAGTGCCATGTCCACTCTCGAGTTTATTGATTACAAACAAATAGGGGAGAGCCGCACATTTGTGTCTTTTTGGGACTTGCTAAAAAAATGTATTACTTCGGCTTCTGCTCAATACAACGCCATATATTTCCCACATGTATATGCGAAAGATACAGAAAGTTATGCAGAAGGAACTAATGTACTGGAAAATATGACAGTAAGTGAACAGAATTTCTTTGATGAAGATGATAAAGCAATGACTTTGAAAGAGGTGTTAGAGGAGATCTGTAAGTTCCTTAATTGGACCTGTGTTGATTGGAAGGGCGAGCTATATTTCATCGATATAGACCATATCGGAGAGTTCTATAAATACGATCCAATAACGTTTAAGAAAAATGGAACTGTTTCCCCGACTTTGCTTAACATACAAAATGTTGGTTTTGCTGGATCGGATCACGCATTAGATATTTTGCCGGGTTATAATAAAGTAACTGTTAAATGTAGTAATTATCCCATAGAGGAAATTAAAATTACCGAAGATTTTGATAAGCTAAAGTTATTGTCAAATATTGGAGAAGTATCTACTAATCTAGGCAACGGTAATACAAGACATACGCAGAGAGAGGTGTTATATCCTAACATTTTAACGATGCATCAATTTACCTACAAAAATGGTGTTTTGTCTCCTGTTACAGACTTGTCCATTTATAAAAACAAGAGTAATGCCGCCGAATTGCTGGGGGCTATTCCATTAAGATACGCCTCTTATGAATCAGGGCTAAAGACACCAACTACGCAATCATACAATTATGAGTGCGCAATACAAGTCCGGCAACGTTGTGGCACGAAATATGATCCGATTAATGATATAACTCCTAATTCCGTCTTTAATGATTCGACTGTAGTTATCAGTGCAAAGAATGAAGCTTTATTTTTTGGAAAAGGCGGTGCACTTTCTCTCAACATGAGTATCAAGGTTTTGCAGAAGGATAAATATGATTCCCCTTTTGGGGGTGGAATAGTTCCATCCGAGGACGGAATTACCTATTTAAAAGATATGGTTAAGGTTGGGATAAGAATCGGCGATAAATATGTTTCGAAAGATGATTACGGACGATTTACGTGGAGTGACACCCCGGCGACTATGTCTATAAGTTTGGATCAATCTAATGTGGAAAATGCTGATGGTAAAATGGGAACGGGGTTTGTTCCATTGTATAAAACATACGGAGTACTCGGCAAGTATTCCGATGCAGACGGAGTTGTAATTTATATTCCGACAAATATATACGGTACACTTGAGTTGTCAATCTACGCACCGACATTAACGGAAAGAGAGGGACAAGTTCCATACGGGTATTTAATAAAAGACCTCAAACCTCAAATCCGCAACTAAGCTCTTCAGCGTCCTTCTTGCGTCTAAACGTCCT
>ERZ791680.194-NODE-194-length-75213-cov-10.061164_pt1 | contig 75213 bp, 67 predicted proteins | sample MGYA00510051_ERZ791680 | MGnify/ENA primary metagenome ERZ791680 (study PRJEB30046, sample SAMN00715238) | human gut metagenome | study: EMG produced TPA metagenomics assembly of the A metagenome-wide association study of gut microbiota in type 2...
GTAGTATAGACTTCCATGGTACGTCCGCTTTCCGGTTCGTAAATTCTGGCTGCAAAGCTGAGTTCACCCGGTTCTTTCTTATTCAGAACAAAACAGTGGTCGTATCCTGCTCCATTGATGGTCTGTTCGTCGTCAGCATCTATACGTTCGCCCACTTCGTGTACAGAAGTAAAGTCGAATGGGGTTCCTTTAACAGATTTGATTTCACCTGTCGGAATAGAAGTGTTGTCTATTGGAATAAAGAAATCTGCATTGATTTCACATTGCAATTTTTCAATAGTTGGAGTAGGGTTGTCAATACCGGATAAACTGAAGAATCCGTGGTTGGTCATATTGACGATTGTAGTTTTGTCGGTTGTGCCTTTGTAGTCGATTACCAATTCATTGTCGTCTGTAAATGAATAGATAACCGTCATGTCTAGAGTGCCAGGGAAACCTTCTTCGCCGTCTGCAGAAATATAATGAAGTTTTAAAGTCTGTTTGCCGGTTTGCTCTGCATCCCATACGCGGGCGTGGTATCCGGTAGGTCCGCCGTGCAAACTGTTCGGGCCGTTGTTGATGGCTAGAGTGTATTCTTTGCCTTCCAATGTGAATTTACCCTTGCAAATACGGTTGCCATAACGGCCGATAAGCGTGCTGAGAAATGGTTCCGGACTGTTGATGACGTCTGTAATATTGTCATGACCTTGAACAACATTAGCCATTTTACCGTTTTTATCGGGTACCATGATAGCTACAAGAGCTCCGCCATAATTGGTGATGGCTACTTCGTTACCATGCACGTTTTTTAAAATAAACAAATCAGTTTTCTTTCCTTGAATTTCGGACTGGAATTTCTCTTTTTCCAATCCGCTAATATTATCTACGCTCATTTTTAAATTAGATTTAATGTTAATTCTAATATCATGCAAATTAAAAAAAAATCTTTCTTATGGCAAAAGATTTCCTTAAAAAAAAGCAGTCTTCAATGCATAAGAATGAGCGTTTCGTTCTTTTAATGGAAAAAACTGAAGAAATCAGCCACGATGAAAGTACTTCCGCCTACAAATATCATATCATTGGTCGAAACTGAAGCATATGCAGCCTCATAAGCAGATTCAACTGTAGGATAGCTTTTCCCCTCCAACTGAAATTCTTTTCCTAATTTTTGTAATTCTTTTTCGTTTAAGGCGCGCTTTACACTAGCTTTGGTGAAATAGTAATGCGCATCTTGTGGCAGCATTTTGAGTACACTCTTGATATCCTTGTCATTGACCATTCCAATGATGATGTGTAGAGTACCTTTGAATGCTTTCAATTGTTGACTGATGTATTGCATGCCTCCTGTGTTGTGTCCCGTGTCACATATTGTCAGTGGGGATTGTGATACGGTTTGCCATCTTCCGCGCAGTCCGGTCAGTTCGCATACATGAAGGAATCCCTCGCGGATATGTTCGTCTTTGATGGGGTATTGAAGTTCGCGCAAGACACTGATACATGTCAGAATGGTGTTACAGTTTTTTTCCTGACATAAACCGCCTAGTTCACCTTTCAGTTCACCTAACATGTCGGTTTCGAATGTTCTTCCTGTCATTTCCTGTTTAGACGAAAGGACATGAAGCTTTTCTTCAGCAAAATAAATTTTTGAATTGACAGACAGTGATTTATTTAAAAAAACATTCCGTGTCTCTTTTGTAGTTTCTCCAATGACTACCGGCGTGTTTTCTTTGATGATACCAGCCTTTTCCGAAGCGATTTTTTCAAGTGTATCACCTAAAAATTGAACATGATCAAAGCTGATGTTGGTAATAACCGACAGATCTGGATGAATGATGTTGGTGCAGTCCAAACGTCCGCCAAGTCCTACTTCGATGACCGCAACATCCACATTTTCTTCAGCAAAATAAAGGAATGCCATGGCGGTGGTCAGTTCGAAAAAAGAAGGGTGGAGCGGTTCGAAGAAGTGACGTTCGTTTTCTACGAACCTGATCACAAAATCTTCCGGAATCATTTCTCCATTTACCCTGATGCGTTCTCTGAAATCAGTTAAATGTGGTGACGTATAAAGTCCGACTTTGTAACCTGCTTTCTGAAGAATGGCAGCCAAAGTGTGACTGCATGAGCCTTTCCCATTGGTTCCTCCTATGTGAATTGTCTTGTATTTTTTATGCGGATGCCCGAAATGTTCATCAAGAACTTCTGTATTATACAATCCTTCTTTATAGGCTTCTTTTCCTACATTCTGGAATAGAGGAACACAATTAAACAAGTAGTCTGTCGTTTCTTTATACGTCATCATCATTTATCAATTATTCAAAATAGCTTTTGAATTTTCTGAAAATTTTTTCTTTTATAGATGGATTCGGTGCAAAATTATCGCTCTTTTGCATAGCTTCCATTGCTTTCTTTTCGTCTTTGCTCAATGTTTCCGGGATATATACGCTGATATTGACAATCAGGTCGCCGACACCGTACCCATAACCTTGAACGGCAGGCAATCCTTTACCTCTCAGGCGAACAACTTTTCCTGGTTGTGTACCTGGGTCTATTTTGATCTTTACCTTTCCGTCGATGGTCGGGATTTCTGCGCTGCCTCCAAGTGTAGCTGTCGGAACATCCAGAAGAAGGTTGTATATCAGATTGTTGTCTTCACGAAGAAGTTCATTGCTGGGTTCTTCTTCAATGTAGACCTGGATGTCACCTGGTACTCCTCCTCTTCTTGCTGCGTGGCCTTTTCCGGGAACGTTGACAACCATGCCGTCAGCAACGCCGGCCGGTATTTTAACTTCAATGACTTCTTCACCGTTAACTACGCCTTCTCCGCCACAAGCCTTACATTTGTTTTTGATTACGGTACCTTCGCCACCGCAGGTTGGGCAGACAGATTGAGTCTGCATCATGCCGAAGATGCTTTGTTGGGTTTTAACTACATATCCGCTTCCGTGACATGTAGGACATTGTTCGGTTGCACCGGCTCCTTCGGCTCCGCTTCCGTGACAGTGCGTACAGGTTACTTTTTTCTTGACTTTGAATTTCTTGGTTACACCGGTTGCGATTTCCTGCAGGTTCAGGCGGACTTTCAGGCGCAGATCGCCTCCTCTGAACTGAGGCTTGCGTGCTCTGCCGCCCCCTCCGAAGCCGCCTCCGAATCCTCCGAATCCATGACCTCCGAAAATATCACCGAACATGGAGAATATATCATCCATGTTCATGCTTTGTCCACCGAATCCTCCGGCGCCGTTGACACCTTCCGGTCCGAACTGGTCGTAGCGTGCTCTTTTCTGAGGGTCGCGGAGTACATCATAAGCTTCTGCCGCTTCCTTGAATTTTTCTTCGGCCTCTTTATCACCCGGATTGCGGTCCGGATGATATTTGATGGCCATTTTTTTATAGGCTTTCTTTATTTCATCGTCTGAGGCGTTTTTGGTCACCCCCAGCACTTCATAATAGTCACGTTTTGCCATTTCTTTTTAGATTTATATACCCACAGCTACCTGGGCGTGGCGAATTACCTTTTCGTTTAATGTATATCCGGTCTTTACGCAATCGATTACTTTACCTTTCTGATCGTCGGAAGCGGCCGGAACTTGTGCAATGGCTTCGTGTAGGTCTGTATTGAAATCGGCCATTTCCGTTTCGATCTTTTTGACGCCCTGCTCGCCCAGAATCTTGATGAATTTCTGGAAGATCAGTTCAACGCCTTCTTTCACAGCCGGCACGTCCTGTGCTTTGTCCATGTTTTTTAGAGCGCGTTCCATATCATCCAAAATGGGCAGTATGGCAGTAATGGTCTTTTCTCCGCCATTGAGAATCAGCTCGGCCTTTTCTTTTAAAGTCCGTTTGCGGTAATTGTCAAATTCTGCCACTTGTCTGAGATATTTGTCCTGAAGTTCTGCCACTTTGGCTTCTGCCGCTGACAGTTTGTCTTCCAAAGTCTCTTCTTTCTCTGCTGATTCGGACTTGTCTTCCTTGTTTTCTTCAGCAGCATTGACTATGGGTTCTTCCTGGATTTTTTCTTCCTGACTAGTTTTTTCTTCCTCTTTCATATTATTGTCTGGTTTCATAATGCTTGAATTTTAGGTATTTTTTTGTATACCTACAAATACTTTGCCACAAGCGGCTTTTCGGCTGCTAAATTTTAGCAGCCGTACATTTTAGCTTTCAGTTCCTTGATATGTTCATCTGATATATACTCGTCGTATTCCATCATCTTGTCGATTGTTCCGTGAGGGGTAAGCTCGATGATGCGGTTGGATACTGTTTCGATAAACTCATGGTCATGGCTGGCAAACAGGATATTACCTTTGAACAGTTTCAGGTTGTTGTTGAATGCCTGGATACTTTCGAGGTCCAAATGGTTGGTTGGTGTATCCAATATCAGACAGTTGGCATTTTTGAGTTGCATACGTGCAATCATGCAGCGCATTTTTTCACCTCCTGACAGAACGTTGACTTTCTTGAGTACTTCTTCACCTGAAAACAGCATACGTCCGAGGAAACTCTTGAAGTATACTTCGTTGCCCTCTCCGAACTGGCTTAGCCAGTCAACCAGATTGAGTTCACTCTCGAAGAACTTGGTGTTGTCCAAAGGCAGGTAAGCCGTTGTTATGGTTACACCCCAGTTGAAAGTACCGCCCTGTGCTTCACGGTTGCCGTTGATAATTTCAAAAAGAGCTGTCATTGCACGGGGATCACGGCTGAGAAATACAATCTTGTCTCCCTTTTCCACTGTGAAGCTGACATTGTCGAAGAGGACCGTACCATCATCGGTTGTTGCTTTCAGGTTTTCCACTTCCAGAATCTGGTTACCCGGTTCACGTTCCATCTGGAAAATAATGCCTGGATATTTACGGGTTGAGGGACGGATTTCTTCCACATTCAGTTTTTCCAGCATTTTCTTACGGCTGGTGGTCTGTTTGCTCTTTGAAACATTGGCAGAAAAACGGCGGATGAATTCTTCCAGTTCCTTACGCTTTTCTTCAGCCTTGGCTTTTTGGTTCTGCGCCTGTCTCAATGCCAATTGGCTTGATTCATACCAGAAACTGTAGTTTCCGGCGAACAGTGTCACTTTACCGAAGTCAATATCAACCGTATGTGTGCAGACAGAATCCAGGAAATGACGGTCATGGCTGACAACCAATACGGTATGTTCAAATTCGGAGAGGTAGCTTTCCAACCACTGTACAGTATCAAGGTCCAAGTCATTGGTCGGCTCGTCGAGAAGCAGGTTATCCGGCTCGCCGAAAAGCGCTTTGGCCAACATCACGCGCACCTTTTCTTTACCGCTCAGATCTCCCATGAGGGAATAATGCTTGTCTTCTTTTATACCAAGACCGCTCAGGAGTGCTGCGGCATCACTTTCTGCATTGTATCCGCCCATTTCAGCGAATTTATCTTCCAGTTCAGCTACTTTAATGCCATCTTCATCGCTGAAATCTTCTTTGGCATATAAGGCTTCACGCTCTTTCATGATATCCCATAACACGGTGTGTCCCATCAGGACTGTATCAAGTACGGTGAACTGGTCGTATTTGAAGTGGTCCTGGCTCAAAACAGACAAACGTTCGCCTGGTCCCAGTTCCACAATACCTTTAGTCGGTTCCAGTTCCCCGGAAATGGCTTTCAGAAGTGTGGATTTTCCGGCACCGTTTGCACCTATGACTCCATAGATGTTGCCGTTAGTAAATTTCATGTTGACGTCTTTGTATAAGACTCTTTTTCCAAATTGGATCGCTAGATTAGATAGGGTGATCATACTGTTTACCTTAAAATATTTTTGCAAAGGTACAAAAAAAAAGTTGGAAACTGTCTTTATTTTGCAGTTCTTTGATATGAGTTGTCTGTTATACTCCAGTCGGGGTTTAAAAGTTCAGGTCTGCGGTTGGCTGTTGAGCCTGGCCGCAGACCTGAATTCAGGAAGTTATTCGTCCATTGTTTCCTTGACAAACTGGAGTGGAAGAAGGTCTTTAACGGTTTGTACTTCGTAAGTGCCGTTTTCTCCATACAGCAGAATGCGGATATTCCGGTTGTATCTGTTTTCGGTTTCCAGCAGCACTTGTCTGCATGCTCCGCACGGTGGAATGGGGGCTTTTAGGTAATGTCCGTTTGTGTATGCTGCTATGGCCAGTGTGGCAACAGCTTGTTCCGGGTATGTGGCGTTGGCATAGAAAATGGTGGTGCGTTCAGCGCAGGTGCCCGATGGATAGGCCGCATTTTCCTGGTTGTTACCGCATATAACGGTACCATCCGACAGGCAGGCTGCCGCTCCGACTTGGAAGCGGGAATAGGGCGTATAGCTTTTTAGAGCAGCTTCTTTTGCTCTCTCTATGAGCTTTTTGTCTTCTGGTGTCAGTTCGGATTCATCATAAATTCTTATCCGGCTTTTGATTTCTATTTCTTTCATGGCATTCCTGTTTATGATGGTTAATAATATACAAATATAGCGAGGTTTTTTTATATCGATAAAAAAAAAGATAACTTTGTCTTTTGTTTCGGAATTTTAATAATTTCTATAATGGGATTCAAGAGATACGTTGTATATGTATGGGTATTTTGTGTGATAACTGTGGTGCGTGCACAACAGCAAAATCCGCAATATGTCCGTTATATAGAGACTTACTGCAATATGGCTGTGGATCAGATGCTCCGTTACAAGATTCCGGCCAGTATTACCTTGGCTCAGGGCTTGTTGGAGAGTGGGGCGGGAAACAGTTACCTTGCCCGTGAGGCCAATAATCATTTTGGCATCAAGTGCGGCAGCGCATGGCGTGGGCCGTATGTGCTTCGTGATGATGATGCCCGCAATGAGAAATTCAGAAAATACAGAAGTGCGGCAGAGTCATATGAGGATCATTCCCTGTTTTTGAAACAACCCCGTTATGCGTCTTTGTTTAAGTTGTCGATGAAAAACTATAAAGGATGGGCTCATGGACTGAAGCGTTGTGGCTATGCTACCAATCCTCGTTATGGTCATTTATTGGTTGATCTGATAGAGCGTTATGATCTTGATCAGTTTGACCATTGGAAATCGGTTCGTCGTAAGGTTGATTATGGCAATATGGATGATTTGAGCAATGAAGAACTTTTGCCCTCACATTTGGTATATCGTAATAATGACAACTATTATGTCATAGCGAGATCCGGTGATACTTTTGAGAGCCTGTCGCGTGAAACCGGGGTCTCAGCACGTAACATAAGAAAATATAACGAACTGCCTAAGGATTATCGTTTGCAGACAGGAGATGTGTTGTATTTGGAACGTAAGCGTAAGCGGGCTTCTGACGCTTACAAAGGGCGTCCGCATATAGTCCGTGCCGGTGAGTCCATGTACACTATAGCCCAAAAGTATGGAATTCGCCTGGAAAGTCTTTATGAGATGAATGATCTGCCTGATGATTATGCTGTTAAGGTAAATGATTGCTTGCGGATTCGTTAGCCAGAATCAATAGGTGTTTTTAATAAAAAGGAGGGAACAGATTATGTTGAAAAAACGTATCATGTTATGGGGCCTGTTTGGGATGTTTGTGGTCACTGCACGTGCGCAGAATCCGTCAGAACATCCTTCCGCAGTCAGGTCGGATACAGTCAGGATCATTTCCGGAGAGGTCTCTTCTGCCATTCCGGAAGTACTTTCTTCTGGAAGTGTATTAGAAATGAACAAGGACTTTAAGCCGTCATTCAGACTTGCTGATACTACTTCTACTGTGAAACCGCTGTTGCCACCTTTGCTTACTGTACGTCCGTCTATTGCCTATTATCCAGATGATTATTGGTATGGTGGTGGCTTATGGTCGCTTCATGAAGGTTTCAATGCCAGTTTGAGTATGAGTGTGACGGCCAGTTTTGGCCGGAACCGTTTTCCGGGGGTGGGTTTTGGAACAGGCGTTTCCGCCATGTATGCCAAGATGCTCACAGATCGTCTCGTTTTAGCAGTCGGGGGTTTTTACAACCATCTTTCATGGAATAATTTCAATGAGAATCATTTTGGACTTAATGTGATGATGGGTTATCATTTCAATGATCGCGTCAGTCTCTATGCTTATGGAAGCAAGGCTTTTTGGCCGACAAACCATAGCGGAATGATACCTCCATTTCCTTACTTCGATGCTTTTGGAGAACGTTTTGGAGGTTTATTGCATATTAAGTTCAATGACAATGTTTCGTTTTCCGTTGGCATAGAAGAACGTCGTCGGTGAATAGATTTGCTCAATCCGAGGTCGGTGAATAAGACGAATGTTTTTATAGGCGTTTTAAACCTGGCAAAATAAAAACTCTTTTTTCTTTGTAACTGTAGACTCATTCGCTATATTTGTACTTCTTGATGAAAGGAGAATGTCAACTATGGATATGGTGTGTTTTGCATTGTGATTCTTATGGAGACCTTATTCGCTTTAATGTAATATTATTAATGAATTGAGTAAAGAATTAAGTATATGATGCCTCCCCGTATTGAGCAGTCTACCAAAGAAGAACGCAGGGCTTTTGTGCTCGACGCATGGAAGTGCCTGCATGATTGTGAATCATGTGGTAAATGTCACATTCTGAAAGGAAAAGATGCAGAGACATTATATGCAGACTATATAGAAGGGTTACGGTCATATATGGACGTGACATTGGATATCAGAAATAATAACTATTAAAAAACAAGATTATGGAAACAAAAGACAAAGTGTTGGCTACTATGAAAGAAGCCGGAACACCTCTTAATGCAGGTAAAATAGCAGAGCTTAGTGGACTTGACCGCAAGGAAGTGGATAAGGCCATGAAACAGCTGAAGGAAGAAGGAGCCATTGTTTCTCCGGTTCGATGTAAATGGGCACCGGCTGAATAAAGGACAGTTGGGAATGATATGATTAAGCAGGCGGCTATTCGAATCTTTAACGGATGGTTGCCTGTTTCTTATTGTACAGAAAAAATGATAATTGGAATTGATATCACAAAGATTAATAACTTTCATCTGCAGAATATGCAAGGATAATGGCAGATATCGATAAGGTTGCTGATTATTTGTTGCTTCTTATCCTAAAATAGTTTTCCTCTATAATTTTATATCAAAATGTGAATAATATTTATTCTTAGTCTAACAATCAAGAATAAATGCTACCTTTCGGATATTTTTTCTACCTTTGTAAGAGAACGTAAAAACAAACTTTAAAAATTCAATGGTATGAAATATCCTATAGGAATACAGAGTTTCGACCGAATAATAGAAGACGGTTATGTTTATATTGACAAGACCGATTTGGTTTACTCTCTTGTCAATGAGGGCTCCATATACTTTCTGAGCCGTCCCCGACGTTTTGGTAAGAGTCTTCTTGTTTCTACTTTGAAGAACTATTTTCTCGGCAGGAAGGAACTGTTCAGAGGATTGAAGATAGACAGTCTGGAAAAGGACTGGAAGATCTATCCTGTATTCCATATCGATTTTAACGGTGGAAATTTTACGGAAAAAGGAATATTGGAGAAGTGGATAGGGGGCTATATCACTTCATGGGAACGTGAGTTTCATTTTGAAACCAATAGGGAACTTCCTTTGGGCTTGCGTTTCATTGAGATTCTGAAATACGTTCATGAACAGACTGGTCTCCGTGCTGTGGTGTTGGTTGATGAATATGACAAGCCTATCTTGGATGTGCTCGATGTAGATACAAGTCTTGAGGAAGAGCACCGTAATATTCTGAAAGGTTTCTACTCCGTATTCAAAGGCGCAGACGAGCATCTTCAGTTTGTATTTCTGACCGGAGTGACCAAGTTTTCCCAAGTCAGTGTGTTCAGCGGTTTCAACCAGCCTTTCGACATCAGTATGCACGGCAAGTATGAAACTCTTTGCGGTATTTCACAGGAAGAACTGGATGACAACTTCAGGGAGCCGATGGAGAGCATGGCCAAGGTGTACCAGTGTTCTTACGAGGAAATGAGAGACAAACTGAAGGCGCAGTATGACGGTTATCATTTCAGTGACCAGATGACGGATATCTATAATCCGTTCAGTCTTCTGAATGCTTTTTCTACACAAAGGATATCCGATTACTGGTTCAAGAGCGGAACTCCGACTTACCTTATCCGCCTGCTTTCCCATTCCAATGAAAACATGAATGACATCACGGGTAAGTTTTATGCCCCGAAGGAGTTTATCGATTACAAGGCCGATGTGGAGCAGCCCCTTCCGATGATTTATCAGAGCGGCTATCTCACGATAAAGGAGTTTGATATTGAATTCGGTTCATTCCTTTTGGATTATCCCAACAAGGAAGTTAAGGAAGGTTTTCTCTCCCTGGTAGCTTCAAACTATTTTAAAAACGGAGATAAAATATATCCCTGGATACGGGAGGCGTCAGTTTTCCTGAGAAGAGGTGACATTGACGGTTTCCGTATTGGTCTGACTTCTTTTCTGGCTAGCATCCCCTATACCATGCGCCGCAAGGAGAACGAACGCGAGAAGGAACGTTATTTCCACTACACGTTCTACCTGATCATGCGTCTGATAAGCGTATACACGGTATATACCGAAAAGGTGCAGAGCCATGGCCGTGTGGACTGTATAGTGGAAACGCCCGATTACGTCTATATATTTGAATTCAAACTTGACGGTACGGCCGATGAAGCCCTTCAGCAGATAGAGGATAAAGGTTATGCTCGTGAGTATGAGGTAGACAAGCGTAAACTCTACAAGATAGGTGCCGTGTTCTCCTCTGAAACGGGAACGATAGAGGAGTTTCTTGTAAGGTAGAAACGATTCATGTAAGTTATCAGGAGCTTAAGCGGATTGGTCTGATCGTTTTGGGGCTATGCGAAGGTGCAAAGCAAATGACGACTTAAATGGGTGTGCCTTATATATTAAGGTATAACTCCCATATATATATATATAAAGTGTTAATCCACGTCACTTTAATTTAAACCGTACTTTTAACAAGGCGCTGACCGGTCTTAATTCGTAACGGCTGATGAAAGTGCTCATGTTGGTTTTTGATATCGCCATATAATTTTTAGCATTGAAGAGATTGTTGCATTCCAGTTCCAATTCCACTTTTTTGAACCTGTAACGCGCGAGTGCATCGGCAAATACCGTATTTCGTTGAACCGCCTCATGGTAGTATTGGTAGTCCACATTGAAATTGATGCTCAGTCTTTTTGTGGGGAAAATCCATATTTTCCCATTGTGAGTGTGAGTGCGCATCAGGTATTTCCCTTCTTCCACGCTTTTAGCCCGTTGTTCGTTTCTGTTCCAGGAGAAATGGTAGGACAAATTCAGATGTCGGGATGGTGTGGTATTTAAAGACATCTCTGCTGAATAGTTTTTCGTGCGATAAGGCTGGATCTTGTCCTGTAGCGAAATTTCATAATTTCCCCAGTCTATTCCACCGAAAAACTCCAGTTTGGTTTGCCAGGACCTGAAAGCTTTGCTGGCAGAGACGGACACATTATAGAAATCTCTATCTGTCGGCTGGCCTGTCGTGGTTTTCATGCCCATGACTCCATTATAGGCATAGCCATACAACAGATTCTTATGCTGGTATTGATAACCGGTACCGGCACTGAAGAAAAGCATACGGATGACATCACGATATTCCAGCGCGACATTTCCTCCCGCACTTTCTCTCTCGAACAACCCTTCAGTCATATTGCGAAGCAGATTCCGGTAGGATTGCAGGATATAGCCGGAATAGGCATCCTCTAAACCGCCGTACGCTTTTCGGTAATAGCCGTTCAAAACCGTCTTGAATGATGGAGTAAAACTGTAATCCGCCATCAGTGACGGTGACAGAAGCAGGCGTTTATAATGGGTCTTCTGATCGTATATCCGGTCATTGTCAGTGATCAGATAGAAGAAGGTTGGAATTTTTAGTTTGATTCTCAAACGGTTAAGTTTGCGATAGGTATATTCCTGTTCCACTCCTATCTGATAAGTATTGTACCATAAGTCATTTCTCATACTGTCAGCAGCCGGAATGAACCTCTTTTCATGGTCCTTGGCAGACAAGGATGATGACAGTTTGTTGAGAGTCATATTGATCTTCGGTGTGTAGTTCAGCATAAAATCCCCTAAAGTCAGACCATATGAGGTTGATAGGGTAGCGTGGATGTCTTTCTGTATCACCTCCTGGCTTAAAAGTTCCAGCGAATCAGTATTGAAATAATAAGCCGGAGTGATGTTGAGCTGATGCGGACGGTCGTTGTAATCTATATTGAAACGGAAACGGATGGTATGCCGGTCTAACCGTTTCAGCATGTTCAGCGCATTGCTGACAGTGAAATAAGGCCTGTCCAGATGTTGGAAAATGGAATTGTTTCCCTCCAGACGGTTGCTCCGCGAAATCAGACTGGTGCCGGTCTGGTTCCATGATGTTTTGATATTCAGCCTGTTTCTGAAAAATTCACGATCCTGATTGGATTCCACCTGAAGCAAAACATCCAGATTGTTTTCTTTAGCCTCATTATTGATGTTTTCTTCGATGACCAAAGGTGTTTCTCCGTTTGGAAAATACTGGCAGGAATAGGAATATCCTGCTTTATCCAGACGTTCATTGTAGAAGTTGATGTTGGCCGTCCATTCCTTGTCCTTGATTTTGACGAGCTGGTTTACAGACACCATGTTGGTCCGGTTGTCCGTATACCGTTTCTTGTCCACATTTGGAGTGCCCGGCTGACTGACGGACAACATCCCTCCTGCGCCCGGCAATCCTCCGGCATCATAATGTTTGAGAAGTTCATCCTCAGAGGTATACCCGCTGTTGTTTCCCTTATAAACAGAAATGTGCTGTCGGTTATGGGCAAAATGCATGGCGGTAAGTTCTGCGTTCCATAGAACCGGCTGATAGCCGGATCCTGCCAGGGTATTGATAGACCACACGCCTTTGGCGCTGTCTTTAAGTTTCAGGTTGATGGCGGTCTGGTCTGAGAATATGGATTCCGCCTTGATCGGTTGATGGTTTTCATAAATCTGTACTGATGCGACATCATCAGCCTCGATATTGCGGGTAGCCAAATTATAACGTCCGCCGAGCATATCCAGATCCTCTATATAGAATTTGTTTATTTCCTTTCCATTGTAGGAGATGGCACCAGATGAGGACACTTCTATGCCAGGCATTTTCTTTAAGGCATCCTCTATGGTGCGGTCACTTTGTCCGGTGAATTGGCTTACCACATAGGATAAAGTATCTCCACGTCTGTGTATGGGTTCACTTTTGACATAAACTTCTTTCAGTTTGTTAATCTTTTCAGTGACAATGAAGTCTATTGTGGCAGAACGGTTTGGAATGCGGCGGGTTGCCGTTTCTATCATCATACCACGTACGGTAACAAGGATTGAATCCCCGGTTCCTTTATAAGCCACTTTATATCGTCCGTCGGCATCTGTTGAAGTGAATCCGGAAATATTTTGCTTGTTCGTTGGCTGTAACGTTACGGTGACAATCATCGGTTCTCAGGTTTTGTTCTTCACCACATCGGAAATAAGGGTTTGCGACTGAACTGACAGGCTGCAGAAAAATAAATAAAAAAGATATAATGTTTCTCATGCTCTTAGGTTATCATTTTGACTTTGTTCGTGGCGATATTGGGCTAATTGCTTTTTTCTTAGGATTCCCGTTATGGGGTCTGGTTTCATATAATGAATCAGATTCATTCAGACTTGTGCAGGCAATATGGATCGTTTCAATATTGAGATGCATAATGCGAGGGTATATTAAAAATGGAAGCATTGCATAAACCTTAACGGAATTTAGTCGGAGAGGTCAGAAAACGAAAGCAGGAAGAAAACTACTTCGTTTTCTTCCTGCTCTTTTCTCTATACTTTCAGGCAATATGCGATATCCTCTTCGCTTAATCCCTTTTCTTTCATCCGTTCGGCAATGACATCCAGCGTTGAAGTTGTTTGCTTACACTTCTCACGGTGGTTGAATAATATAACCGAAAGATTGGTTATGGCTTTCTGGATTCTCTCTTTTCCTTCATCAGTGGTCATGTCTATCCCGCAAAAAGTGGAACAACGCCTGTGCAAACTCAGGTAATAAATGCCGGCCACTATAAGAGCAGAAATAGCCACAAAGTCTATCCCCGTATTCTTGAAAAGCCTGTCATATTCATGGGTTAATGGAAGGGTGTGGAATTCGCGGTTCATGGCAGTGCGCTTGGTTACCTCGTTTGCCGTGTTGACTTCCCATCGAAGCAATTCCAGCATTACCGAATCGTCCTTTAATTCATCCAGGAGTCTTTCAAATATTGCGGCATAACCTTCTTGCGTATATAAATTGTCATTCGAGGTTTTCAACATATCGCTAAACCAATAGTCGTATTCTTTGACGAAATTCTCACAAAAATCATCCAGGTTCTTATATCTGAGGTAAAACGTGACCGCTTCAATCTTGGCTCTTTTGATGATATCCAACACAGTCATGTCGGAGAAGCCTTTTTTCAGGATGATTTCTTTGGCAGCCTTGTTTATGCTCCTTTCTATATCCACTTTTGTCCTTTTAGCTCTTCTTGGTCTCGTTTTCTTTTCTTCCATGTTTAAAAGGTATTATCTTGTTAATCTCGTTCAGAGACTCGACCAAATGGTCTAATTGCCATTTTTCATGCGAAGCCAGCAGGCTGACCCTGAGTCGTGCTTCCTTGGTTCGTACGGCGGGATATACGATTCCGCTTACAAAAATACCTCTTTTTTGTAATTCCTTGGCTATTTCATAGACTTTTTGTTATCTCTGAGCATTACAGGGGATGTCGGGGCTGCTTGCGCCTATGCCAAACCCCTCCTTCCGTCCGTCTTTTACGGAGATGACTGACGTTGTACCGGAAAAATTTTCAATGTTTATCCGTACGTCTGTTCCGCTATGGGATACCATCCGATAACTCTTATATCCAAACTTGCTCGTTTGTGCAATGTATTTCCGAAACCCTCTGATCTTGACTTTGTATTCATTTCCAGATAAAGTTCGAAATTTCTCGAAAATATTGTTTTAATATACATATATATATTATAATTTAATATTGTATATCAATACACTATATTTTAATTGTTTATATTGTTATTTTGTATCATATTTTATCTTTTTTGTTTGTATATATAAATAATAGTATTTATATTTGTGAAGCTAGATGATATTAAAGAAAATTTCGGTCAATTCGATATTGTCCTTTACTTATATATTGAATACTATGAACAAACGAATTCAGGTAACTGGAGAACACGGATTTATAAGTAGTCACCTTTATTAAGAGGTGGTGTTCAAGCAAGATCAAAACAACATCTTCTACATCTGTCCTACAGTTTGAAGCTGAATATTTGTGATCATCTTTCCGTGTAAATATTATAAGATACTGTAATAGTTAAATAGTATGAAGATATAATAACTACTAATTATTTAGTTTGAATTCTATGTTTTTAGAAGTGTATAAAATGATTGCGATATGAAAAACAATAAATCTCCGACAGAATATGCATTCCATGTTATGGATATATTATGCTTGCCGGAACATAGTGGCTTTACAAATGACTTTTTTTCTAAAAGTAATGATTTTTAGTTAGAAGAGATGATGAAACCGTTAATTATCTATATCATAACGAATCTGGCGTGTTGCCGTGCGTGGGCGTAGCCAAAGAACATCTATTGTCTTACGTTTAATCACATGGTAACGGGAGAATTTCTGAATATAACATTAAATATGAAATAAAATTTCTATAAATCATGCATATACGGATATTTTTATTGACGATATCAGTCCTTTCAGGCCTGTCATTAATGGCTCAGCAGAATCAAGGTGGGGCCATCTATAGTGCAAAGTCACGTTTAGGCTTGAAAACAGAACAAGTCGGCAAAAGCATTATGCATATAGACTACGCAATGAATGCAGACACTATTGGGAAGGAATGGACCTATATTGATCTGCAACGACTTGAAGTGGGTCAGGATTGCTCAAAATATTCCAGTCTGTTCCTTTCCAAACGGGTGAGTACGACAGTCAAGACTAGAGATGCTGTTCTTAGGAGCTCAACGGGGGGCAAGAACGATTCATACTGGAATGACATCCAATATACCGACCTTTTCTTTAAAAACGGAAAGGTAACAGAATATGTCACTATGCCAATGTGGATGGAAAGTTATAACGCTCAGTTTACAGAAGACTCTCGTGCTCAGAAATGGTCCCTGCATCCGGAAGTACAGACCATTTTGGGATACAGATGCCAGAGAGCAACCTGCCACTGGCGTGGGCGGGATTTTGAGGCATGGTTCACAACGGACATACCTGTAAAGCTGGGACCCTGGCGTTTCAATGGCCTGCCGGGACTCATCCTGAAAGTCTATGACACGGATCACTTCTACACTTTCGAGGCCGTAAGCATCAAGAAATCAGACGCCCCGATAATGCTCTATGACTTCCAGTATCCCGTATCATCCCGTTCTAAAGTCAGGAAACTGCAATATGCCCTTCAGGTTAATTTCTGGAGAACAATAAACCCGTCCAATAAAGCTAATGATGCGCCCTTCGAACAGTTAGAGAAAGAATGAAGCTTTCCGTATATGTCCTACAGCTTCCCTTAATAGGCAACCTGTAGCAGACACAAGCCATGACAGCAAGCAAAGCACTTTGGACAAGAATACAGAATAGGGATTGAACATCGCCTATTACAACGACTGTATTCGCCGGAAGGGCAGTATCGTAAGCGACAATCTGTTAACATTTTAAATTTAAAGTTTTATGAAAATCAAACGTTTCAAACTGAATGCACTTTCTGCGGAAGGTCTTCGACAGAAAGAGATGAATGCCATTATGGGTGGAACACGAATGTGTTCATGTTCATGTTATTGGGCTAACCAAGGTGGATCATCATCAGATGACAACAAGTCTGCCAATTATAATTTGGGAGATACTGCTGGCAAATCAACAAATGGATGTAACCAGTATTTTGATGCAGACACGGCGCACCTTGACTACTTAGCTTGGGAACACGCTTGACGGTTGGTATTATGGGGTTGTTTGTTGTGTTCAGGTTTTCCTGAACACAATATTAAATATGAAATTAAAACTTCTATAAATCATGCATATACGGATATTTTTATTGATGATATCAGTTCTTTCAGGCCTGTCATCAATGGCCCAACAGAATCAAGGCGAGGCCATCTATGATCCGGGGTCGCGTTTAGGCTTGAAAACAGAACAAGTCGGTAAAAGCATTATGCATATAGACTACGCAATGAATGCAGACTCCATTGGGAAGGAATGGACCTATATCGACCTGCAACGACTTGAAGTGGGTCAGGATTGTTCAAAATATTCCAGTCTGTTCCTTTCCAAACGGGTGGGTACGACAGTCAAGACTAAAGACGCCATTATCCGCAGTTCAACGGGGGGCAAGAACGATTCATTCTGGAATGATATCCAATATACCGACCTTTTCTTTAAAAACGGAAAGGTAACAGAATATGTCACCATGCCCATGTGGTTGGAACGTTATAACGCCCAGTTCACAGAAGACTGTCGTGCTCAGGAATGGTCCCTGCATCCGGAGGTGCAGACCATTTTGGGATACAGATGCCAGAGAGCAACCTGCCACTGGCGTGGGCGGGATTTTGAGGCATGGTTCACAACGGACATACCGGTAAAGCTGGGACCCTGGCGTTTCAATGGTCTGCCGGGACTCATCCTGAAAGTCTATGACACGGATCACTTCTACACTTTCGAAGCCGTAAGCATCAAAAAATCAGATGCCCCGATAATGTTTTATGACTTCCAGTATCCGGTATCATCCCGTTCTAAAATCAGGAAACTGCAGTATTCCTGTCAGGTTAAGTTCTGGAAAACAATAGACCCGTCCCAAGACCCGTCCAAATATCCCAAAGACAAACCCTTCGAACAGTTAGAGAAAGAATGAAGCTTTCCGCATATGTCCTACAGCTTCCCTTAATAGGAAACCTGTAGCAGACGCAAGCCATGACAGCAAGCAAAGCACTTGGCATCTGGTAGCATAGTCATGGGAATGTCTATACAGACAAGGAAAGGCATTACTGACGGTCCGTGAGACAATAGAAAAGCAGACATATGAAAAGAATAGGAGGAAACATGAGAGCCTTTATACATATTACATGGGTTGTCCTGACAGGAGCACCAACGGCAGCACTGGCACAGACCGTGATAGAAGGCAGGGTGCTTGATGCCGGGGGCAGGGCGGCTGTTGCCTATGTGGCCGTATCCCAGAAAGGTGCTGAAAGCATCCTGGGATTTGCAGACACGGACAAGGACGGACACTATCGCTTGTCGTTCACGGCCAAAGGAGATTCTGTGGTGGTTACAGCATCCGGCCTGTCCATCGACAGGTATGTGGCTGTTCTGGCCAACCGCTCACAACACTTTGACTTCCGGGTGAAAGAACGTGACCTGAATCTGAAAGAGGTTACAGTGAAAGCCGAAAAGATCCGTCAGGCCGGCGACACGCTCAACTATACCGTAGGAGCTTATAAACAGCAGGGCGACAGGGTGATAGGTGATGTGCTAAAGCGCATGCCAGGCATAGAAGTCTCCGATGATGGCAAGATACGTTTCAACGGAAAGGCTATTATCAAATTTTACGTGGAAGACATGGATCTGCTGCAAGGACGCTACGGACTGGCCACGAATAACATCAATGCCGGTGACGTAGCCACGGTGCAGGTCCTTCGTAACCACCAGCCAGTGAAGATGTTGCAGGGTAAGGGGCAAACAGATGACGTAGCCATCAATTTGAAACTCAAGAACTCGGCCAAGGGGACCGTGGCCGTCAACGCCATGGGAGGAATTGGCGGCCAGCAATCCGGAGGATGGGGACTGGCCTCCCGTCCGCTATCCATAAGGGGAGCCTCCATCGGCCGTAACCCTCTTTGGGCTGGTGAGCTTGTGGGAATGTATTTCAGTGGGCGGCGACAGAATATGACCTTGTACAAAGGCAACAACAGCGGCGATGACGTGTCGCGGGAATTATCTTCACATTACAGCAGCATCAACTCCGTCTCCCTCTATCCATTCTGTCCCACGAATGCGATTCTGCCAAGTGGATCCGGCCTGCCGCAGAAACGGACATTCGACAACCATTCCCATATCGTATCCATCAATCATCTGGAGAAACCGGACAAGGATACAGAATTGGGATTGAACATCGCCTATTACAACGATCGTATCCGTCTGGAGGGCAGTAGCGTAAGCGACCGTTTTGTGAACGGAGGGGAACGTCTGCTGATAGAAGAGCATCTGGGCAGTGAGACCCGTGTACACAATCTCAGTATGCAATCCCGTTACTGCCGGAATGCGGCGGACGGTTTTTCAGCCAACGTGCTAAAGTTCGATGCCGGTTGGAACTCTGATCTCGTGGAGGGGCAGCTCTCCTCCAGCAGTACGGGGACAAGTCCGTCGGACTACGGCGACGAGCGAATCCGACAACACTTCGACCGCCCGCAGCTGTCCGTGAGCAATACATTCAATACGCTTCGTAATATCGGCAATCGTACGCTGAACCTACATTTCTCGGCAGGCTATGCCCAACGGCCCAATACGCTGGATGTCGTTGTCGACTCCGTGGAGCGGGAAACCTCGGCTGCCTACAGACAGGATGTGGTTTCGCACAATATCGTAGGTGACTTTCATACGGACTTCGCTTTCCGTTTCGGCGCCTTCACACTAAACTATGGCGTAATAGGCCACGTCAGTCTTCATGGTATCGAGACAGACCTCGGCGGATTTGACACAGGTGACTATTCTTCGCAAAACGACCTGTGGTACAACACTTATGAAATCGCATTCGGGCAGCATTACAAGTTTGAACGTGCAGGCTGGCAGCTGTCACTGGGCTGTCCTCTGAATCTTTACGTCCAGACACTTGACGACCGTATCCGCAACGACCGTCATGGCTACACCCATTTGCTGGTTACGCCGACCTTCTCCGCTTCCTACAGCAGAATGGACTGGAGCGGAAATATCAGCACCGGCTACTCCCGTACGGTGGGCGACCCTAATGGCATTTACTCCGGTTACATTATGAATAACTACCGCTCTTTCCAACGCTCGTATGTGGAACAGCTTTCCCAGACAGACCGTATTGATGCCAGTATGAGGATATCCTACGAGAACGCCCTCAATGCCTTGTTCTTCAATATCAATGCCCGTTACAGTCATAGGCGTGACAACCAGACCTATGGCTACGACTACCGTGGTGCAACGAGCGTGATACAAGCGGTAGACCGCTCCACCACTTCAGACGACTACGGCGTGGGGTTTGATGGTAGCAAGGGCTTTGACCGCTGGATGGCCTGTGTGCGGATGTTCTGTAATTACAGCGGCTCTACGGGCGAGGAACTCATAGGTGGTACTGTCTTCCCCTACCGCTCGCATACGGTGGGCGTTGGCCTTGGAGGTACCATCACTCCTCTGCCATGGTTTAATATCGTGCTCAGCAGTGGATATGGCTGGAACAAGAGCCGCACAGACAACCGGCAGATCTATCCCTCCCGCATGGTCCGCACCGCCACCCAACGCCTTTCACTCAATGTCTATGTCACCCGGCAAATCACGCTAACCGCTTCTGCCGAAGATAATTACAACAACCTGACGGTCAAGAATCGCCATGCCTGGTTTGGTGATTTGTCTGTCAAGTACAAACTGAAACGCGTTGATTTGGAACTGCAGGCCAACAACCTTTTCAACCAAAAGCAGTATACGCGTGTGAGCTACAGTGGGCTGGACATCTATACCCAGACCTCACAACTCAGACCTATGAATATCATTGGTACTATAAGGTTTAAATTGTTATAATGAAGATGTTTATAAATATCCTATTACAAGGATAGAAAAGTATGGTGCAAATAACCCGGACCTTGAATATTTAAATGTAAAATGAATTGGGTACACGGTATAGTGAGGAAGATGGGGCGTCATGTTTCTTTAATGAAGTAACAGTAAATGTAAAATCATCTTCATGTACAGCATATCAATATGGTGGTGCAATTCATATTGATGAGAAATGGATATTATATGCATACTCCAGAAGTCGAAAAGTAATACAGACAATTTCTAATAATTATTCGCATTTTGGGAGGTTGTACATACTAATATATGAATAATTTTTTATTAATTTGCGTGTAGTTGTGGTAAAATATTAAGCAAATGAGAGTAGTTCTGTTTTGTTATATTCTGCTTGATATATGCATAAGCCAGTCTTGGACAAAAGGCATTATGTTATATGTCCATAATGACAAGAGTGTAAAGAAATGGGGTATGAGTCTATAAATGATAAAATGCAAGGAATTATGAGTAATAATACCTGTTACAGTATTTCATCTGATATCATTTTACACATGAGAGTTTTGTTTATAGGCTTGCTGGCCATCCTGCATGCGTTTCCATGCAATGCAATGGCAAGAGCAGATGAGGACTCGCTGCTCTGCATGCTTCGTGATGTCGTCAACACCAAGTATGAGAAATTCCGTAATGACAGCCTTCCTGCAAACTTTTTGGGGGTTAGAGTCGATGATAGAAAATATACGAAATTGAAAAGCGTTCTTGGAGTTTCTGATAATAAAGAGGATACTCATGAACGGGTATATGGTATAAATATAAAAATCGGTTCCAGTCGGTCATTAAATTATCAATACAGATTTGTTCCTCCATTTGAAGGCGTTGAATTTACTAATGTTGATGACAAACTTCAGGCTTCTGTTTCTGAAGAACTGGAAAAACGTTTCTCTTGGTTAAAAGAAGGAAGAAAGGGATTTGGTAAAGATACATTAGGCCATGTGGTCTCGCTCAATGAGGTCAGTTATTATTCGGGATCTCTTCCCGGAAAGTATTATGAAGAACCTCTTGCCAATGATGGCTTTGATGCAGACAAATGGCAAGCGTTGCTCAATGAAGTTACCAATAAGTTCAGGACGGAGAATCATTTGCTTGACATCTCTGCGTCTTTGGAACGCCAAATAGTGCGCAAGTATCTCGTTACTTCGGATGGCGGCGAAATAGTAACGAACGAACAAAGATATGCTCTTTATCTGACAGCAAAGATTTTAAGAAGCAATGGAGAGCCTAAGACCTTAAACAAACGGTATGATGTGAAACTGCTATCCGAACTCCCTTCGAAAGAGGTGATGATGAATGATGTCAAGGAATTGTTTCGCATACTCAACGGCCTGTATGATGCTCCCGATTTTGAAGCCTACGAGGGACCGGTGCTTTTAGGCAGCATAGCTACCGGCATATTCATGCACGAGATGGTAGGTCACCGGCTGGAATCCGGTTACAGAGATGGCATTTTCAAGTCTTATGGTGCCCGGGTTTTCCCTGATTTTGTTCAGATTACTGACGACCCGACCGCTGTTGACTATAAAGGCGTTTCGTTAATAGGACATTATAAATACGACGATGAGGGTATCCCTGCCCAAGCTGTGACATGCATAAAAGATGGTGTGTTCAAGTCTATGCTGACAAGCCGGACACCTTGCTATGCTGGAAGTGTCAGCAATGGACATGGACGGGGAGAAATTAACGGTGAACCGGTTGCGCGTCAGGCAAACTTCTTCGTTTCGACTTCGAAGCCGGTAGATGACTCACAATTGCGTGAAATGTTTGTGGAAGAATTGAAACGGCAGAATCTGGAATATGGCATTTATATTCCTGAACTGGAAAGTGGACAGGAGGGATGGACGGATGTAAAACGCTCTTCGTTCATGCTCCCTCTGAATTTCTCTGTACCGGATTCGTTTGTCGACTTTAGTGTTGATTTCGAATATGCTTACAAGGTGTATGCCGATGGGCGTCCTGATGAGCTGGTCAATGGCGCAAAGGTGTACTCGATAAGAGAGGCGATGTATAATGCCATCACAGCGATGGGGGCTGTTTGTGAGGTATATACCGGCTTTTGCAAAGCAAGGTCAGGTTCCATCCCTGTATCACTCATCGCGCCAAAGTCATTATTCAAATGTGCAAAATTGTCAGTGTTAAATGATGAAAAAGTTCCGGAAACAAAACGCCTGGTACTTCCTGCCATCAAAAACATAAAATATGAGAAGGAAAGGGATGTCATCGTGAATGCACTAAAGGATGAAATGAAAACGGAGACGGACGCGATGCAAGGCGTTTGTTTTTCTTACTTTATCCTTAACACATCTGCTTGTAGCGGGTATGAATATTCTGATGGCCAATGTGTTAAGTCCTACTCCAATAAGGATGGAGGTGGAGAGGTACACATGTTTTTTGGGGACAGATTTTCTCTATCCAAGACTGATGCACTTTGGGGACATCGCTTTAGATTACCCGAGACTTATGACTATTCTATCTTACGCCATCTGGTAAGAGACTGTGCTGTTTCTGCTTATAACTACAAAAGAAAAAGGGAGTTGAAATCGAGTGTACCGGGTGTTCAAATTGTCAGAGAACTGCCTGTTACCGAATATACTCCGGATTATCATCCGACGCTTTTAAGTGCTGACGAATTGCAAAAAATAGCATGTGTACTCTCCAAGGAAATGGCCAAGTGTGAAGAGTTTGCTCATTCAAGTGTTGGAGTGTCACAAAATCAGTATGATGATTACAGCGTCTCGTCAGAAGGTCAGGTAGTCCATAAAAAACAGGTCTATCAGACCGTGTTCGGTAAGGTTGATGTTACTGATCAGAACGGACAGCCAATGCAAAAAGGTTTCTACATGACAGTGCTTGAAGGAGACTACAAGTCAATCGTCAAACAGTTCCGAAAAAAGATGAAAGAGTTCGTGGAGCGTCAGAGAAAGACCCTTCCTCCTGTCGAAGTGGTCACGCCTGTTACTTACGATGGACCGGTGCTGGTTGATGGCGTATCCGTAAAATATCATATTCTCAATTACCATGATGATGACCTGTTGGACAAACCATTCCCAACGAAGCCACTGGCAGAAATAGGCGATACCATCGTTTACCCAGTCATAAGAGCGGAACAACTGTCGGGAGTGTCCTCTTATAAAGGCCGGAAGCTGTGGGGATATGAAGAGGTGGATTTGGATGGTGTCAAACCGGAAAATGTCCTTCTTGTGGACAATGGCATCCTGAAGAACAGGTTAAGCGGAAGAATGAATACTTACAATACGCCTCATTCTACAGGAAACCAGCGGTTCAGCGGTTCGTCTTCAACTGTCTATACCGGAGTCCTGCGTGTGACGTCATCTGTGCCCAAAAGTCTCAGAAAAATCAAATCCGAATTTATCAGAAGGGCAAGAAAAGCAGGGCATCAATACGCCTACATACTTCGGACATACCACGATGACGGGTATCAGAACCCGTATCATAATTTCTGTGAGATACTGTTTCGTGTGAATACGGAAACACTTGAGGAACAACCGCTTCACTGTAAATATAAGTTCACTCCTCAGTTATCCTCGGTAATTGCAACCTCCAAGGAAGAAATTGTCACCCAATATCGCAATCACATACCTTGCTCCTTTATCCATCCTCAAGCTGTGTTGTATGACAATTGCAAACTTAGTATATATGAGGATAAGTAAAACGAAAATGGCATGGTAAACGGATATTGTGTATTGTCCTAAACAATATACGACAGCACCTTTCTTTCTCATAAAAGAAAATGTCGTGTATTGGGAAATTCGCAACAAGGATAATTTATTGTTGAATCCGGGACTATTTATATTTAATCTGAATTATTTTAAACAGTAATGATAAAACTGTTTTCCCATTTTATCTCTATCTTATCCTCCCATACCAATAATCCACGAAAACCCCTTCACCCCTTCACAATCCACTGCTGGCGCGGCTTTCAGGGTGAAGGATATCCTTCACAACCCCTTCACCAGGTGGTTCACGGGCGAGAAATCCGGCTTGATGATCGATATCATTATAAAAAACGAAAATTCTTAAATAATTACATTTTTGAAAAAGTAAAGCTTACTTTAAAAAAAGTAAACCTTACTTTTTCAAAAGTAAACCGAGTTTTTGGGAAGATCTCCTATGGTTTTTCAATGAAAAAACCGGGAATGAGGTCAGAAAAAGTTATCTTCGGAAAAACACGGTCAAATAAGGCGATTACAGGCCGGAAAATAATTTTTTATGGTTTTTGGCAGACGAGACGGAGATATGGGCTTATAGGGGCATACAAGTGTGTCTGTGAGGAGGTGAATGACAGGGTGAATCATAATCCTTCACCTCTATGTCTTTGCTTTACAGATTGTTATGCGTCTTTTGAAGGAGTGGAGGTAAAGTTCAAAAAACCACCTTTAGGGTAATTCCTGGGACCCCCGATTTTTAAAATAGGGGATAAAAGCCAGGAGATGAAGGGAAATACGAATTTTGAAGGGGGAGAAATCATGCTGAAAATGCGGGCAATGATGTGAATAATGGGTGTCATATTTGTAAAATGGATTTAAAATTTATACTTTTGTTTTCATATACCATGATTTTAACTAATAATATGAAAAAAAGTATGTTTATGTCGCTATGCCTGGCCATGGGGTTGCAGGGTGTGGCGCAAGATGATGTTTCCTTTTATTTCCTGACCAATAATGGTTTTGACGAAAGGTACAATTATGACGAAACATTATCGGGAAATATTCCGGGTGATGTGATCAATGAAGTTTACGGGTGGAAAAACGAAACCACGGCTACCTATACGCTGGCCGGTACGTTTGCCTACAATCCGAAGGTGACGTTCAACAACAGTTCTGCACTGCCGGCAGCCGGTTATAAGGGTTCGGCCGGAGGCGCACTCGGACTGACCACCGGATGGGGCATGGAGTTGGCTTATTCGCAGACCGTGACTTTACCGAAGGGAACTTATCGTTTATGTGCCGCGTATTATAATGCGGGTTCAGCCACGGCGGGGCATAGCCTTTTGTCGTGGACGCCGGTCAGCGGGACGAAAAAGTCTTCCCAAGTGAAGTCTTTTCCTGTGGGTGAATGGTTGACTGATACGCTGACTTTCACGCTGACTTCACAGGCAACAGGACGGATACGAATCGGTTTCGCTTCTGAGGCCAGTGTGGGATCGGCCAGTCAGGCCAAACTTCTTGTCGATTACGTCCGTCTGTTGTGTGACCAGATTGACAATTCCAGTCTGAGAACAGCCCTGACTACGGCGAAGACCACTTATGGCGACGGGACAGGAGTGTATGCGGCAGAGCTGAAGCAGGTCATCGATGAAGCGCAGGTCGTTTATGATGATGCGGATGCTTCTCCGGCAGCCATTCTTACAATGGCCCAAAAGCTGACCGACGCCGTAGAGACTTACAAAATGAAAAATGCGTCGGAAGAAAATCCGCTGGTCATGACAAGCCTGATCACCAATCCAAACTTCGAGAGCGGTACTACCGGTTGGGTGAACAATGGCTTGCAGGAACAGACCAATACCAGTTTTCCCGGAAAATCAGGAACGACTTATCTGGAACGTTGGGTGAGCGTGGGGTCGTGTGTGCCGGATGTCAGCATACAGCAGACATTGGAAGGTATGCCGAACGGCAAATACCGTTTGCGTGCGGCGGTAGGCAATATCCAGCAGAGCAGTACGAATGGTACGGTCAATGAAGGTGAAAAACAGACCGGCGTCAGTCTTTTTGCGGGTTTCTACAGTGTGCCTGTGGACACCATGAAACGGGCCAAGGATTTGTATTTTACAGTGGTGGACGGACAGACAACCATCGGTTTTAAAGCTGAAAATGCAACCGGCAACTGGATCTGTGTGGATAATTTCAGCCTGCATTATCTCGGAGAAAACTCACCGGCAGACTATGCCGCTTATCTGACCCGTTATATCGGTTATATCCGCGACAATTATCTGACCAGACAGATCCAGGCTTCCGTACGTCAGGCGGCAGAGGAAACCATTCGTAAGGCAGAAGAAGCCGTTGCTGCAGAACCGTTGGATTCCGAGGCACTGGCTGCTGCCAAAGCCGAACTGGATGAGGCCGTAGAGATGATTGAGGCTTCATCTGCTTTCTATGCAGACTTGTTGGAAGCAATAGATTATGCCGAGAAGGTACTGGGTTGGTATGAGGATGATGCCGAGAAAAAGGCCACTATGGAAACGGCCATACAGACGGCCCGTGATGTGATGGAAAATCCGGATCTGACGGAAGAGCAGATAACGGCCGCCGTAGATGCCCTTGAAACGGTTACCCAGAGCGTAGACAAGAAAATCTATACGGCACAGTGGTCAATGGGAGATGTGACCAATCCTGACAATGCTTATTACATAGGCCGTACGCGCCAGTCGAAGAACTGGATCCTTTTCTGGGAGAAAGGATATGGTGAGAATCCGTCTACATTTACTTGCGGCAGTCATACGATCGATGTGGACGAGGTGCTGAACAGAGCGGAAATCGCCTTTAGGTTCTATACGGATTCACTGAAGTTTATCAAGCCGGGATTCTCCAAAACGGATACCTACAAGATGGTGATCCGTCTGCGTTATGACCCGACAGCATGGGAGGCTTCAGGTTCGGGTGTTGACGATCTGATCGGTCTGTTGACTCTGACGCCATGGGCGGCTCCTTCACGCAACTGGCAGACGCTTTATCACGAAATCGGCCACTGTTTCCAGTATCAGGTGCATTGCGACAACGGTAACCAGAACGGTTGGATGTATGCTCCGGGCAACGGTAAGGGATGTGCTTTCTGGGAACAGTGTGCGCAGTGGCAGGCTTATAAGATCATGCCGGCAGACCAGTTTAATAATGAGTGGTTTGACGGTTATCTGAACAATGTACACAAGCATATTCTTCATGAAACGCCGCGCTATAACAATTATTTCATCCAGGATTACTGGTGTTACAAGCACGGCATGGACTTCATGGGCCGTTTGTGGAACGAAAGCCGTAATCCGGAGGATGCCGTGGAAGCCTATATGCGTATTACGGGAATCAACGACACGGAATTCAATGACGAGATGTACGACTGTGCAGCCCGTTTTGCTACATGGGATATTCCGGCTCTTGAGAAATACGGTGCAGACAAGATTGATGCCCGTCCTCAGCCTGCCATGACGAAGGTGGCCGACAATTATTGGCGTATCAATCCTTCAGTGGCTTTGGAGAATACGGGACATAACATCATCAAACTTAATGTGCCTGATGGAGCCACTACGGTGTCAGCCTGTTTCGAAGGACTGAACAGACAAGAGGGTTATCGGGTGAAGAATGTCAATTATGCCGAATGGCGTTATGGCTTTGTGGCCCAGTTGAATGACGGCAGCCGTGTGTATGGCGACATGGGCAAGTCGGTTTACCTGACTCCCAAGGATACCATTTATTTCAATTGTCCGGCAGATTGTAAACGGCTTTATTTTGTAGTGAGCGGCGGACCGAAGCGCTATTGGCGTCAGGTTTGGGATGATAACGACAACAACGACGAACAGTGGCCGTATCAGGTGAAGTTCGGTAATACCAACCGTTACGGCAGTCCTGATCTGCCGGATGAGACGGCTATTGGCCTGATTGCGGCTGAAGGCGAACTTCCGTCCGTAGGTGTATCCGGCCGTACGTTGCAGGTCGGTCAGTCACCTGTGGCAGCTGAACTTCGTGTCATGACGCTTTCTGGAGTCTGCGTGAAACAGTGTGAGGCAGGCCGTTCGGCTGTGAATGTGACCTTGACTCCGGGATTCTATCTTGTGCAGATACTGGATGCCGACGGTGGCAGTCTGATGACGAGAAAGATCCTGATCAAATGATCGTGACGGTATAAATAACAGTGCATAAGAATGGGGGATGTGTCCGTGGGGATACATCCCCCTTCTGATATATTGGGATTTTCAATTTTTGTAAGATTTCTGATGTCCGTAATGCCGGGTTTGTCTTATTCTTTTTGCTGGTTGGGTACAAATGATTATTTTTGTATGGCTGTTTGCGTTTTTTGAGTTTTAAAGAATGCGCGGACGGTGTAACCGAATGAAAAACCAAATAACAGATCAATGAAAAAAATATTTATTAAAGATTGGTTGTATTATCATCCTTACAAACGGTCTGACGAAGTGGACCGTTATTACACTGATGTTGCCAATGAGATAAAGAATATACTGTATAAGTCTGGAATTGATGTGGACGAACGCGTCATGAAAGAGATCGCGCTGGTAATGTCTGCCTGGTTTGAGGATGTGATATCCATGACCGGTATATGGGCTACGTTTACGGAGATGTGTGAGAAACGCTATGGCTCCAGGCTTCCTTTCTATGAGATAGGAGAGGACTATGAACCGGACGAGGTGAACGAGGAAGATGTGCGCTTCCTGTTGTGGCATTGCCTGCAGCGGAATATGGAAGGCAAAAGTGTGATCAATCCGGAAAATCCGGGTATAGCCATGGTGGCCAAGACTATTACTTCATTCTTTGAGGCCGAGTTTGAATATGCTCCGGAAAACGAGCGTATGCAGGAGTTCTTTGACGCGCCGGAACTGGAAGAAACAGATTTCTACAGATATCGTGATATGCTGACCTGGTTCTGTTATCAGTGTTATATCGGTTATGGAAACGATTTTGATTTTCTGAAGGATCAGGCTGATATACTGAAGGAATACCGTGACGATCAGATTGACAAGAATTTGTTGATGTATGATGCCAGAATCTCAAGAGCGTTGTCCGGACGTAAGAATCTGCTGTCTCTGACTGCTCCGGAATGGCTTGCTGCCGTATGGCGCCGTTCATCATCGTCCGAACCCGCTATATGGGACGATGTGGAAGTGACAGGCAGGCGTTATTTCCTCTACAAAGGACAGGATGAGCAGTGTATCTATCTGCAAGACGCATGGGGTGAAAAGAGAGAGTATGCTGTAACGAGGGATTCCGTCAACTTGAAAACGGACCAGATGGAGGAAGGTAAAACGGTTCTGTATAGCCAGTTGGTGAAATTCGGCCGGTACTGGTGGCAAAATGGAATCGTCGTAAGTAGCGAAAAATCTTCGGAAACGGATGAGGATATTGCTGATGACAATGGGGAGACCGGCAAGACCAATGCCAGGGAGGACTTTGAACATTTTATGCAGGCCAGTGGCGGCAAGTTCTTTGTCTACTGTCGTGATCAGGAGGAAATGGCGGATTTCATGTTGAATAAAATGAATTATAAATTAGGAAACGAGGTCAATCTGCCTGAAGTGGGTCCGTCGGGTGCTTTGCTGATGGCCTCTCCATGTACGGGTATACATGTTCAGGTAAAGTTGCTGGAAGGAGTCTGCTTTCCTGAAAATGCGGCTTACGATCAGGAAAAGGCCAAAACGGTGGCTGTACTTTACATGGTCAACCCTACGGTCATTCCTTACGACCTTTCTTGTGTGATGCAGGATTTGGGTATGTTGCCGGATGCTTCACTCAACAGTTTGGAAGGTAAGGAGCATGGCCGGGACTTTGTCAAACGCAATGCCCGCTTCCTGACAGACTATTTTTATCATAAATATCGCGAACGGGATTTCAATGAGGAGGATTACCGGCCTTGGTTGCCGGACGGAAAAGCCTGATCGGGATTCTTTGTCTGGCCCGGGTCAGATCCGTGGTTTGAATGCAACTGTTGGCTGAAGGCTGAAGCAGACGATGGATAATGAAGATAACCTGTAAAATGACTGAATGACGATGGATGAATTGAAGTATCATTATAAATATCCTCATCCCAGTGTGACAACGGATTGTGTGATATTGGGTTTTGACGGGCTCCGGTTGAAGGTTCTGCTCATACAGCGTGGAGCTGATCCGTATAAGGGTCGATGGGCTTTTCCCGGAGGTTTTATGAATATAGACGAAAGTGCGGAAACCGGTGCCCTTCGAGAGCTGCAGGAGGAAACGGGGCTTGAAGGCGCGGCCGTACGTCAGTTTCATTCCTTTACACAACCGGGGCGTGATCCGCGTGAACGGGTCATCACCATAGCCTTTTATGCTTTGGTCAGGTTGCAGAGCGTGAAAGGGGGCGATGATGCGGCTGATGCCAGGTGGTTTGACCTTGACAATCTGCCTCCACTGGCCTTTGACCATGGGATGATATTACGGACAGCCATAAAGGAATTGCGCAAACAGACCTATTTCGAGCCTTTCGGAATGGAAGTTCTGCCCGAAACATTCACTTTCGGCGAGCTGAGCAATCTGTATAAGGCTTTGCGGGGAGACAGTCTGGATGAGCACCGGTTGTTTGAAGATATGAGGCGGGTGGGACTGATCCTTTCGCCGGATGGACAGAAGTTGCCGGAGGGTGTGTCGGCGGTGGGCCTGTTCTGTTTTGATGTGGAAAAATATGTCCGAATGAAGACTACGGAAGACTGGCTCGGTTTCTGACCCATGTCATTGTGTTTCATTAAAAGAGTATAAGCGGAATGTTAGGGGCTATTATTGGAGATATGGTCGGTTCGACCAGAGAATGGCATAATGTCAGGACAGAAGATTTTGAATGGTTGCCTTACGGCAGCAGGTTTACGGACGATACGGTGATGACCCTCGCCGTGGCGGAGTGGCTCATGACCGATCCGTACCATCGGGAGGAAACATTGGTGGACTGTATGCAAAAACTGGGTCGGCGGTATATGGATGCCGGTTACGGGAAGATGTTCCGTAGATGGTTGTTGTCCGACAGTCCTCAGCCGTATCATAGTTTTGGCAACGGTTCGGCCATGCGGGTCAGTCCGGTCGGTTTGTATGCATCTGCTTTGGAGGAGGCTCTTGAGCTGGCACGTATTTCTGCATCGGTCACTCACGATCATCCGGAAGGGATCAAGGGCGCCCAAGCTATAGCAGCCTGTGTTTATCTGAGAAAAGCAGGCCGGAATGAAGAAGAGATCAAGAAATATGTGGTGCAGGAATTTGGATATGATCTGGACATACGGCTGGAAGATATACGGGATCATTATACGTTTGACGTGACCTGCCAGGGTAGTGTGCCGGTAGCCATTATGGCTTTTCTTCAGCGTGGAATGGCAGAGAGTGCGCTTCGTCTGGCTATTTCGATGGGAGGTGATTCCGATACCATAGGGGCTATGACTTGTGCCATTGCCACGGCATGTAGGTTAGATTGCCGTTTACCTTCTTCTGAAATGCCGGATGAGGTAATAGAAGGCTGCAGAAGTCTGTTACCGTCTGACCTGCTGGAGATTAATGACCGTTTTGAGGCTTTTGTCAGCAAACCGCTGGACCAGTCGTACAGAGTCTGTCATGCCGGGATTGTGTTTGCTGGAGAGTATCCGGGCGACCGGAGCGGCAAGGTGGCACGGCAGAGAATTAACAGGATGGTTCATTTTGGTATCCGGCATTTTATAGACTTGACGGAGGAACACGAACTGGTTCCTTACAACCAGTGGTTGCCGGAAGGAGTGACCTATGACCGTTTTCCGGTCAGGGACTGTGGGGCTCCCGACTCGCTGGAGAAAGTGCACCGTCTGTTAACGCGGATAGACGAGTTGGCATCAACCGGTGGATATGTATATATTCATTGCTGGGGTGGTGTAGGGCGGACCGGTACAGTTGTAGCCTGTCTGTTGGCACATGAAGAAGCCGAACCGCAGTTTGGAACGGTATTGAAGAAGCTTCGCCGTTTGTTTGCCCAAATGCCCAAATCAGCTTACAGAACCACTCCGGAATCGGAAGAGCAGCTGGACTTTATCCGTCGTTTCGTGGATGACTGTTCGCGTAAATTTGAGTAGTATGAAAAACAATAAGTTATCGTGTTAGACTATGCGCGGTAAACACCAGTTGACAGTATTGGGAAAGGGAATCAATTAAATTTATTTTTGATTTTACAAAGAGATGAAAAAGTTAATATATTTCATGTTATTCAGTCTGCTGCAGGTAGCCTGTCAGGAATATGCCCACCTTCCTTTGAAGTCGTTGGAAGGTTTTGATGAAGAGATGCGGAAAAATGGTGAAGGGCTGGCCATGGATTCTTTTTCCGTAGTGCCGCTGCAGACTGATGAGAGGTGTTTGCTGAAAGAGGTAAAAAAGATCATTCCAGCGGATACTCTGGTAGTGATTGTTTCGGAACGGGATGTATTGGCTTTCAATCGTCAAGGCCGTTTTGTGCGTCGCATTGGACGACATGGCCACGGTGAAGGTGAGTACAATCACGTGTCCACTGTATATTTGGACAAGGAAAAGGACGCCTTGAATGTAGTGGATGGCGTGCGAAACCGTATTTTGGTCTTTGGATTGGATGGCAGGCTGATGGATACGAAATTTTTCCGGCCATCTACATTTTCCTTGTTGGGTACGGCGGAAAATATTGGAGGCAATCGTCTTTTCTGTGCGAACATGATTTATAATGACCTGAGTCTGGTATATTCCGATTTTGATCTTATAGGAGAAAAATCCGATACTGTTCTCCATTTTCCCGGACGGACCGATAATACGCAGGAATACGTCGGAAGGCATCCTTTTGCGGTGTATGACGGCAAGGTGGTGTGCGTGTCACCGTTTGACAACAGGATTTTTGAATATTCCCCTGAAACCGGAATCTGGCAGCCGTGGTTGGAAGTAAGAACGGAAAAGACCGTATTGAAAGATGAACAATTGTCAGCAATGGATAATTATGGTATTTTCCGTTATGCAGAGGAGTTGTCTCAGGGAGCATTTGTAGGATTTACGGATATTTTTGTAACAGACCGGTGTTATTTTCTCGGTTTCTCAAATCTTTATTATGCGGTGGCAGATAAAACGACCGGGTGCATGGTGAAACATGATTATCAAGTGGAAAAGGATCATGTCAGCTGTTTGCCTTTGTTGAATATTCTGGCATCGGATGACGAAGGTTTCCTGATCGGTTATGCAGATGCGTTTGAATTGAAATCATGGCATTTCGCAGACCATATCCGTGATAAACGTTTGCGGAGAATGGAGCGTACGGTTGAGGCCATGGAAGGTGATGACAATCCCGTTTTGTTGTTTTATCGTCTGGGAGACTGATTGGCATTGAGAAAAAGATAGATATTTGACTTGATGATCAATGAGACCGTCAAGAAGAAAAACAGACCTGGCATTAAAATAGGAATATGTTATTCTTTGGTGTTGGTCAGTCATTGATAGCATAATTTTATGTACCTTTGGCCGCGGGAATACGGTGACAGGTTGTCATTCGATGCCGGTGGCCATTTTAAAATGATTGTCATGCTGCCGATCAATGTTTTTCTTGTTACTGAATTGTTCCTGAAACATGCCTGTATGTTTAACTTTATATTGTCTATAAAACTATGATGAAAAAAGTAGTCTTATTTTTATCCATCGGGTTACTGGCAGCGTCAGCTTATGCACAGAACCCTATCGTGCAGACACACTATACGGCCGATCCTGCGCCTATGGCTCACGACGGTACGCTGTATCTTTATACCAGCCATGATGAAGATGCTTCCACCTGGTTTGTGATGAACGACTGGAAACTGTATACTACTACTGACATGGTGAACTGGACCGACCATGGCGCCGTCCTTTCATACAAGACTTTCAGTTGGGCCAAAGGGGATGCCTGGGCCATGCAGTGCGTGGAGCGTGATGGAAAGTTTTATGCTTACGTGCCCGTGACGATGAACAAGGGAGGAGGAGCCATTGGCGTGGCTGTGGCCGACAGTCCATACGGGCCTTTTTATGATGCATTGGGCAAGCCATTGGTGAGCAGTGGAAAAGGTGACATTGATCCTACGGTGATGATAGATGATGACGGGCAGGCTTATCTGTATTGGGGTAATCCTTTCTGTTACTATGTGAAGTTGAACGAGGACATGATTTCATATTCGGGAGATATCGTTAAGGTACCGATGACGGAAGAGTCTTTTGGCAAGCGGGAGGGTAACGTGGCCGAACGTCCTACATTGTACGAAGAAGGTCCCTGGCTTTACAAGCATAAGGACTGGTATTATCTGCTTTGGGCAGGTGGTCCTATTCCCGAACATTTGGGATATTCGATGAGTAAAAGTCCGGTAGGACCCTGGAAATATGGTGGAACGCTGATGCCGACAGAGGGCGGCAGTTTTACTAACCATCCGGGAATTGTTGACTATAAGGGGGCAACTTATTTGTTCTATCATAATGGAGCATTGCCGGGTGGTGGCGGATTTACCCGTTCCGTTTGCGTGCAGAAAGCTGAATTCAATAAGGACGGTACGCTTGTACCTATGAAAATGGCGGCGGGAATAGAGAAAGGGCTTGAAACCTTGAATCCATATCGGAAGACGGAAGCGGAGACGATGGCTTTTTCAGAAGGAATGAAAGCCGATGAAAACAAGGAAGTCGGCGTTTTTGTCAATGCCATGAAGGATGGAGCTTATATAAAGGTGAAAGGTGTTGATTTCCGTAAGGAAGGCGCATCAAAGTTTTCGGCCCGTGTAGGAACCACACATAACGGAGGTGTGACGATGGAAGTACGTTTGGATAGCCCGCAGGGGGATTTGCTGACGACAGTGAATGTCCCCATGACGGGAGGCGACGATCGTTGGGCACTGGTGTCTTCGGATGTGGCTAATGTGAGTGGTGTGCATGATCTGTATTTTGTTTGCAAAGGCAGGAAGCCTGGCAGGCTGATGTATTTTGATTACTGGTTGTTTCAGCAAAAGAAATAGCCAGCAGACGTTTCAAGGTATAACAGCTTCGTCAAACAGAATGTCGGAGTTTTTAATGGTATCTGAAAACAGCAATTGCTGCGTGTCGGGCGAATGATGTGAAAAGGAGGAAAACGGAAGCAGGAAGAAAACTGCGCCGTTTTCCTCCTGTCCGATAAAATAAGATCATGGTTGGTCAGATATTGATGGTCCGGCAAATCTGTGTCAGAAGATGGCACAGATTCTTTTTGGCAGCTGTTGTGTCCATTGCTTGTTCAAGAGAGAGCGGACAGGGGGTTATGCTGTAGACAGCTCTAAAACCTGCCGCATTGAGTTCGTCTATGCAGTCCGGATCAATGGCGCCGGTGATGAGAAGGGTAGGGATGTGATATGCCTGTCCGCGTTTGAGGATACCCATGGGTACCTTGCCGTGTAGGGTCTGGCGGTCGGCTTTCCCTTCTCCGGTAATCAGCAGGTCGGTATTTTCGAGCAGTCCGGTGAAACCGACTGTGTCCAGAAACAAATCAATTCCTGACTGCATGCTACATCGGGTAAAAGCGGCCAGTGCGCCTCCTATGCCCCCGGCAGCTCCGGCTCCCGGAAGAGTGGACAGGTCCGTTTGGGTGGTCAGACGTATAAGGCCGGCAAGGTGATGAAGCCCGTCATCGAGCAGGCGGACTTCCTCGGAGCTGGCTCCCTTCTGTGGGGCAAAGACATAAGCAGCTCCCTGTGGCCCATCAAATGGATTGTCTACATCGCAGGCTATGATCAGTTCTGCCGATTGCAAGGCAGGTGTCATGCGGTCATACCGGATGGTGGCTACAGTAGCCATGGCCTGTCCGCCTTGTCCAATCTGATGACCCCGGCAATCGTAGAACTGAATTCCGAGTGCCTGTAGCATGCCAAGTCCTCCATCGCAGGTGGCGCTGCCTCCCAAACCGATGATAATGCGCCTGTAACCTCTTTTCAAAGCATCGGAAATCAATTCTCCCGTACCGTAACTGCTGGTTCGCATCGGATTCCGTTCGTCAGCTTTCAGTATGGTCAGGCCATTGATTTCAGCCATTTCTATAACAGCTGTTTGCCGGTCGTTCAGCACGCCATATCGTGTCGGAACGAGGCGCATCAGCGGGTCGTGTGCCAGCAGATGGATGATTGTGCCTCCTTTTGCAGTCAGGATGCTGTCCAGCAAGCCTTCACCTCCGTCGGAAACCGGGATTTGCAGAACCTGGGCTGAAGGCCAGACCCTGTGGATTCCTTCGGTGGCGGCCCTGACTGCTTCGGTGGAACTCATGCAACCTTTGAAAGAATCTATGGCGACTATGATCTTCTTCATATCCATTTGTGTGTATAATGTCAGGTCGGCGGCACGAAGGGTTTCAGACCAGAATGACGGTTACGTCGCGGGCACCGTGGGCGCCCATGACAAGAGCCTGTTCGATATCGGCCGTTTTGGACGGTCCGGAGATGAAAACACCGTAACCGTATTTCCCGGTGTCAATGCAGCGGTAAGCCTCATGCATGTTGTTGACCAGCTTATGACGGTCGAGAATGATGACTAATGCCTCTGATATAAAGTAGATGGCTCGTTGTTCAACGTCCTGTTCGATCCATACGGCTCCGTTTTCGCATACGCCGCATTGACCTTGCAATATGGCGACATCTGTTCCGTCCAGTTCGCCAGATGAGGCTGCTTCATCAGGATGGTATGTGGCGCATCCGGCTTGGAGAGTGCGTCCGTTTACCATAAAAGTGCCGGTTACCGTAGCGATACGGCGGGCATCAGGATAGAGCCTGCGTATGATGCTGTCGAGGTCGTCCTGTGGTTGAAGCACAATGGCGCGGCCTCCAACCTGTGACATGATATCACAGAACTGACTGATCTGGTCCGGGTAGACAATGGCTTCCTTTTCAATGTCTGACAAATCAGGCATTTCATATTTCCGGCGGGTATTCTGCCGGATAGCCTGAAGTATATGTTCTTTGCTGTCCATGATTATTTCACTTTGTTCTTTTTCCACATTTCATTGAAGCTTTCCTTGGCGAAGACCGGCATTTCGTGGGCCTTTCCCCAATCATTGAGATGGTTGTAAACCATTCCGCGAGGGAGAATGTTGGCAAGATGCGCCTCGTGCAAAGCCAGATTGAAAAGAGTCGGGCGTTCCATAAGGAACTGCATACCTCCTGACATGATTTTCTTGGAGCGGTTGGCTACACCCAGTCGGTCAAGCTTCTGGCGCCATTTATAGATCTGGTCTGCCAGGTCCACTTTAGCCGGACAGACGTTCTGGCAGGAATGGCAGAGTGAGCAGGCTGATACGTTATCATGATACTTGACCGGATCCTTAAGCATGCCCAGATTGATGCCGATAGGTCCGGGTATGAAATAAGTATAGCTGTAGCCTCCGCTGCGCCGGTAGACCGGACAGGTATTCATGCAGGCACCGCATCTCAGGCAGTTGAGAGTCTTGACATGGTCTTCGTCTGCCAGTATGTTTGTGCGGCCGTTGTCCACGATGATGATATGGAGTTCGCCTCCCGGGCGCGGTTTCCGGTAATGGGAGGTATAGGTGGTGACCGGTTGCCCTGTAGCCGAACGGGCCAACAGGCGGGTGAAAACGCCGAGTGAACGTCTGTCTGGAACAATTTTTTCCAGTCCGAAGGCTGTAATCTGCAATTTGGGCTGTGAAGTGCCCATGTCAGCATTTCCTTCATTGGTGCAGACCACGCATTCGCCGGTTTCGGCTACGGCAAAATTGGCACCCGTCATGGCTGCCTCTGCATGGATGAATTTCTGGCGCAGGTTCTTGCGTGCGGCATGCGTCAGATAAGTCTGGTCGTTATTGCCCGGTTCTGTTCCCATTTCCCGGACAAAAAGTTCGCCGATCTCTTCTTTTTTGATGTGGATGGCAGGCAGGACAATGTGACTGGGTTTCTTGTGCATGAGTTGCAGAATACGTTCTCCCAAGTCGCTTTCGACGGTTTCGATACCTTGTTTTTCCAGAAATTCGTTCAGTTCGCATTCTTCAGCCAGCATGGATTTGCTTTTGATGAAATGTTTGACATCGTGTTCTTTCAGAATGCCGTATACGATTTGTCTATACTCTTCTGCATCCTTGGCCCAGTGGACAACGGCACCGTTGGCTTGGGCGTTAGCTTCGAATTGCAGGAGCAGTTCGTCGAGATGACTGTTACTGTATTGTTTGATGGCGCAGGCCATATCGCGCAGATGCTCCCATTCGGGAACCGTGCGGCTGAGTCTGTCACGTTTGGCACGTACCATCCATAAGGTTTCGTTATGCCAAGTCGCCAGTTCCTTGTTCTTCAGGAAGGCAGAAGCTGCTTTTGCGTGTTTGGTACTCATAATCCTGCAGATAAAATTTCAACGATATGAATAGTTTTGATAGGGTATTTCTCGCGTGCGATCAGTCCGGCCTGGTGCATCAGACAGGAACTGTCGGCGCCGGTGATGTATTCTGCCCCGGTGTCCATGTGATGTCTGATCTTGTCACGGCCCATTTGTGCAGATACGTCTGGTTCTTCTACACTGAACATTCCACCGAAACCGCAACATTCGTCCGGATGTTCCGGCTCGACCACTTCAATGCCCTTGACAAGGGAAAGCAAATCGCGCAGCTTGTTGAAATAAGGAATATGGAGTTCGCTTGGAGAGGAGAGGTGCATCAGACGGACACCGTGGCAACTGTTTTGCAGACTCACTTTGTGCGGGAAGTATGCCTTGAGTGAGGTCGGTTTGACTATATCATGCAAGAATTCGCAGATGTCATAGATGCGATTCTCACTGGCACAGCGGTGTGGTTCTTTTGCCAGCAGGTTGCCGTAATGGTCGCGTACGAATACCACACAGCTTGCAGATGGACCTACAATGTAATCATAATCTTTGAATAACCGGTCGAAACGTTTGGCCAGTTCTTTTGCTTCATCCTCAAATCCGGCGTTGGCCATCGGCTGCCCACAGCAGGTCTGGTCAAGAGGATAATCTACATCTACCCCTACGCTTTTAAGCAATTTGTAGGAGGCGATGCCAACTTGAGGATATACCGCATTGATATAACACGGAATAAATAATCCTACTTTCATTGGTTTATGCTTAATGTTTCTGTCTGACTGCAAAATTATGTGATTTCTCTGAAAAAAAGGAGAGGTGTAAAGTCAAAATAGTATAAAAAAAAGTTATGAGAAATCTCATAACTTTTAAAGAGGTGCCCAGCAGATTCGAACTGCTGTGGACGGTTTTGCAGACCGCTACCTAGCCTCTCGGTCAGGGCACCGTTTTCGTTTTGCGATTGCAAAGGTACAACATTTTTTTAATAATGCAACCTTTTTATCGTAAAAAAATTATTTTTTCTGGCATTCTTTGTTCTTCTGTTCCTTCGAGGGACGAATTAACCCCCTTAATTTACAGTCTGCTGTGCAGTCTGAGCAGTGATGCGTAGATTCAGGATGACGAATGCGGATATAGACCCGTCTGGCTAACCAAAGAAAGGAAATGGCCAAAATGAGATAGACAATATAGTTTTGCCACATGGAAAATGGAATTTATTAATTCAAAGTTACAGCTTTTTTGTGAGCTTATGTGAGATTTTACGGATTATTATCGATAATTAGCGGTTTTGTCGGGTTATGGGTTTCGGGTTGTGAAGGATGAGGCGGATATCGGGAAAATATATTTTTGAATATATTATTTTTCAAAATATGCCGATAATTCGTGAGTTCTCATTAAATTTGTTATTATGAATGAGAAAATGAATCAATTGGAAAATGAAGTGGCCCAGACCATAAGTCGTCATCATTTGTTGTCGGACGGCGAGAAAGTGCTGGTGGCATTGAGCGGTGGGGCCGATTCGGTCGCATTGCTGAATGTATTGTGTAATCTTCAGTACCCTTGTGTGGCGGTACATTGTAATTTTAAGCTGAGGGGTGAGGAATCAGAACGTGATGAACGGTTTGTGAGAGATTTATGCCGTAAAAAAGGCGTCCGTCTTCATGTAAAGTCATTCCAGACCAAAGAATATGCCAATAGTCGGGGTGTCAGTATTGAGATGGCGGCCAGAGACTTGAGATATGCTTTTTTTGATGAAATCCGTATGTTGGAGGGCATTGGTAAGATTGCAGTGGCTCATCACCGGGATGACAATGTGGAAACTTTGCTTCTTAACCTGGTGCGTGGTACCGGATTGAAAGGGCTCACCGGGATGCGTTATGTACGGGATGCCGTCATTCGTCCCTTGCTTGATGTCAGCCGTAAGGACATTCTGGTTTATCTGGCTGAATCCGGTCAGACTTATGTAGTGGACAGCACTAATCTGGAGAATGAGGTCAAAAGAAATAAGATCAGACTGGATATCCTGCCTGAATTGCAGAAACTGAACCCGTCAGTGGCTGAAGGGTTGCAACAGACTTTGCTGCATTTGTCTGATGCCTATCAGATTTACCGTTGGGGTGTTGAACGTCTTAAGGCGGATGTGTGTCATGATGATTGTATCCTTTTGGATGTTCTTCGACAGACACCTGCACCACGTACGTTATTGTATGAGATATTGGCTGATTATGGTTTCCAGTCGTCCCAGGTGGATGAAATTTACAGTTTGAACGGTAAGGAAACTTTGTCGGGACAGGTTTTTGAATCTTCGGAATGGCGGCTTTTGCATGACCGTGATCGTTTGGTCTTACAGAAAAAGACTGAAAAATATCAGTGCCTTTGCCATGTGTTGCCTTTGGACGGATGGGTTAAGGTGACGCAGGACAAGGACTTCCATATCACCAGAATGCGTTATGACCGTCATTTTGAAATACCACGCCGTAAGGATATTCTGTGTGTGGATCTGAACAAGATGGTTTATCCGTTGACCATCCGTTTTGCAGAGCCGGGTGACCGTTTTGTGCCTTTTGGAATGAAAGGATCCAAACTGGTGAGTGACTATCTGACAGATTTGAAAAAGTCGGTTTTTGAAAAGGAACGTCAGCTGGTTCTCTGTAGTGGACAGGAAATAGCCTGGGTTGTAGGAGAACGGCCGGATGACCGTTTCAGAATTGACGATCAGACTGAAAGGATACTGATGGTTCAGGTAATGGAAGCCTAAAACAATATAGATATAAAAAAGGAATGATTAAGCTATTTCATACATCCGACTGGCATTTGGGTAATGTCTTTCATGAATTCGTCCGGGATGATGAGCATCATCATTTTTTGGACTGGTTGCTTGTACAGATGAAGTCGGAACAGCCCGATGCTTTACTGATTGCCGGTGACGTGTTTGATCATGTCAATCCTTCAGCAGCCTCTCAACGCTTATATTATGAATTTTTGGCGCGGGTCGTTACGGAATTGCCTGGTTTGCAGGCGATTGTCATAGCCGGAAATCATGATTCCGCTTACCGTCTGGAAGCTCCCGACGCATTTTTCAGTTTGATGAATGTACATGTGAAGGGAGCTGTCAAGCGGAATAAGGATATGGAGATTGATTATGATGATCTGGTTTTGCCGGTTGTGTCACGGAAATCACCGGACGAACGTTTGCTTTGTGTGGCTGTGCCGTATCTTCGTCAGGGAGATTATCCGCCGGCAGAAAGCTTGAGTGAATCCATGAATCTGTTCTTTTCCCGTGCGTCTGAAGCTGCAGGCCGTTTGCGACGGGGGAATGAACCATTGGTACTGATGGCTCACTTCTATGCTACGGGAGCAGAAATTGCGGAAGATAGCAGTGAGAGAATCTGGGTAGGCGGACAGGAAGCCGTGAATGCCGGCAGTTTGCCTGAGGACTGGAGCTATGTGGCTTTGGGACACATACATAAACGTCAGACCGTAGCCGGTCAGGATACGGTGCGCTATAGTGGCAGTGTGTTGCCGATGTCTTTCTCCGAGAGAAGTTACAGGCATGGAGTGGAATGTGTGGAAATAGGTCCGGACGGTCAATGTGTGCGACGGTTTCTGGAATATACCCCACTGCGAACTTTGGTTTCCATACCGGAAGAAGGCCCTAAACCGTTAGATGAAGTCCTGGAGCGGATCAGGCATGATTTACCATCGCGTAAGATGTCGCCTAATGAAAGCTTGTGGCCTTATCTGGAGATCAGGGTCTTGCTGGATAAGGTAGAATTGCAGATGAATCAGAAAATCATGAAAATTCTGGAACAGAAAGCCGTGCGCTTCTGTAGTTTGCGGGTGTTTTATGAAGAACAGACTTCGGCACGGCAGGAAGATAACCCAACCACTCTTGCCGATTTGAATGCTGTGACAGCCTTGGATGTGGCCCGGATTATTTATAAAAGGAAATATCATTTGGATATGCCTGAAGAATTGGAAACCTTGTTTAACGAAGCTTATGAAGCTGCATTAAAGGATATCTCGGATGAAAATAATTAGAATCAGAATAGAAAATCTGGCCTCTTTTGAAGGCAGGCATGATATTGACTTTTCGGAAGAGCCTTTGCGGAGCAGCGGGCTGTTTACGATTGTGGGGGCGACCGGCAGTGGCAAGAGTACTTGCCTGGATGCCTTGTCCTTATCGTTGTACGGAACATCTCCCCGTTTTCGTGATGCGACCAAGGTTGTGGTATATGCTGAGTCCGGTGAGAATGGCGGGGATATCCAGGCTACGAATGATCCGCGTAATATTCTTCGGAAAGGTTGTAGGGAATGTCTGGCTGAAACGGAATTTGTGGGACAGGACGGTCAGACTTATCTGGCATCATGGTCAGCCTCTTATTATAAAAGTAAAAAGCCACAACGCAGACTGGAGAACCTGAAAACGCGGCAAGTTTGGTTGGCCTCGCAAAACAGGGACAGACCAAATTCTGATGAATTGGAACTTAGAGCACAAATAGAGCGGGTCGTCGGACTGGATTATGAGCAGTTTACACGGACTGTGATGTTGGCTCAGAACAGTTTTGCCAATTTCTTGAGAGCTGACGGGGCTGATAAGGGGCGTTTGCTTGAGAAACTGACGGGAACTGAAATTTATTCCCGGATCAGTCAGAAAATTTATGAACGTTACAAGCAAATGACTGAGGCGGTGCAAGAACTGGAAATGAAGTTGGATTCATTTCGTTTGCATTTGATGGATGAAGATACTTTTTCGAAAAACAGTGCGGAACAGACAGAATTGAAAGAACGTTTGAATATTCTGGCTAAAGAACGAGAGGGCTGGCAGGATAAGCAACGTTGGTTTGCACGTGACAGGGAGATCAAGGAACAGATCCGTATGCAGTCTCTGCGTTTGGAAGAAGCCAAAAGAGAATTGGCCATACATGAGGCGGATATCAGAAAACTGAAACGGTGGGATGCCATTCAGGAAATTTATCCGCAGTGTATTCAGGTTCATTCGTATGCGGATCAGCGGAAACAGGAACAGACCGTTGTTGAGAATCTCTTGAAAATGCAGGAGGAGAATCAGAAGCGTGTTGAGCTAATGGCGACAGAGGTTCAAAAGATACAGCAAAAGTTGGAAACTTTACAGAATATGCAGGAGAAGATGAGACCCAAATGGGCTGAATATCGGACCTTGTATGGTGAATGGAAACAAAAGGCTGTCCAACGTCAGGAATTGAAGGTTAAAGTTTGCGATAGCCAAAAGTTGGTTGATGACTTGGCAAAACAACTTTTTGTTAATAAAAAACGATTGACGGAGTTTATATCTCAGAGACGACTCTTGGAAGAGGAGTTTAATTCATTCCGTATGGAATCCGCTTTTGTAGACAGAATTCCGGCTATTGTCAATGATTTGCAGCGACTAGCCTTATTATGCCGTCAATATGAGCAACTTGAAAAGCTTTGCAAGAAGCTGGAAGAAAATATCTTGCCGGGTCTGGGAGCTCGCTTGAATCAACAGGTTGCTGAATACAGACAGCTGAACGGCAGGTACGAGGAACAAAACCAGAAATTGCAGAACCTGCGTGGGAAAGTCAATCCGGAAGATACACAAGTCTTACAGCATGAGGGAGAGGGATATACCCGAGAACGTCAGCAGTTGGATGAGGCGTTGAGTCTATGGAAGAATTTGGCTGAAAATGCAAGGCTGCTTTATGAAGTTCAGCTTGAGAAGCAACGTCTTGAGGTCTGTGAGCAGCGGTGTGCAGATCAGGAACAACAGTTGCAGAAAGAAGTGGATCGGCTGGATGCGGTGACTGAAGGTTTGAAAGAAGCTTACCATCTTTCCGTAGCACAGAATGTCGGTTTGTTGCGGCGTCAGCTTGTGGAGAATGTGCCTTGTCCGGTATGCGGGTCGCTCCATCATCCTTATGCGGCAGACGAACAGGCTTATGAACAGGCTGTTTCTGCTATGCGGAAATCATTGGATGAGAAATTAACCCGATTGGACGTACTCAAAAAGGATCTGGATCGCGTTAAGCGTGATCATGCACGTATTAAAGGAGCAGAGCAGGTACAATATCAGAATGAAAAACAAATGTTTGTCCGGCGTGATGAGCTTGTTGCATTATGGCATAATGGAGTTGATAGGCTTTGTGAGTTGCCGGAATCATTGGAATATGATGAAACAAAATGGACAAAGGGTATCCTGTTGTATGAAGAAACAAGAAGCAGGACAGATCGGCTGATTGTATCCTGGCGTGAGAAATGGCAAGTTCACACTAAAATGTTGGAAGAGTACCGTCAGCTTACTGAGATCGTGCAAAAGACAGCTGGTTTGCTAAGCAGTTCAGAGCAGGAAATTAATAAATTGAAGATAGAAACAGGTAAAGCGGAACTGCAATTACAGCAGGAGACGGCTCGCTTGAAAGAATTATCTTCTGAGAGAAAAACTTTATTTGAACAGTTGGATACTGTACTTGGTGCGATTGACGGGCAGTGGAAGACAGCCTGGATGGCAGATCCTGAAAAATATGGTGCCACTTTGGATCATAAAAGAGTGCGTTATCGTGAAGTGACGGAAAAGCTTAATCATTTACTTGTAGAAGTCGGTAGAATGCAGGCGCAGACAGGTAATCAGGAGAAGGAGTTAAAGTCCCGTGAAGCAGAGTTGAAACAGGAAACTGATCGTGATAGCTTGGCGGTGCAGGAACTTCATAGGCTTGATCAGATTTTGAAGAATATGTTTGACGGTCAAACAGCCGATCAGGTTGAGCAGGAATGTAATAAGAAAGTGATGAATGCCCGAAAAGACTATGAATCCAGTCAGCAGGGTGTAGAACGGCTCAGGCAGAGATTATCGGAGGATGAGGGACGTCTGAATCAGTCGAAGGAAAAAATAGAAGGGCTTGACCGTCATGTTCAGTCGTTAGAAGATATCATATCCGCATGGCTTGAGCAGTATGGTCGCAATCATGATGACATGGATCGCGAGCAACTGGAAAGATTGATCAACGAACAGCAGGATTGGGATGGGTTACGTCAGAAACTGGCCACATTAAGAAAGATTGTGGATTCGGCACAGAGCGTTTATGATGTTATTTTGAAGTCGGAACAGGAACATGGTGTGTCTCATCCTCAGGAAACCGAGCAGCAGTTGGAAGAGAAACTTGCTACATGTGCTGTCCGTATTGAAGAAACAGAAAAACGGATCAGTGAGATTTCAGTTTTGCTGGCACTTCATCATAAGGCTTTGGCAGAACTGGGGAGTAAAGAAAAGCTGTATCGCGACACTGTTGAACTTTGTGAGAAATGGAAGTTGCTTAATAAAGTGTTTGGTACGGCTGACGGTAACCGTTATAGAGAAAAGGCGCAATGCTTTACATTGGCTGTACTGGTTGAACATGCCAATGAACAGTTGCGTCAGCTGACATCGCGTTATGCATTGGCTCAAATACCTGATTCATTGGGATTGAAGATTATCGATCATGACAGAGGGGATGAAGAAAGGGCTATCAGTACCTTGTCAGGAGGCGAGACATTTCTGGTCAGTCTGTCATTGGCTTTAGGGTTGAGTGCTCTTTCATGCAAAAAAATGCGGATAGGCACCTTATTTGTTGACGAGGGCTTTGGAACACTGGATTCACAGAGTCTGGTGATCGTGATAGAAGCTTTGTCACGGCTGCAGTCAGCACAAGGCCGGCAAGTAGGTGTAATCAGTCATACGGAAGAAATGCGTAACAGCATTCCTACTCGTATCCAGATTGTTAAGGAAAGTACGGGAGGAAAGAGCCATATAGAGATTTATCCCAAAGCATAAAGCTGAAAACTAAAACCAAATCCCCCTTGATTTGAACTGTCTGTTCGAATCAAGGGGGATTTGGTTTTTGGAAAAAGTGATAAACGGCAAAGGACCGGTTATTTCAGAAAATCTGCAATAAAACGGTCGAGTTCGTTGCCTCGCATTTCCTTACCTACAATTATACCGTCCTGATTGATGAGAATGGTATAGGGGATGGATGTTACCCCATAGAGTTCCGTCATTTTGTTGTCCCACGAGCGCAGCTCTGACAATTGTGGCCATGTCATGTTCATGGTCTTGATTGCGTCTTTCCATTTTTGAGCATCCTCATCGAAAGAAATACCAATGATTTCCAATCCTTTGGATTTATATTTTTTGTACAGTTCCACAACGTTAGGCATTTCGGCGCGACATGGCCCGCACCAGCTGGCCCAGCAATCAATTAAGGTGAGTTTGTTCTTGCTTATGATTTCGCTGAGTTTAATTTCTTTTCCGTCAATGGATGGAATCGTTACATCGATAAAATGTTGTCCGGTTGCTGTAGACTTGGATTGCTCGGCTTCCGTAAGGATGTGTTTGATAATACTTTGGTTCCGATAGCTTTCCGGCAACTTTTCTATAATGGAAATAGTTTCATCCGGTGAATACATGTTGTAACTGGAGATAAAGATAAAAAATCCGGCAGGCTTCTGCAGATTGTCCATCATGGTTTTCTTGATCAGCTCTGTCGCTTTCTTATCTAAATTGCTCAGTTCTTCCGAACCTTGAAAGTCTTCCATGTTTCCACCGTTTTGGCTGACGGCTTTTTCATAGAGTTGGTCCATCTGTTCATGAATACGATATATCGAATCAATAAACGTCTGGTAAATGTCGTTATTTTCCGTGCCGGATACTTTGCTCTTACTGCCAATATCAAGGCGGATATTTCCTTTTTCCAGGAAGAAGATATTATTGAAAAGATCTTCTCCACGGCTGTAATAATAAGTGCAGATTACAGTAGAATCGGCATCTTCATTCAATTGAAAGCGGCCATCCTTGATGATAATAGTATCAGACGGGATGAATTTGCCTTCATCCATTCTGGCGATGAAGAGCGTATCGCCATCTTTGGCGTTTTCGACGTATCCTTCGACTTTACATTGATTGGAGTGGCAGGCAAAAATCAGAGGTAGACCGGCCAATAAAGATAGGTAGTGATGTTTCATGTAAAAAATAAAAAGAGGCTGTCTGGCAAAATGATATTTTTGATTTTATCATTTTCCTAGACAGCCTTGGATAATTAATTTGTATTAAATTAGATATTGTGAACTGATGGATTCGTTACTTTCCACACGGCGGATTGTTTCAGCCAGAATATCAGCGATGCTGATTTGCTTGACTTTGGCGCAACGGTTGGAATAAGGAATACTGTCAGTAAAGACAAGTTCTTCAAGTGCTGAATCCTGAACACGTTCTGAAGCAGGACCTGACATGACGCAATGTGTAGCAATGGCACGTACGGAGTGAGCTCCGTTCTCTTTCATCAGATTGGCTGCCATAGTGATGGTTCCTGCCGTATCAACCATATCGTCAATCAATACGACATCCGCATCCTTAACGTCACCGATTATTTGCATGTTGGCTACTTCATTGGGTTTTCTGCGTGTCTTGTTGCAGAGTACCAATGGGCATTCCAGGAATTTGGCATAAGTGCTGGCACGTTTGGAACCACCCACATCCGGAGCGGCGATCACCAGGTTCTTGAGCTTGAGTGATTCGATGTAAGGCAACATGACACTTGATGCATAGAGGTGGTCTACCGGTACATCAAAGAAACCCTGTTCCTGATCAGCATGGAGGTCCATCGTGATCAGACGGTCGATTCCGGCTACGCTCAGCATGTCGGCTACTAATTTGGCACCGATGGATACACGAGGCTTGTCCTTACGGTCCTGACGAGCCCAGCCAAAATAAGGAATGACTGCGATGATGCTGTGAGCAGAAGCACGCTTGGCGGCATCTATCATTAACAGCAGTTCCATCAGGTTGTCTGAATTAGGAAATGTGGACTGTACTAAGAATACATCGCGTCCGCGGATAGACTCTTCATAGGATACGGAAAACTCTCCGTCCGCAAAATGGGTAATAACCAGCTTGCCTAACGGACATCCTAAGCTGGCACAGATTTTCTCAGCCAAATACTTGGATTTGGTGCCTGAAAAGACCATGAAAGAATTATTCTCGCTCATTCTCTATAACTTTAATGTGTTGTCAGTCTATTGCTTTTCTTAGTTTTCTGAAATGGTTGATCAGCTCCTTGTAATCCAAAGTAGAATGAATATTGAAGCGGTTCCACAAGTCACCCAATATAACGGCGCCGCCGAATCCCAAATCTTTAATGATCGGCAGATTCTCAATGCTGATACCTCCCAACGCCATTACGCTTTTGTCAATAATGCCGTTTTGAGCTGCTTCTTTCAGCACATCAAGTTCGAATGCGGACGTATAGCTGGATTTTGAGATACTGTCGAAAATAGGACTTAGAAACGCATAAGTGAATCGTTTCTTTTCTTCTTTTAATTCTTCCAGATTGTGGAATGATTTGCTCAGATGGCCTTTATAATTGGCTGGAGCTTCTGGATTACGGCTATTCAGGTGAATGCCTTTCAGATTAAATTCGTCTTTCAGATAAAAATGATCATGCACTACGATCTGATTGTGATGGCTGGCGGGCAATAAGGTTAACAGACGCTCAGAATATACTGGTTCTGAACCCGGCTTGCGAAGGTGAAGTATATCCAGACCTTCTTCAAACAAGGCAGTGAGTATCTTGTCTTCCTCCACAAAAAAATCCGGAGTCGTCAATAATATCAGTTTCATAGGTACTTTATCGCTAATTGATATGCAAAGATAACAAAAAAACTATATTGTCCATAAGACTTGCTTTTATTTCTTTTATTTTTCATTTAAAATACAAAAGTCTTACGCAAAGCAGGATTTGTATGCGTTTTTGTTATCCTCTTTGCTATCTACTTGAATAAGAGTGGCGTATTTTACTTATACTATGTCAGTAGACCGGATATGGTGTCCGGCGTATGGCCGGGTGATGTCGCGTTGATAGTTTATTTACAATATAAACTGCCTGTATATTCACAAGAGAATAATACAGGCAGAGAAATCAAATAGTATGATTTGATTTATTTTTTAAGTTTTTCGATAATCATTTCTGCAACTTTCTTACCGCTCATGAGCATTCCTCCGAAGATAGGTCCCATGCGTGGAGTTCCGGATACAGCTGAAGCAGCCATACCACAAACGTACAGTCCCGGATAAATTTCCTTGGTGCCTTTTACAACTTCATCTTCGCCGGCTACTACATCAAGTGAACGTTCGCCAATGACAGCACCTGTTTCCGTATCCAGCTTGATGCCGTTTTTACGGGCTACAGTGCAGCACATCTCACTGTCATGTCCGGTTCCGTCTACTACGCATTTGGCGAGAATATTCAACGGGTCTACATGTAATCCTTCACGGAGTACGGGAGTCCAGTTGACAACTACACCGCTGACTACATTATTCTTGAAAATCACGTCTTCAACAGAATAGCAGTTGAAGATGGTCGCACCAGCGTGTACGGCATGATAAAGCAATGAGGCTGTGCTTTCTACAGAGTCCATTACGTACAGGCCGTCTTCAAAAGGAGCATAGTTGATATCGAAATCGCGTACGATATCCATGGCTTCTTCCTGTACGACGATTTGGTTGAACATCATGGCGCCTCCCCACATACCACCGCCGGGAGACAGCTTACGGTCGAACTGGGCAACCTTCAGACCGGCCTTGGCCAGATAATAAGCAGCTACGATACCTGAAGGACCTCCACCTACGATGGCTACGTCAAGGTTGAGATTCTTCTGCATTTTCTCAAAGTAGGTACTGATAATACCTTGTGATACTTTTGTTTCGATCATTTTTGTTTGTTTTTTAAATATGATAGCTTGTCGTTGTTTAATGCTTGTCTTCTTCGTTCAGCCGTGCTTGTTCTTCCGGATCGTAATCACAGTTTCTCAAACGTTGGCTGATGCGCATGGCGCAGAAATTAGGTCCGCACATGGTGCAGTATTTACCGTTGAAATGGTTACCTGCCTTGTAATATTCCAATGCCCGGTCAGGATCCAGACTTAGATTGAACTGGTCCTTCCAGCGGAATTCATATCGGGCAAGGCTCAGGGCGTTGTCGCGGACGGTGGCTCCGGGATGTCCCTTGGCGATGTCTGCCGCATGTGCAGCGATCTTGTAAGTGATAACACCAGTTCGTACATCCTCCTTGTTGGGAAGTCCAAGATGTTCTTTCGGAGTGACATAGCAAAGCATGGCTGTTCCGTACCAGCCAATTTGTGCCGCACCGATAGCGCTGGTGATGTGGTCGTATCCGGGTGCAATGTCTGTTACAAGCGGCCCCAGTGTGTAGAATGGCGCCTCATGACATTTTTCGATTTGCCGGTCCATATTCTCCCGGATCTTTTGCATGGGGACGTGTCCCGGGCCTTCGATGAAAGCCTGGACGTTTTTGGCCCATGCACGTTGTACTAATTCTCCCATGGTGTCGAGTTCGGCAAATTGGGCACGGTCATTGGCATCATAAATAGCTCCCGGACGCAATCCGTCACCGAGAGAAACAGCTACGTCATATTGTGCCAGTATGTCGCAGATATCATCAAAATGTTCATACAGGAAGCTTTCCTTCTGGTGATATGTGCACCATTGCGAGATAATGCTGCCGCCGCGGCTAACCATACCGCAAAGTCTTTCGTTGGCATAATGAACGTTTTTAAGGCGGATACCGCAATGGATGGTGAAATAGTCTACACCTTGTTCGCACTGTTCAATCAAAGTATCACGGAACAGTTCCCACGTCAGATCCTCTGCTTTTCCATTGACTTTTTCCATAGCCTGGTACATCGGTACAGTTCCTACGGGTACGGGACAGTTACGGATGATCCATTCGCGTGTCTCATGGATGTTTTCTCCTGTTGACAGATCCATGAGTGTGTCACCGCCCCATTTGCAGCTCCATACGCATTTCTCCACTTCTTCCTCAATGCTTGAAGTGGTGGCGGAGTTACCGATGTTCGTATTGATTTTGACCAGGAAATTGCGGCCAATGATCATCGGTTCTGCTTCAGGATGATTGATGTTGGCAGGGAGAACAGCGCGTCCGGCTGCGATTTCGTCTCTGACGAATTCCGGTGTGATATGCGTGTCGATACCAAGCTCCTTGCAGTTCATGTTCTCGCGGATGGCTACATACTCCATTTCAGGCGTGATGATGCCCTGTTTGGCATAATACATCTGTGAGATCTGTTTGCCGGCTTTGGCCCGATATGGTAAGGCGATATGTTCGAAGCGCAGGTGGTCCAGATTCTTGTCGGCAAGTCTGGCTTTGCCGTATTCAGAGGTAAGGCTGCTGAGCTGTTCCACATCGCCACGTTTAAGGATCCATTCTTCGCGGAGTCTGGGGAGTCCCTGTTTGAGATCTATTTCAATGTTGGGGTTGCTGTACGGACCACTTGTGTCATAGACATATACCGGTGCATTTTCGCGCATCACTTTTTCACCGTTTTCAATGGTAACGGTAGGAGTAAGGTTGATTTTGCGCATAGCTACGCGGATGTCCGGATAAAGATGACCATTGAGGTAAACTTTTTCTGAGTCCGGATAACTAATTCTGATTTTGTCTTCCATATATAATAATGTATAAACGTATTATTAGTGATGATATAAGAGTTAAACTAGCGTGAGCAATCTTTGCATTTCTGCTGTAGGCTCTTCAGCCCGGAGTATGGTTCCGCTAATAGCAATGCCACTGACGCCTGTATTCATAATGGCAGGAATATCTTCAGCAGTAATACCCCCGATGGCGATGACAGGCAACGACAGACCATTTTCATTCATTTGGCTGATAATTTGCCGATAACCTTCAAGGCCAAGAGTAGGAGAGAGCTTCTCCTTGGTTGTCGTGAATCTGAATGGTCCACATCCTATATAGTCAGCTCCTCTTCGTGCATGCATTACAATGTCTTCGTATGTGTTGGCTGTTCCGCCAATGATATATGAAGGGCCTAGGATTTTGCGTGCTTCATCAATAGGCATATCCTGTTTTCCCAAATGAACACCGTCTGCATGGAGTTCTTTCACGAGTTCAGTATGATCGTCGATAATAAAGGTTGCTCCGTATGTTTGACATAGTTTTCCTACTTCAGTGCCGATCTGCAGCCATTCTTCGGTTGTGGCATTTTTCATACGTAGCTGAATCCATTTGCATCCTCCTTCAAGAGCCATTCTGGCTGAGTCCAGATAAGAATATTGTGCAGTGAAATGCGTGATAAATTGTAATTTCTGCATATTCTGTATTTTTTTAAAAAAAGAGGGGCGAATGAAAGAATCCTGTCTGTGAGGTGATGTCGGATGAAACACAATCCCTTCGGCAGCATTATCTGCATCAGGTTCACAGGGTATAATCTCAGCCGTTTTCAAATGAAAAGGCACCCCTTTGCGCTGACAAAGTTAGCAATAATAATTAAATAACAATAGGAAAGAGGAAAAAATAAGTTGCGCTCGTCTTATGACAATGGAGGAAGGATATTTATATATGTAGGAATAAACGGATGAAGAGATAGCAGGTAAAGAGAAAAAGGGAAACGGTCCCTGACATTATTCCAGACGGCCGTTCAATGAGAAATATGAAGGGACAGAAAAGGTTAAACATAATAACTTATAGGAAGAAAGAGCAGGTAAAACCCTCCTTTTATTAATTTTGCATAAAAAATCTCTTCCGTATGTCACAAATGAGCGTAAACTGCGTAATAAGGATAAAAACGTAGAACAAATTAAAATGCAGATTATGAAAATCAGAACATTTACATGGACTATTGGTATGGCTACAATATGCCTCTTTTCATGCCATAGTGGAAGTCAGGGTGTGGCGATGACAGGACACGTGATGATCGGGGGTATGGCGAATGGTGGCGAAGTGGAGAAAACGCTTGAAGTGGTCAGATTCAGCGGGATAGAATCAAGACTGGCTGTAGACATTCACTACACTCAGGGGGCGGAATACAGCGTAAAGGTACGTGCCAGTCAGGATGTAATGGATCGGGCCAGCATTTTCGTAAGCGGTTCTACTCTTATCCTGAAAATGAAAAAGGATGCGGAGGATGATGACCGGGACACTCGTGACAAGAAGCTCACCCTGTTTGTTACGGCTCCGAAAATCAATTCTCTGGAGAACAGCGGCAGCATGAAGTTCAAAACGATGCAGATGGGCAATGGCGGACTGCATATCGTAAACAAGGGACAGCTTGATGTCTGCGTACAAAAGATTGTCGGTAAAAGCGGAAACGGATTGAGTATAGACAACACCGGCAGAATGACGGTTGAGGCGTCGGATGTGGATATGACACAGGTTTCGTTGGAGAACAAGGGAGTGCTGACCTTTACCCATAATGGCCTAAAGAGTGAAAAAATGACGATAGACAATTTCGGAAAGATGACATTCTCGGGCAAGGTGACCAGCCAAACGGCTGACCTTAACAATGCGGGAGTATGCCATGTGACCAGTGCATTCAATCTGACGGACAGTTATACGTTCAACAACAGCGGTCGATTTGACATGATCGGCGATGTCAGTGGTAAGGAGGCTTGTCTGAAAAATCTGGGGGTGTGCCGGATGGAAAGCTCTTTTGACGTGACAGGTTCTTATTCTTACAGTAATTCGGGACGCTCGGAAGGTCACGGAGATGTAGTGGCGCGCACCATCAGTATATTCAATTCCGGTATTGACAAGAAGGAAGGAAAACTGAATGCAGATGGTCTGACTATGAAAATAAGCGGAAAGAGTCATTATGATATGGATTACGCAGGTGGCGATGTCACGCTCGACTGTAAGGGTGTAGGACATTTCAATCTGGGGCTGGACTGCCGGAGCATCAAGGTGAATTCGAGCGGTCGGATCAACGTGACACTTTCCGGAACGGCCGATAATACATTGCTGGAGGGGTTAGGTGTCTCGCATGTCAATACATCGAAACTGAATAAGTTCTGAATAGAGACGCCCGAAAATGGCAACAGACCATGCGGAACGTTTACCGTGAGTAAAACGGTATCGCATGAAATGAGAGAACAATACTGCACAAAGAATATCAATGACAACAGAGGAATTTGAATGTGAGGCCGGACAGTTGCGCCCCATGCTAGTGGCGGTGGCAGAACGCATGCTGGGTGACAACGGCATGGCGGAAGATGTTGCGCAAGAGACACTTGCCAAGCTGTGGGTCATGCGCGACGGACTGCAGGCACCTATGGCGGCTCTGGCGCGTGTTGTTGTCAGAAATTTGTGCGTGGACAGTATGCGAAGACGGCGTGCGGTAACGGTCTCGTTATCTCCCGAACGGCAGAATGTGGAGGAGATGACAGCAGACAATGATCCGTTCGTTTGCGTGATGAAGGTTATCGACCGGCTGCCGACGGCTCAGCAGATTGCATTGCGTTTGCATCATATTGATGGCATGACGACGGCTGACATCGCCAGACTGACCGGAGCAAGTGAGGCTGCCGTGCGCAAGACGCTTAGCAGGGCACGTATGGCTGTGAGAAAACATTATCTTGAGGATCTTGAAAATGAACACTAGAAAGACAAAAGAAATAGAAAAACTTGTAGAGCGTTTTTTCGACGGCGAGACGACACTGGAAGAAGAAGCTCGGTTATACCGCCTGTTCAGGAGCAAACGGTTGCCGGAAAGTCTCGAACGGTTACGCCCTTTGATGGAAGCTTTCAGTTCAATGCGTATTGAAGAACCGTATCGGACTGCATCTGTCAGGCCGCTATGGCGCTTGCTGGCAGGTGCGGTGGCGGTACTGGCTTTGGTGGCAGGCCTTTCTTTCTATTCAGACTATTGCGAGGATCGGTCGCTGGCACGTATTTATGGCGGTAGCTATGTGATACAGAACGGCCGGCGCATAGACGATCTCAGTGCCATACGTGACGATATTGAAAAAACTCTGGCTGATTCACGGTATATTGAAGAGCGGGCCGAATTCAGCGTGGTAGACCATGCGGAGCAGGATGTCCTCAATAACATCTCCGATCCCGATATGCGCCATGAAGTGGAACAGATGTTGAACGAATAAAAACGCGAATATGAAAATACGTAAGACAATCATAACGGTGCTGATGCTGTTTGCGGCGATGGTGAATGCCACGGCGCAGAACAGCATTGATGAGATGATGGACAACTACTCCTCATGCGGTAACAGTAAATATACCTCGGCAGTGGAGCGCGATGCCAATACACATCAAATACTGAAAGTGGTGAAAGTGCTGGAACTGACGTATTCCGGGATAGATGAATTTATCGCTGCATTCAGGCGTGAGTCTAAAAAGGGTAACTTTACGGAAAAACAAGACGCTAAAACCCTGACACTCATGATCACTGTGAAAGGTGAGCGTCACAACCGCATATACATGATGCAGTGTACTGGCGCATATATGCCGGGTAAGCGTCACACAAAATATCAAAAGGCCAAGATTACGGTCATCATTAAATAAGGATCGCCATTTCATGCTGTCTGATTGCATTCATCGGCAATCTGTATTTGTTTCAGGAACCTGCTTGCCTTCCTTGGTCAGGAGAAGAGGGGGGTAAAAGCAGAAAAGTGTGCCAAAAGGCACACTTTTGTGTTTGTTTGTTTGAAAAAAGCTATAGAATGTGTTTGTTTATGCCTCAGCAGGAGCTTCAGTTGACTCTTCTGCAGCAGCATCAGCAGTTGCGGCAGCCTCAGCCTCTGCTTTTGCAGCAGCTTCAGCAGCTTTCTTTTCTGCTACTTTTTTTGCGATCTCTTCATTGATTTTCTTCTCAGCTTCTAAGCGAGCTTCAGTAGCGGCTTTCTTGTCAGCAGCTTTTTTAGCTTCGAAAGCATCGATACCTTTCTGTTTGTCACTCTTCCAAGCTTCGAATTTAGCCTGAGCAGTTGCTTCATCAAAAGCACCCTTCTTTACACCGCCGCGAAGATGTTTCATCAAATAAACACCTTCCTTTGAAAGGATGTTGCGTACAGTGTCGGTAGGCTGTGCACCAGTTTCTACCCAATAAAGAGCACGATCGAATTTCAAATCTACAGTGGCCGGATTGGTGTTCGGATTGTACGTACCAATTTTTTCTGTAAACTTACCATCACGTGGCGCTCTTACGTCTGCAATAACAATGCTGTAGAAGGCATAACCTTTACGGCCGTTGCGTTGCAATCTGATTTTTGTTGCCATAAATTTAATTAATTATAGGTTTGAAATATGCCGTCATCTCGTAACGGCGGCGCAAAATTACACTTTTTCTTTGAATTGACAAAGATAATAGCGCTTTTTCTTTTTAATTTTTTTCTGCAAGTAGAATACTGTCTTCTCTTATATAAAATAGGAGAAAGCGAATCTGGTTTGTCTTTGTAAAGAGTGGTATGGAAAATGTTATTCGAATAGTAGAAATGAGACAGGTCTGAAGAGTTCGTTATACCTATTTAATATCTGTTTTTATGCTTCTGTTAAAAAAACAAAATCATTAGATTTTATATAAATAATTAGATACTGTGTACGTAAATAAATGCTACATTTGCATCAATTTGTAATACTGAGTTTGCAAAATGACGCAAATTATAACACATCGAGGTACTGTGAAAAGCATTGAGGGTAAGCATGTGCGTGTCCGCATACTACAAGCATCGGCATGTGCTACATGTGAAGCCAAAAAATTATGCAGTTCCTCAGAAAGTAAGGAAAAGTGGATAGATGTGGTGACCCCCGATGCCGCAGAATATAAAATAGATGAAGAGGTCATGTTGGTCGGTACGTGGCGCAGCAGTTTTTGGGCTGTTGTGTTGGCTTATGTCATACCATTGCTGGTATTGCTTACAGCTTTGTTTCTGTCGATTCATTTTACTCACAGCGAGCCGCTCTCAGCTCTTATGGCTTTGTTGTCCGTGATGGTTTATTATTTTGTATTGTTTTTGCTTAAATTCAAACTGTCGAGGAAATTTCTATTTTCAATCAAACATTTAAACTTATAATGGTATGTATGTAATTGTAATTGCAGTGATCATCTTGGGATTGGTGGGATTGATTTCCGCCATCGTATTGTATGTCGCTTCCAAGAAGTTTGCTGTTGAAGAAGATCCGCGTATAGCACAAGTTGCAGAGGTGTTACCTCAGGCCAACTGTGGCGGATGTGGTTATCCCGGTTGCTCGGGTTTTGCGGCTGCTTGTGTGAAAGCTGCAAAAGAAGGGTCGCTGGAAGGTAAGTTATGTCCTGTAGGAGGCCAGCCTGTTATGGAAAAGGTGGCCGGAATCCTGGGGATGAGTGTGACGGAATCGGCTCCTAAGGTTGCTGTAGTTCGTTGTAATGGTACTTGCGAGAATCGTCCGCGGGTAGTGGAATACAACGGAGTGCGTAGTTGCCGTGTACAGCTGTTGGCCGGAACAGGTGAGACTGCTTGTGCCTTTGGTTGTTTGGGTGGAGGCGATTGTGTGGCAGCCTGCCAGTTTGGTGCACTGAAGATTAATCCTGTAACCGGTATGCCGGAAGTGGATGAAGATTTGTGTACGGCTTGTGGCGCTTGTGCTAAGACTTGTCCGCGTAAGGTTATTGAATTGCGCCCGAGAGGACCGAAGAACAGACGAATGGTAGTCATGTGTGTCAACCGTGATAAGGGAGCCGTTGCCAACAAGACATGCAAGGCTTCTTGTATTGGTTGTGGCAAATGTGTGAAGGTTTGTCCGTTTGAGGCTATTACGCTGAATAATAATTTGGCCTATATTGATCCTGAAAAGTGCAAGCTTTGCCGCAAATGTGAGGAAGCTTGTCCGAAGGGAGCTATTCATGCTATCAATTTCCCTCCCCGTAAGCCAAAGACTGAAACAGTTCAACCGGGCTCAGCAGAAACTAATGTTAAGGAACAGGCTTCTGCACCGTCGGCTAAAACGGTGGAATCTGCGCAGAATTAATTTTGAATCATTATAATAAAAATCAAATATTGTGAAAACGTTTAAGATTGGTGGAGTTCATCCATCTGAAAACAAACTGTCAGCCGAAAGTCCTATCCGTCCTGCCGGTATTCCTCAACAGGCTGTATTTTCCCTTTATCAGCATATAGGTGCACCTGCAAAGCCTGTTGTTCAGAAGGGAGATGCTGTAAAAGTGGGTACGCTTTTGGCAGAAGCCGATGGTTTTGTTTCGGCTCCGATATATTCATCCGTGTCTGGCAAGGTGAACAAGATTGATGCGATAGTAGATGCCAGTGGTTATCGTCGTCCGGCTATTTTTGTGGACGTGGAAGGTGACGAATGGGAAGATACTATAGATCGCTCTGCGGATTTGGTCAGATTGACGGATCGTCCGGATCTGACACCGGAACTGATTGTGGAAAAAATCAAGGCTGCCGGTATTGTCGGTATGGGTGGCGCAACGTTTCCCTGTCATGTCAAATTGACTCCTCCAAAGGGTCAGAAGGCTGAGTGTGTGATTATCAATGCAGTAGAGTGCGAACCTTATCTGACTGCAGACCATCGGCTTATGCTTGAGAAGGCAGACGAGATATTGGTTGGAACCTCATTGATAATGAAGGCGGTTGATGTACATAAAGGGTATATCGGAATAGAAAATAATAAGCCGGATGCCATTCGACTTATGACAGAAAAGGCGAAAGCATATCCCTTTATTGAGGTTGTACCCTTGCAGGTAAAATATCCACAAGGAGGTGAAAAACAATTGATTGCTGCAATAACGGGACGTGAGGTGCCTGCACCGCCGGCATTGCCTATTAATGTAGGCGCTGTGGTGCAAAACGTGGGTACGACATACGCCATATATGAAGCGGTTATGAAAAACAAACCGTTGTTTGAGCGTGTGATTACGGTAACAGGCAAGAGCTTGAAACAACCTGCCAATTTCCTGGCACGTATCGGAACCCCTATGAAACAGCTTATTGAAGAGTGTGGCGGATTGCCTGAGGATACAGGTAAGGTAATAGGCGGTGGCCCGATGATGGGTAAGGCATTGATGAATCTGGACTTGCCGGTATGCAAAGGATCGTCAGGTCTGTTGGTTATGCCGGAAAAAGAATCACGCCGCCGTGCCATACAGCCGTGTATACGTTGTGCCAAGTGCGTGAGTGCCTGTCCGATGGGACTGGAGCCTTATTTACTGGCTACTGCTTCTGCTATGCGCAATTGGGAATTGGTTGAGGAAAATGACATCACCTCATGTATTGAATGTGGATCGTGTCAGTTTACTTGTCCGTCCAACCGTCCGATGTTGGATAATATCCGCTTGGGCAAGACGACAGTAATGGCACTTATCCGTGCACGTAATATTAAAAAATAAAGCAATCAATTATGGCAAAAAAATTAATCGTGTCACTGTCTCCTCATGTGCATAGCACGGACAGTGTGCAAAGAAATATGTATGGGGTTTGCATTGCTCTGATACCGGCCTTGCTTACTTCACTGATTTTTTTCGGTTTGGGAGCGGTCATTGTGCTGGCTACTTCTGTCCTGGCCTGCGTTTTCTTTGAATGGGCCATTAACGCGTATATCCTTAAACGGGACAATCTGACCATTACTGATGGTTCGGCTATCCTGACAGGTCTTCTTCTTGGTTTTAATTTGCCTTCCAACTTGCCAATATGGATTATTCTGATAGGTGCATTGGTCGCTATCGGTATAGGCAAGATGACTTTTGGAGGTTTGGGCTGTAATCCGTTCAATCCGGCATTGGTCGGTCGTGTATTCCTGTTGGTGTCTTTCCCCGTACAAATGACCACATGGCCTGTGCCGGGAAATCTTACCGCCTATCTTGATGCTGAAACAGCAGCTACTCCTTTGTCTATTATGAAAGGTGCTATCAAGGCCGGCGATCCTTCGGTACTTGAACAATTGCCCGATTCTCTCAGTCTGTTGATTGGTCAGACAGGTGGATGTCTGGGTGAGGTCAGTGCATTGGCTTTGCTGATCGGACTGATATATATGCTTGTACGCAGAATCATAACATGGCATATTCCGGTTTCTATTCTGGTGACTGTATTCGTATTGTCAGGACTGTTGCATTTGTATAATCCTGTATATGCTTCGCCTTTTGTGGTTCTGATGACGGGTGGACTGATGTTGGGTGCCTGTTTCATGGCTACAGATTATGTGACATCACCTATGACAGCCAAGGGTCAAATCGTATATGGAGTGGCAATAGGATTCCTTACGGTTGTAATACGTACGTTTGGAGCCTATCCGGAAGGAATGTCATTTGCCATATTGATTATGAATGCTTTTACTCCGTTAATTAATACCTATTGTAAACCAAAACGATTCGGGGAGGTAATCAAGAAATGAAAAAGTTAGAATCTTCACTGGTTAATATGGTGGTCGTATTGACGGTCATCTCTGTGATTGCCGGAGGTTTGTTGGCCTATATCAACAAAGTGACGCAAGAACCTATCGCTGCGATAAATGAAAAGAATCTTCAGGATGGTATTAAAAAAGTGATCTTGGGTAGTGAGACAGGTGAACTGAATGTAGAACAGCCTGTCGAGACAGACGGTTTTGTGATCTACCAGACTGATAAGGGTACGGCCGTGAAAGCTGTTGAGAACGGTTTCGGAGGACCACTTGAGATTCTGGTCGGTTTTGACGAGGCTGGTAATATATTGGGTTACACCGTACTGTCTACAGTGGAAACTCCGGGACTTGGTGTAAAGGCTGATACTTGGTTCCAAAAAGGTCAGAAAGGTGATATTATTGGTAAGAACCCAGGTGAGAAGGAGCTTTCAGTGTCCAAGGATGGTGGTGAAATCGATGCCATTACAGCTTCTACCATTACCAGTCGCGCATTCCTTAACGCAGTTAACCATGCCTATAAAGCCTATAAAGGCCAGTCTACTGATGCCAATAGCGGAGCTACTGCTACGAACTGGGATGCAGAAGAAAGTGAAACAAATAATCAATAATAAGCAGAAAGGAGTTTAAGACTATGAATAATTTTAAAGTATTGATGAATGGAATCATCAAGGAGAATCCGACGTTCGTGCTCCTTTTGGGTATGTGTCCGACATTGGGAACAACTTCTTCGGCTTTGAACGGTATGTCAATGGGATTGGCAACTACGTTTGTGCTGATCTGTTCCAACATGGTTATATCTCTTATTAAGAATCTTATTCCTGACATGGTGCGTATACCGGCGTTTATTGTGGTCATAGCGTCTTTTGTGACCGCCTTGCAAATGTGTATGCAAGCTTATGTGCCAGGCATATATGCTTCGCTGGGTTTGTTTATTCCGTTAATTGTGGTCAACTGTATCATTCTTGGACGTGCTGAGGCTTTTGCCAGCAAGCATGGTGTGATTCCGTCATTTTTTGATGGATTGGGAATGGGTATCGGTTTTACCCTGGCGCTGACTCTTTTGGGCGCAGTGCGTGAGTTGCTTGGAACGGGCAAGATTTTCGGATGGGCTATCTGGCCGGAAGATTATGGTATGCTGATGTTCGTTTTGGCTCCTGGTGCATTCATTGTTTTGGGATATTTGATTGCGATTGTGAATAAAATAAGAAAGGCATAAATAAAAAGTGATCACTATGGAGACTATATATCAATATTTAATTGTATTTATTACTGCTATATTCATTAACAATGTAGTATTGTCTCAGATTTTGGGAATCTGTCCTTTCTTGGGTGTATCCAAGAAAATCAATACTGCATTGGGTATGTCGGCAGCCGTGGCTTTTGTCTTGGTTCTGGCCACTTTGGTAACTTATCTGTTACAATATTATGTACTTGATCCCAATGGCTTGGGTTATTTGCAGACCATTGCTTTTATCCTGGTTATAGCAGCTCTGGTGCAGATGGTTGAAATAATTCTGAAGAAAGTTTCTCCTTCGCTTTATCAGGCATTGGGCGTCTTTCTTCCTTTGATTACGACTAACTGTGCCGTTCTTGGTGTGGCCATCTTGGTTATCCAGAAAGATTTTAATCTGATTATGGGTGTATGGTATGCATTAAGTACTGCATTAGGATTTGGTCTTGCCCTTGTCGTATTCGCCGGTATACGTGAGCAATTGAGCATGATACCTGTTCCCAAAGGAGTACAAGGAATGAGTATTGCATTGATTACTGCAGGATTACTGGCTATGGCCTTTATGGGTTTCAGTGGCGTTGACAACGGACTGAAAGCTTTCCTGGGAATCTGATAATATTCAGATAACATATAGAGCAGAAATAGCCTGGAAAAAAAAACGGGTTGTTTCTGCTTTTTTGTTTGATTTTCTGATACAACCTATCTTAAATTTTATTATATTTGCTACATATAAGTGAATTTTGAAACTAACTAATATGAAAGAAACAATTTTAGTGACCGGTGGAACCGGATTTATTGGATCACATACTACCGTAGAACTTCAGCAGGCAGGCTATGAAGTAGTTATTGTCGATAATCTTTCTAATTCTCAGGAAGATGTTCTTGATGGTATAGAGCAGATTACTGGTATCCGCCCGGCATTTGAGAAGGTCGATTTACGCGATTTTGATGCAACAGAAGAGGTATTTAAGAAATATCCTAAGATTAGCGGAATTATTCATTTTGCAGCAAGTAAGGCTGTAGGTGAGAGCGTACAGAAGCCTTTGTTATACTATCATAACAATATTGTTTCTTTGATTAATCTGTTGAGCTTGATGCCGAAATATAACGTTAAAGGTATTATCTTCTCATCTTCATGTACGGTTTATGGACAACCTGATGTATTGCCGGCTACTGAGGAAACACCGATTAAAAAGGCAGAAAGTCCTTACGGTAATACCAAGCAGATTAATGAAGAAATTATTGTGGATACAATAAAGAGCGGAGCTCCGATCAAGTCAATTATCTTGCGTTACTTTAATCCGATAGGTGCACATCCTACGGCATTGATTGGTGAAATGCCGAATGGCGTACCGCAGAATCTGATCCCTTACCTGACTCAGACAGCTATGGGTATTCGTGAACAGTTGAGCGTTTTCGGTGACGACTATGACACACCTGATGGTTCATGTATCCGTGACTATATATATGTAGTTGATTTGGCTAAGGCTCATGTATGTGCCATGACTCGTATCATGGAAAATGAGTCACAGGAGCCTGTTGAAGTATTCAATATCGGAACCGGTAAGGGTACATCTGTATTGGAGTTGATTCATGCTTTCGAAAATGCAACTGGCGTGAAATTGAATTACAAGATTGTTGACCGTCGTGCCGGAGATATTGAAAAAGTATGGGGCAATGTAGACAAAGCCAATAAAGTTCTGGGATGGAAGGCTGAGACGCCGCTTGAAGATGTCTTGGCTTCTGCTTGGAAGTGGCAGTGCGCATTGCGTGAAAGAGGTATCATGTAATTAAATTGTATATCGCTATATGCGTTTTCTGTGCCCCGGTTCAGAATCATTTTCATATGTGAATATTTAGAATGATTATGCCTGTATCTTTTACAAGCAGACTGAGTGGCATAGTAGTTTTGTCGTGTTTTATTTTGTGTTTGTGTTGTGGCTATCTTTCGGCGTGAGTCGAAAGATAGCTTTTTCTTAATAAGAATGGAGTTTATGAATCAGGTTTATAATTTTATTGCCGGTATATTGTCAGTGTTTGGGGTAGAAGCGGATTCTCTTGTGGCAGGATCCGGACATCGGCTGTTTCTGCTTTTCCTGTCGTTGCTTTTTTCTTGGTTTGTCTATTGGGTGACATATAGCTTTGTCCGTCCGTTGGTGAAGCGGCTCGTTTCGAAAACTCATGCACTTTGGGATGATTATCTCTTGAATGATACGGTATTGCACAGCTCGTGCAGGTTGATTCCACCGGTTATTATATTGATAGCGTTTTCGTTTATTTATGCACACGGACATGTTATTCCTGAAACAGAACGTGTAGCCGCAAATTTTGTTGAACGTATCATTAAGGTTTACCTGGTTATAATGGTTATCCGTTGGGGATTTGGCTTCCTGAATGGAGTACGTAAGGTGGCAGAGCAACATGCCTCACAGCGAAGTTATCTGACAGGCCTGTTCCAATTGGTAAAAATCGCCATACTTTTTATTGGCACGATTATTATTATTGGTATTCTAATTGACCGGTCTCCTTTGGCGTTGATTGCCGGATTAGGTGCATTGGCAACGGTGCTGATGTTGATATTCAAGGATCCCATACTTGGAATGGTTTCAGGGGTACAGCTTTCTGCAAATGATATGTTGCGTAAGGGCGACTGGATCACGATGAATAGCAGTGGGGCTAATGGTATAGTGGAAGAAGTGACGCTGACTACGGTTAAGGTGCGTAACTTCGATAATACGATTACCACTATTCCGCCCTATACATTGGTAAGTCAGTCTTTTCAAAACTGGCGGGCGATGCAGCAGAGTGGGGGAAGAAGGGTCAAGCGAGCCATTTATATTGATATGCAGTCTGTGCGGCTTTGTACGGAAGAAGAAAGGCAACGGTATGAAGAGAAAGGTTGGATTGACGTTTACGTAGATTCCTCCCAACTGGTTAATCTGACCGTATTCCGAAATGTGGTGGAAAAGTATTTGCGTTCTCTTGCTCAGATTAATCAGAATCTACGCCTGATGGTCAGACAATTGGAACCTACCCCGCAGGGACTGCCTTTGGAACTTTACTTTTATCTTTATGAGAAAGAATGGACAGCTTATGAGCATCAGGTCAGTGATATAATGGCACAGGTGCTGGTATGGCTTCCACAGTTCGGATTACAGTCTTATCAGATGCCTGCGGGGACAGATTTCAATAAAAAGTCAGACGGTTACTTGTCAGACGGCTTATAGCCAGATGAGTGTCTTAATGGACGTAAGGATTATATTGTTTTTCAAAACCTATTTGAGTGCGGATACCGTGTCCGGTATAGACATTGACTTCATCCGGCAGTGAAAACAGCTTATCCTTGATGCTGCGACTCAGATCTTCAAAGCTTCCGCCTGCAATATCGGTGCGTCCGATGCTCGCGTAGAACAGTGTGTCGCCTGCAAAGAGTACCTTCTCTGATTCACAATAGAAGCAAATACTGCCAGGTGAATGTCCCGGAGTAGAGATGACTTTCAGGGAATGAGTGCCGAACTGTATTTCATCGCCATCCTGAAGAAATGCCGCTGGTTCCGGAAGCTGGTCTGTTGTCATATAATGGCGTAGAGGACCAAAGAGATCTGCTCCCATTCCGTGATAGATATCCATGTCTGCTGCGTTAAACTCAGGTCCCAGACCGTAAGTTTCTTTGATGAAAGCTGCACCGAAGCAGTGGTCGTAGTGCATGTGGGTACATAAGTGATGGCGAAGTTTCAGTTGGTTGGCATTGATCAGATCTGTCAGCTTCTGACGGTCTGACGGTTGTAGTGCCCCGCAATCGATGACTACGGCTTCCTTGCTCTCGTCGAATACTACATAACAGTTTTCTTCGAGCATGTTCATCTGTATGGTTTGAATCTTAAGCATAGTTGTCTGTTTTTAGAGTGATACATAAACCAGTTTCTTGGTCTTGAAGAATTCTTCTTCATAAAAATCGTCAAGTGAGGTAATCATTGCATGATGACGGAAAGGCTGGATTTCATTTTCCAGTTCACCACCCTTAAGGCAAAGCACTCCGTTAGGCAAAGCATTGTTATTTTCTTTTTTGATATTTTTGCGTATGATTTTTACAAGATCAGCAAGAGGCATGACGGCGCGGCTTACAACGAAGTCAAACAGGGCTTTTTCCTCTTCTGCGCGACAGTGGCGGAATGAGACATTGGACAGTCCTATTTCTTTGGCCACTTCAGTGCATACCTTGATTTTCTTTCCTATGCTGTCGACAAGATGAAAGTGACACTCAGGGAAAAGGATGGCCAAGGGAATTCCAGGGAATCCGCCTCCTGTCCCTAAATCCATGATCTCAGTGCCGGGCTTGAAACGTATGGCTTTGGCTATGCTCATGGAATGCAGGACATGATGTTCATACAGATTGTCAATGTCTTTTCGTGAGATAACATTGATCTTGGAGTTCCAGTCATGATAGAGACTGTCCAGTTGTGATAGTTGTTCTATCTGTATGGGAGTCAGTTCTGGAAAATAATGACGAATTTGTTCCATATATGCTAATTTTTTGTTGTTAAAATCGAAGAAAGTTGTTTGTACGACAGTCGGATACGAATGGGGCCGATGTCGTATGGAGCTATTTCGTATACATTGTATAGAAATTCCATACTGTCTTTTCCTAATTTGAAATTTGAAGTTATATAGAAATCGGTAGTATTTAAAATACCTTTTTCTGATAGTTCTTTTACGTCTTTACTGTTAAACTGCCGCACCAGTTCGTCTTGCAATAATCTGGTCAGTTCGGACTGGTAATTGGGCGTGAAGATATTGTTGAGCAGAATCTTTTCGCCGTTTTCCGGGTTGAAGTTCAAGTAAAAGGTCTGGTTATATTCGTGTGCCCCTCCTTCGTAGCGGGATGTATGTATTTCATAACTGATGCAGTCTTGAAAACCTGTGGAATGACTTGTCTTGATATTGAAACGGTAATTATACCAGTTGGCATTCATGCCGTTTTGGATGTCAGCCTGATATAGGTCAAAAAGTTTTTCCTTGTATTCACGTGTTTGTGCACGATAGAAAGAATCGATAGCAGTCGTTATTGATGAAAGATTGTAATTGAATGTTTGTTGTATGATTTCGCTGTTGATTCTTCGGGCTGTCATTTCGGGTGCAGTCATTTCATCCATCATTACGGTAATATGGTAAGCAGGTTCTTTTCCTGAATCCAGCGGGATATTTTTTTCCAGTGTTAATGTTCTGAAATGGCATTGCTCAGCTTTACTTTGCTTTTGGCAGGAAGTGAGGAGAAGAACTGTAACAGCCATGATACCGAATGGCAGAAATTTTACTTTCATTTTTACTTTGTTTTTAACTACAAATGTACTATAAAAAAGTGATATTCCGAAAAAATAAGATCAGGTAAATAGATGGGTCTTTATTGCGGAATGGCCAGTTTTGTTCTTTTTGTGTGAAGTGGAATTCGATGAATGGTATGGCAGGTATGCTTCTTTTCGATGGTCCGATGAAACAGTTTGTGATAAAGAACCGGTCAAATAAGATGATTTTCTTTTTCAATTCCAGAGATTATCATTATCTTTGTCATGAAATAAACGGATAATAATCAATAACAGATAAATCAATATTATGCTTTCAGTAGAAGAATTGAATGACAGACTGATAGACTTGGCTTTTGCTGAGGATATCGGTGATGGAGATCATACTACACTGTGTTGTATTCCGGCTGATGCCATGGGTAAATCAAAATTGCTGATCAAGGAAGAAGGCGTCCTGGCCGGAATAGAAATAGCCAAAGAAGTATTCCATCGTTTTGATCCTACCATGCAGGTGGAAGTCTTTATACAGGACGGAGCTCATGTTAAGCCGGGGGATGTGGCGATGGTGGTTACGGGAAAAGTGCAGAGCCTTTTGCAGACCGAGCGTCTGATGTTGAACATCATGCAGCGTATGAGTGGCATCGCAACGATGACCAGTAAATATGTAGAACGCCTTAAGGGCACAAAGACCAGGGTGTTGGATACAAGAAAGACAACGCCGGGTATGCGTATGCTGGAGAAGGCTGCCGTAAAGATCGGAGGAGGTGTCAATCACAGAATAGGTCTTTTTGATATGATCCTGTTAAAAGACAATCATGTGGATTTTGCCGGAGGTATCGCCAATGCCATTAACCGTTGTCATGAGTATTTGAAGGCTAAGGGTAAGGATCTGAAAATTGAAATTGAAGTACGCAATTTTGATGAATTGCAGCAGGTGTTGGAAATAGGTGGTGTTGATCGGATTATGCTGGATAACTTTACACCGGCCGATACCAAGAAAGCGGTTGAAATGATCGGTGGCCGTTTTGAAACAGAATCCAGTGGTGGTATTACTTTTGATACCTTGCGGGATTATGCAGAATGTGGCGTGGATTATATTTCCGTTGGTGCCCTCACTCATTCGGTGAAAGGTCTTGATATGAGTTTCAAGGCTTGTTGATTGTTTTATTTTTGAGAACTGTCTGATATCGATTGCCGGTTCTGCTTTACTGTTCCGTAATGAATGGCAAGGCAGGGCAGGTGATCTTTTTTTATTAATTAATATGGATGGAATGAAGCATTTGAAATGGTATATACTGCTGGCGGGATGTCTTTATTCAGGCGCAAGTCTGTTTGCACAGGGATCATCATGGCATTCACCGGTAGAGATTCCGTGTCTGCTTTCCGGCAGTTTCGGAGAGCCGCGTCCCAATCATTTCCATTGTGGAATTGATGTCAAGACTCAGGGAGTGGTGAATAAAAGGATATTGGCTGTAGGTGATGGTTATGTTTCCCGTATGACGGTGGGAAAAAACGGGTTCGGTAATGCCCTTTACGTGACGCATCCCAATGGTTTGGTTTCTGTCTATTGCCATCTGAATGATTTCGTTCCGGCTCTTCATCAGTTACTGAGGCAGCAGCAGTATAAGGAACAGAATGACGAAGTGGATGTTCGGCTTCAGCCGGGTGTTTTTCCTGTCAAGGCTGGTATGTGGATTGCCTATAGTGGAAATACAGGTGCTTCTTTAGCCCCACATCTTCATTTGGAGTTTCAGAAACCGCTGGGCGGTGACATGTTTGATCTTGTAGATCCGTTACCTTATTTTACTCATTTGATAAAAGATGATATGCCTCCTCGGATACATGGTATAAAACTGTATGCTTCATCCGGAAAGGGAATTATTGACGGAAGCGGAAAATCAGTCAGTTTTTCTCCAGGAAAGGATGGTCGTGTCGTCTGTAATGCATGGGGGCGAATCGGTGCAGCCGTATGGGCGGATGATTATATGAATGGAACCGGCAATAAGTTCGGTGTTTATCGTATCATATTGAATGTTGATGGTCATACCGTGTTTAAAAGTGAGCTGGATCAGTTCCGTTTTGATGAGAATCCCATGGTTAATGCATGGGGGGATTATGCCCATTTCCGAAAAACCAGACACTGGTATCTGAAATCTTTTCTTGAACCCGGTAATAAACTGGATTTTATTACGGTAGGTTCCAATCAGGGTTGGATAGACATCAATGAGGAACGTTTATACCATTTTGAATATATTCTTGAAGACTTGAAAGGAAACAGAACGGTTGCACGGTTTGCTGTTTTGGGTAAACAGGATGAAATGGCTTTGAGAAAGGAAGAAGAAAAGGAAAGAGCTCGTCGGAATTCACCGGATTTTCTTGTGGCTAATCAGACTCATGTAGTCCAGCGTCCTGGCATGGAATTGCGTATACCGAACGGGGCTTTGGCTAAAGACGAACGGCTGGAGATAGAAATGACAGCCAAACCGGATTGTGTGTCGAATACGTACCGGTTCAGTGACGATGAAATACCTTTGCTCAAACGGGCTACCTTGATGATCTCGCCTAAAAAGGCGACTGGCGATCTTTCCAAATACTATATAGCTTCTTCTAAAGGCTATGTGGGCAATCAGTATGATAAGGGATGGTTGGTGGCCCAGATCAGAGACCTTACCGAAACGTATGAAATCATGCAGGATACGGTGCCTCCTGTTGTAGCACCTGTAGGAGCGTGGATAGGACGTAACGCAGCCATACTGAAGGTAAAGGTTACAGATAAACATACCGGAGTAAAACGTTTTAAGGCCAATGTGGATGGTGCTTTTATCTTGTTTGTAAGAGATGATAATGTATGGACTTGCAGACTGAAAGAATCGCCTTTAAAGAAGGAAGGGAAAATGCGGGCTCTGACAATAGAGGTCGAGGACCGCTGTGGAAACAAGGAAGTGTACAGACAAAAATTTATTTATTAATGATAAAAACAAATATAATGAGAATTAAACTGGTTGCGGTATTGGCAGCTTTGGTGCTTATGGTTGACAGAAGCGAGGCTTGTACCAATTTGATTGTAGGAAAGAAAGCGTCTGCTGACGGTTCGGTTATTGTGTCATACAGTGCCGATGATTTTGGAAGTTTTGGTTATCTGGCCCATTATCCTGCTGCTTGCCATGCAAAGGGGCAGACCCGATCTGTCTATAGTTGGGAAACCAATAATTATTTGGGTGAGATAGAAGAAGCTAAGGAAACATATAATGTGGTCGGCAACATGAATGAATTTCAGGTTACGATTACCGAAACAACATTCGGCGGCCGGTCGGAGCTGGCGGATTCTACGGGATTGCTGGATTATGGTAGCCTGATCTATATAGCATTGCAACGTTCTCGTTCTGCCAGAGAGGCCATAGATGTAATGACCGGTCTCGTCGAAAAATATGGTTATTGCAGTGAAGGCGAAAGTTTTACTGTTGCAGATAAGAATGAAGCCTGGATAATGGAACTTATCGGTAAGGGACCCGGACGCAAGGGAGCAGTCTGGGTGGCTGTCCGGGTGCCGGATGACTGCATCAGTGCGCATGCCAATCATAGCCGTATCCGGAAATTTCCCTTAAATGACAAGGCCAACTGTATTTATTCAAAGGATGTGATCAGTCTGGCTCGTGAAAAGGGATATTTTAATGGAAAGGATGAGGACTTTTCGTTTAGCGAAGCTTATGCTCCGGCGGATTTTGGCGCACTGCGTTTTTGTGAAGCCAGAGTCTGGAGCTATTTCAACAAGTTTGTAGACGGCATGGACCGGTATTTGCCTTATGCTTCCGGAGAAGATGTGAAGGCAGAACCGATGCCTTTATTCGTGAAACCCAAGCAGAAGATTTCCGTACAGGATATAAAGGATATGATGCGTGATCATTATGAGGGAACGCCTTTTGATATGACAAAAGATTTGGGCATGGGACCTTATGAAGCTCCATACAGGCCGACGCCTCTTACATTTAAGGTCGGAGAGAAGGAATATTTCAATGAGCGTCCTATATCTACTCAGCAGTCAGCCTTTGTGATGGTGGCTCAGATGCGAAACTGGCTGCCTGATTATGTTGGCGGTGTGCTTTGGTTCGGATGCGATGACGCTAACATGGTAGCATTTACTCCGGTATATTGTTGTACGGTAGATGTTCCAGACTGTTATTCCGACAGGGTCGCCAATGCGTTGAATTTTTCGTTCAAGAGTGCATTTTGGGTATGTAATTGGGTCAGCACAATGGTTTATCCCCGTTATTGCCAACTTTTCGGTGATTTGAAAAAGGTTCGTGACCGTTTGGAATCCGATTATAATAGTTTGCAGGAGAAAACAGAAAAAGAGGCCATCAGTTTGTCGGAAAAAGAAGGCGAGTTGAAGGCTAAAGCTTATCTTTCAGCTTATTCCTGTCGTGCAGCGGAAAACATGCTTAATCAGTGGATGGATTTGGGACAATATCTGATGGTAAAATATAACGACGGAATTATACGACCTGAGAAGGATGGCCGTTTTGAACGCACACCTGGTGGATACGGCGTACCGGTCAATCGTCCCGGATATCCGGAGCGTTACCGTAAACAGATTGTTAAGGAAACCCAAACAAAGTATGAAATGAAATAAATAGGATAAAATTCTTAAAATCATCATTCATTCATTAGGTTTTATGAGGCGAAATAATTAATTTTGCTGCTTAGAGAAAGAAAATCGAAATTCACTAAACATAATTTGAAATATGGATAATGAACTGATCAAGTCCTGTGAAGCAAAGGCACAGGCATGGATAAATTCTTCAGTATATGATGCCGACACCCAGGCTCAGGTCAAGAAAATGCTGGATAATCCTGATAAGACGGATTTGGTAGAAAGTTTCTATCAGAATCTCGAGTTTGGTACAGGAGGTTTGCGTGGCATTATGGGTGTAGGTACAAATCGCATGAATATATATACGGTAGGTGCTGCTACACAGGGACTGTCAAACTATCTGAATAAGAATTTCAGTAATCTGAATCAGATTTCTGTGGTTGTAGGTCATGATTGTCGTAACAACAGCCGTCTTTTCGCAGAAGTTTCTGCTAATATTTTCGCTGCTAACGGCATTAAGGTCTATTTGTTCGAGGATATGCGTCCTACTCCTGAGATGTCATTCGCTATCCGTCATTTGGGATGCCAGAGCGGTATTATTCTGACCGCTTCTCATAACCCGAAAGAATATAACGGTTACAAGGCATATTGGGATGACGGTGCACAGGTATTGGCTCCTCATGATAAGGGCATCATAGAGGAAGTCAATAAAGTGGGAGCGGAAGATATCAAAGGCCTGAATACAGTTTTGGATTCAGCTAATCCGCTGATTGAAATAATCGGCAAGGAGATAGATCAGGTTTATCTTGAAAAGATCAAGACTATTTCCATTGATCCGGAGGTGATTCAGCGTCAGAAGGACATGAAGATCGTTTATACGCCTATACATGGTACAGGAATGATGCTTATTCCACAGTCTTTGAAGTTGTGGGGCTTTGAGAATGTGCATACCGTTCCGGAGCAGATGATCAAGGATGGTAATTTCCCGACAGTACAGTCACCTAACCCTGAAAATGCAGAAGCTCTGTCAATGGCTATTGCGTTGGCGAAGAAAATCGATGCCGATATCGTCATGGCTTCCGATCCTGATGCAGACCGTGTAGGAATGGCTTGCAAGAACAGTGAAGGCGAATGGGTATTGGTTAATGGAAACCAGACTTGTATGATTTTCCTTTATTACATCATCAAGAACCGTATTGCCATGGGTAAGATGAAAGGAAATGAATTTATTGTCAAGACTATCGTAACAACAGAACTTATCAAAGCCATTGCAGATAAGAACAACGTTGAAATGTACGATTGTTATACAGGCTTTAAGTGGATTGCCCGTCAGATCCGTCTTAATGAAGGTGTTAAGCAGTACATTGGTGGTGGTGAGGAATCTTATGGATTCCTGGCTCAGGATTTTGTTCGTGACAAGGATGCTGTTTCGGCTTGTTCACTGTTGGCTGAAATTTGTGCATGGGCCAAGGATCAGGGCAAAACTTTGTTTGACGTATTGATGGACATTTATGTAGAATACGGTTTCTCATTGAATCATACCATTAATGTCGTTAAGCCAGGTAAATCCGGTGCAGACGAGATCAAGCAAATGATGACGGATTTCCGTACCAATGCACCGAAAGAACTGGCCGGATCTCCTGTTATATTGACAAAGGATTATCAGACGCTGAAAGCAACGGATGCCAATGGTGAAGTTGTCGCAATAGACCAGCCGGAACCTTCCAATGTACTTCAGTGGTATACGGCTGACGGTACAAAGGTGAGTGTACGTCCTTCCGGTACTGAACCTAAAATCAAGTTCTATATCGAAGTTTTGGGTGAAATGAAGTGTGCCGGTTGCTACAAGAAGGCAGAAGAAGCTGCTATGCAGAAAGTGGAAGCCGTAAAGCAGTCTTTGGGCTTGTAATCACAAGCACATAGTGAATAAAAAGTTGTTGCTGAGAGATTATGATCTCTGTCAGGTAACAATAATGATATAAAATTAAGGCCAGCATGTGTCGTAAAGGTGCATGCGGGCCTTGTTTTATAGTAGTAAATTCCGTTATTGTATACATCATAAAATAGAATATGAGAGAAAATGTGATGCCGGATGAGCCGGCTTACTGGTTTGTCTTCTGTAAGGACGAACTTTTGCTGGAGAAGAACGAAAAAGGAGAACCAGGTCAGATTCCGTTTGGCGTATTGCCACCAGTAGCTCTTTCAGATTGGCATACCGTTCACCGCATTACGCCGATGTCGGATCAGCATCCTTGCAGGGCGGTTTCTTTGGACAGGCCTGTCATCGAAAATGAGCGTTATGTCATGGTCGGTCTTCGTGCTTCATTCGATATCTTGGATCATGCCTTGTACAGAAAAGCAGGTAAAGCTGCTGAGATCTTATATTGGGATCAGAATACCCGTTTTTGTGGAGTTTGTGGTGCACCGATGCGTCTGCATACTGACATTAGCAAAAGGTGTACAAATTGTGGTAAGGAGGTTTGGCCTCAGTTGTCTACGGCAATTATTGTACTGGTCCGTCGGCAGGATGACAAAATACTGTTGGTGCATGCCCATAATCTCAGAGGCAATTATTATGGACTGGTAGCAGGATTTGTGGAAACAGGCGAGACTCTGGAAGAGTGTGTCCGACGTGAAGTGAGGGAGGAGACAGGACTTGAGATAGATCATATCTGTTATTTTGGAAGTCAGCCCTGGCCGTATCCTTGTGGACTGATGGTTGGATTCTTTGCCAATTACGTATCAGGCGATTTACATCTGCAGCGCAGCGAGTTGGCTTATGGCGGATGGTTTGGCAGAGATGAACTGCCTCCGATTCCCGGAAAACTTTCCATGGCTCGCATGTTGATAGATCATTGGCTTGAAGATGCTGATAAACATTAGCTTTATGTGCAGTCAGATAAAATAAGGGATAGGCAAGTTTTCTTTCTCAATTATTTTTTTGATAAAAAGTATCTTGAAATTTTGCATATTCAGAAAAAAGTCGTACCTTTGCATCGCTTTAGAAAAATAAAGCCTTCTTCTCGAGAAGCCTTGGAAAGGTGGTAGAGTGGTCGATTACAGCGGTCTTGAAAACCGCCGTGCTGAG
>ERZ791680.197-NODE-197-length-74785-cov-14.918814_pt1 | contig 74785 bp, 73 predicted proteins | sample MGYA00510051_ERZ791680 | MGnify/ENA primary metagenome ERZ791680 (study PRJEB30046, sample SAMN00715238) | human gut metagenome | study: EMG produced TPA metagenomics assembly of the A metagenome-wide association study of gut microbiota in type 2...
GGCGGCCAGGCAGATGGTGTTGAAAGCCCGTGCGGTAAGCGGACGGAAAGCAAACGTCCGGGCGACTCCGGAATTTGTCTCCCTTTCTTTAGGATTTGTCTCCTTGTTTTCCGGAATTGTCTCCTTGGCTTTCGAAGTGTTCTCCCCGTCTTCCGGAAGGGCGTTCCGCTCCAGAAATTCCGTCATGCCCGTCAGCAGGTTATAGCGGAAACGGTAACGGTCGGTCAGAAACGCTTTCAGACGACGCTCCATGTCCACGATGCCTGAGACGGCCTGACGGTTGGCGGCATGCACCTGTTCCGAAGTCTCCGCAGCCTTCTCTGCTTTGCGTTCTTCGGAAGTCGGTTTATCCGCCGTCTTTTGAACGGCCTCTCCGGCCGGTATGTGCTGTTCCGGCTGTGCCTGACAGGCAGCCCGGTGTTTCTGTGCCCAACGGGCTGCAGCCCTGCGGACCAGTATAGTCAGTGTCTTCATGTCTTTTTCTTTTTTTATACAAAGATAAGGTACGCTCAAAGTCACAGCGTCACGAATGGTTACTGGTGGTCACATTGAAGTCCATTTGGTCACTTTTGGTCATTTTCAAGCTTGGCTCGCCAGAAGAAAAGACGGCATACCACCCTTCTTTCCTTATCCGGACGGACAGGACGTTCCGGCTATCTGCTATTCCTGATTCCTCCGGACTGGAGTGCGCCCCGTCGTTTCCCCCAGAACCGGATTTTTGCCCTGGAATTACCCTCAATTCGGTTTTTTCCGACTTTACTTCCACCCCTTCACCGGATATTCCAACATCCTGATCCTTAATCAGGAACAGTGTGAAGTCATCAGATTCACCCCGTTCACACCCTCTCTCACGCATTCTCAGCCCCTTCAAGCCCCTGTCGCATTCATTTCCGACCCAAAAAAGTCGGATAAAAAGGCCGCTACAATGAGCCGCCAATGCCCTCTATGCCCTTTCTGCAACGCATTTTTCAGACAAGAAGAAATCCCCGGTCGAACCCGATTTTTTCATGGGAGACTTTTTCGAAAACTCGGTTTACTTTGAAAAAAGTAAGCTTTACTTTTTAAAAAGTAAGCCTTACTTTTTTGAAAGTGTCCTGATTTCAGAAAAATTCATTTCAGAGACAGATGAACGTAAAAAGGCAGGAAATCGCCTGTGAAGCATCCCGTGAAGGAACGGTGAAGAACCTCCTTCACCCTGAAAGCCGCATGGACAGCGGGATGTGAAGGGGTGAAGGGTTTTGGGGCAGGTTCAGTATGGGAGAGGGGATGGTCAGATTGAAAATCGGTTGTGTGATGAATATCTGGTGGGATCGTTTTCAATTGCATATTGAATTCATTTGGATATTCTTGTGTCAGGTTCTCAAAACATTACTGGAATGTTACGTTAAAACAAAAACAAGTAACAGCAGTAAAATCGGATTTTTCCGGTTCTGGTTAATTTTGCATTTGACATATTGAAGCTTGAAACCTGCTGTTTTCCTGTTGTGGAGATTGAGGGCAGTCAGAGTCGGATGGTTCAGAATGCTGTGGGATGTCAGATATGACCTCTTAAGACAGATGACGGAAAGTGCAATAGTGATTGGGTGATGACTTTGTGGCAGGCCCAGCAATTACGGTTTGTGGGTCGGAATGCAACAGTTCCTTATCCAGAGCGAATAAGACAGTGTCTGCAGCAATGGCTATGGGTGAAGTGTGTCGGTGCAGATCAGTATTAACCATAAATATTAACACATGAAGAACGTTTCCTTATTCCAAAAACTCTTGTTATCGCTTTTGTTGATAACTTCAGCTTTGACTATGGATGCCCAACAACGGCGGCCTATTGACTCAAAACATCCGATGTGGTTGGTCCATATTGATGTCTGGAACAGTGCAGATCCTCAGAAAATCATCGATCTGATACCCGATGACATCAAGCCTTATGTGTGTCTCAATCTGTCGCTTTCCTGTTCCTATGACGTGGCTAAAGGCGTGCATACGAGACCGCAGAATGCAGTTCTTACGTACAAGTCGTGGGCTTCGGTCTGTCAGGCTAACAATATGTGGTTCACCTGCCAGCCGGCCAGTGGCGGGCATACCCATATATTGGATGATGATCTTGAGACCTTCGAATATTTCTTCAAGCATTATCCGAACTTTCTCGGTTGGAATTTCGCTGAACAGTTCTGGGGGTTTGATGCTCCCGGTGACAAGTATTCCAGCAAAATGGATGAACGCATTGCCCTTTTTGCCCAACTGGTGGAAATGTCGCACCGTTATGGCGGACTCCTGACTATCAGTTATTGTGGCAGTCTTTCACATGACCTTAATCCTCTTGGTATGATGAAAGGCAACAACGACTTGCTCGAGGCATGCAAGAAATATCCCGAAGCCATTCTGTGGCTCTTCAAGTACACGACCTGTTCCTGGTGGTACAATAACGAAAGTGTGGTTCTCGGACCCTTCGTTTCAGGGTTGGCCAACAACTACGGTGTGCGGTACGACGAGTGTGGCTGGTCCTCATCCATGAGCATCATTTACGGAGAGAATAACGACAGGACTTATCCCACATCCTGGGGTATAGGTACGGTGATGGAGCAGACAGGTGTGAACGGTGGTGCCGTGTGGGATGGTCCGGAACTCATCTGGACTGCAGACTTCAAGGAGGTCAATACCACTACCACGTCAGACGGTTACACCCGACGTAATTGGGAAACCTATCCGGGATTTGATAATGCGTGGGTAGATATGTTCCGCAAGATTATAGACGGTACATTATATATACCTACACGTGAAGAAGTAGTCAATGAAACCAAGGTGATTGTGGTGAATGATGTGACAAGCGGCAGTAATGAGGATCAGTATGGCAGTATCCGTACGCTTTATGACGGTTTGTACAAACAGGATGATCCCTTGAACTTCAATGACGGTTATGGTGATGACAACCAGTGTTTCTTCAAAAAGACAGGCCGTTATCGTACCATTCCCGTTACGATCGCATTCAATGACGAAGCGGCCGAACAGATCCCCATGGTCGTGAAGAAATCAGAATACAGCACACTCTGGCCGACGGAAGAAGCCAAGGTAGAAGAATTCAATAAACTGTATCCCGAGGTAAGTACGGGCGATCTGTATGTTTCACGTTTCAAGAACCAGCTGATCACTTACACGCCGTATACTTATCTCAATGCCAAGACGACGGCCAAGGGTGTCATACCTTTACAGTATAATACCTGCGACAGGATGGAACTCACATGGGGTAAGCTGAGTAGCGGTGTGGTGCGTGAGTATGCAGACCATATCGATTTTTATCTTAACAATTATCGTACGGACACTACTACGCTGGTAACTGACCGTATTGTTATCTGTGGTGCAACCTCGGAACCCACCTATAATATGACGCTTCGTGGTGAAGCCGAAGGACACTCTACGGCTTCATGGGATCCCGAAAGCCAGCAGTTTACCCTCGACGTCACTCATTTGGGACCTGTTGATCTTACCGTCAATTGCGCTGGTGAAGCGACAGACCGTCGTACGGATGAAGTCAGCAACCAGCCGCTCACGGCCGATCTGCCCAAACAGCCTGACGAATATAAGGGTACCATCATCATAGAAGCCGAAGATATGGACTATAAGGATGTGCTCAGATGTTCCACTTATCCCTACGGTGAGTATCCCGATGTACGTGGTCATTCAGGAAATGGTTTTGTAGATATGGGAACAGGTAACAATGCATCGCTCAAACATGATCTCGATATGACTGTTTCCGGACGTTATACGGTCAGTGTGCGTTATACAAGTGACAAGAGTAACGGTATACTTTATGCCACGATGACGAATGAAAACGGACGAACCAGCAAGACTCTGAATACGGAAAGAACCCTGACCAATGAATGGAAGAAAATAGACTTTGAGGTCGATCTTACGGAAGGTGTCAACACACTGATCATAAAAAAGAGATCCCAGGCTTCCATGTATATAGATAATGTCACCTATACGCCTGAAGGAACCCCGGTAGAGCAATTCAATATTACCGTGCTCAATGCCGAACATGGAAAGGCTTCAGTTACAACTACCCAGGCTACGGAAGGTGAACTCATTACCATTCAGGTAGAGCCGGATCCCGGATACGTGCTGCGCAAATGGGATGTTAACCGTAACAACGTCATTGTACGTGATGACAATACCTTTGTCATGCCGGATGACAATGTAAAGATTACACCGGTATTTGCCGTAGATCTGGAAGACTATGTTTATTATCTTGATTATACGGACGTGAACGGTGGCGGTATGCCTCAGGGCTGGCGCGCGGAGGATGGCCAGGGCGGTGAGATGCACGAATATCCCAATGGCTATGGTAGCGGTCCGCGCATATTCGAAGAACTGAGTGCTTGTCAGGGTAAAGCCCTCTATTGGCGTAACAGCTTTGCCGATTATGGTTCCCAGCCGAACTTCCTGCTTAAACTGTCTCCTGGCAGTTATGCACTTTCTTTCACGATGGCAGCATGGAAGGGAGAGCCGACCTATAAAGCGCAGATCCTCAACAAACGCAGTGGTAAAATTGTAGCAGAATCACCGGTGTATGTAGCAGAACCCAATGCCAATGGCAATACCGGTTTTGAATTCGGTGATATCCAGACCCATAAAATGGAATTCGACATTGAGGAAGAAGATAACTATGTGATCCGTTTCCAGACCGTATCCGGTGGATGGAGTGAGTATCTGCTGTTCGGGTGTAATATAGAGGATTTGTCTGATCCGTCGGGAATCACTGTTGTGAAGCCGGTTGAAAATCAGATCGACAGGATCTATACTCCGGCCGGCATATTATTGAAAAACGTTCAAAAAGGTATAAATATCATCCGTTATACGGATGGGACGGTCCGTAAGGTTCTCGTGAAATAACCTTTGAGTCCGCTCTGGCCTATCCGATACGGCAGACTGCAGTTAATCCACCTTCCTTCGGGGAGGTGGATTTTTTTGATACGTTTGGCATGAGTATTAAACGTATTGATCAGTTTCTGAAGGACTGCAGAACTTTATTTAAACTATAATAAGTGAAAAACAGCCGTGTGTTGGAATAACTGTACATCACTGGAACGGACGTTTGAGGTTTTTCTCAGCTAGTCTGGACGGAATCTTTTTTATCTACTCGATTGGCAGGGTGGAAAACGGAAGTAGGAAGAAAACGAATATGCTTTCTTCCTACTTCCGTTTTTTTATTCTCTGAATTCAGGGTCGTTGGGATCTATATCTCCGTTTCTGGTATGCAATATTTCGTTACCAGCTATATCCCTGCTGGATTTTGCCTTTTCTGTTGTTCCGTCAGAATAATGTATGGTGTAATTTCTCCCATTGTCTGGAAAGATGATGGCTATAATAATCCAGATGACAATGAGGAAGATTAACAGGAAAATGGCATACATGGCCAACTGGAAAGCAATTATGGTTATGATTAGATTAAAAAAAACATACCCGATTTTTTTCCAGATTCCTGTTATCGATTTAAGTCCGCGCCATACGTCACGTATCATGATGACCAGAATGATCAGCCCGGCTATTGCTGCTACAGTTTCCTCAGCGTCTTTCCCGGTTGTAAAGATCTGGGTGATTGCCAATATGATGCCGGCTGTGAGAGCTGTAATCAGTATGTGTTTAAAACATTGACCTGATTGTGGCTGATAATTTTCTTCCTTTTTCCCGAAAAGTCTGGTGTCAAGTTTATTGACCCATGATTCCATTTTATCTAGGATTTTCATAGTTGTATCTTTTATCTTATGATTTAATGAGTATAATATTGTTTTTTCGGGGGATTAATCTTCCATCAATTTCTCGGTTCCGAACATTACTATTTTCCAGTTGCCGTCGTCGTCTTTTATTAGATAAAAATTACTTTCGGTTTCTTTATCCTCGAAATTCTTTGTCTTATAGGTTACCCGGGCATATTTACCAGTTCTGCTCTGTTCCTCTTTCAGTATTTCGTAGCTTTTGACCTTTTCATCTTCATGATTCTCCAGATTCCTTTCAATCATCCGGACTAGATCCTGGATGTCATCCTCTACCTTTTGAGGATCAGACTTGTCTTCTACATAAAAACTTCTTACATACGTCTCATAGTTGTTGTCCACAAGTGCGTCAAGTGCTTTTTTAACGGTTTGTGTCGGTGTGTTTGACGAGCAGGCCCCCAGCAGCATACTGTATACTGCCAAGAGTAGGATTGATAATTTTTTCATACTTTATTAGGATTATGTTAAACAATAATGATTATTCGAACGAAATCTGTTTCAGTCGTTTATGTCTAATTTCAAGTAATGAGCGTTCGGCATTTATTTTGTGGAGTCCTCCCCATTTCCCAGTAATTGCATATTGCGTTACCAGTTCTGCTGGAAGAATTCCAGATAAAGACTTTCGGACAACGGAACAAATTTCATAAATACGATTGTTACCCGGTGCCACTAGATTATTCAGGCTTTTCTTTATTTTTCCTGCCTCAATATTTTTTTCTTCGGAAACAATCTGATAAATCTGGTACAGCTCTTTCAGATAACTGTCTAAATTTCTAAATTCCACTCCTGTATGATGAAGAAGGAAAAAGATATATACGGTTTTGGGTAGGTAGGACATTTTCACTTCTTTGTCGCTATACATCGGAAAAAACAGTCGACATTGAGTGTCTATAATAATGGGGGTGTTCATGGAGGAACATTCGTTTATTTTATCATTCTGTGATGCCATTTCTTTCAGTAATTCTTTTATTTCTTCATCTTCCAGCAATCTGTCATTAGTAAGTAATTCCATCAACATCTTTTTTGCTGTGTAATATGAAATGTTCAATTTCCGGCTCATGACTTAGATATTTAATATTGCAAATTTAATTTAAAAAAACACTGTTTTTGTCCGAAACAAGGTTGTTACCGGATGATAAAAATCTTGTTTACAGAAAAAGATGATTTGTGTGTGATATTCGAAACATCTTTATTATCTTTATCCTCCAAACAAGTAAAAGGTAAACGGACAGTAGAAGAAATTTTATGAATATGACTTTTTTTCGTCTATTTTGTATCTGTTTGATGTCTGTATACGGATGTTGTCATGTTGGGCATGCGCGTACAGGGCGGGCCTTGATTGTAGCTATCGGTGAATATCCGGCAGAGAACGGATGGGAGAGGATTCATGGTGAAAATGACGGGGCGATGATGGTTGAATTACTGGGCCGGAATCATTATCAACAGATTATCCTGTTACAGAATGAAAAAGCTACTAAGGCTGCTATCAATTTGGCTTTTGAACGATTGTGTGAAGATACAAAGCAGGGAGACTATATATTTTTGCATTTCTCCTGTCATGGGCAGCAGATGATGGATTTGAATGGAGATGAAGAAGACGGGCTGGATGAAGCCTTGATTCCTTATGACGCATTGTATTGGTATCTTCCGGGAGTGTATGAGGGGAAAAACCATCTATGCGATGATGAATTGGGGATATGGATTGACAGACTGCGGCATAAAGCTGGCAGTAAAGGGCAGGTTTTTGTGCTGCTGGACGCGTGCCATAGCGGAACTGCAAACCGATATACATTTGATGTTTTTATCCGTGGAGCCAATAAGATTTTTGCTCCGGATGATTATCGGCCACATCCTGGAAAATTTCTGCACCGCAGCATGAAACTGAAACCCGATAAAAATCAGGCTCCTACGTTGGTTCTGAGTGCTTGTAAAGCAGGGGAGACTAATTATGAATATTATAGCCGGAAAAGCCGGAGTTATTACGGAAAGCTGACTTATAGTTTCGTACGGTTGGTAGAAGGCGGAGCCAGTGTCTTTACGGCTGATGCATGGTGTGAGGCGGTAGATGAAACTATGCAACAGTTATCTTCCGGGCGCTTTTTAAACTCGCAGCATCCGTATATGGAGTGTAGTGATGTCGCGGAGAAGTTTGTCATTCCCGTATTTTATTATAAAAAACAGTAAGGAAGTATGCGTTTGTCTTTTCAACGAAAAAAACGGAATGCAGGCTCTTTCTCGCCGGAAGATGACATTTGCGGGGAAGGAGCCGAACAGCTTTATGCACATTATCGCTCGCCATTCATAGGTTATATCCGAAAGAGGTATGAACTTGAAGAGGAGATGGCGTTGGATATCTATCATGACAGTTTTCTGTTGATGATGGATAATATCCGGACAGGCAAATACCAGAAGCAGGATGCTTCATTATTTACTTATCTGATGGGCATCGGCAGGCATCTTGTATTGAAGAGGCTCCAGAAAGAAGATAAACTGCCCCTTGTGGCTGAATGGGTGAGCGGGTTGTGCCCGGATGTGGACTGGAGGCAGGCTCAGGAAGAGGCATACAGGTTAATGAATGAAAGTGATTCTCCATGTAACCGCATCTTACGGTTCTTTTATTGGGACAGGTTAAGCATGGCTGAAATAGCCGAACGGTTGGGGTACCAGTCGGCTGATGTGGCAAAAAGCAGGAAAAATGCCTGTTTGCGTCGCTTTTCTATTGAGCTGAAACGCAGGTTGGAATACATGGGTATTTTTTATAAACTGAAGAAATGAATATGGATAGGAATAAGGAGGAAAATAAGATACAGGATGAAATGGACCGTTTCTTGAACTATGAAATGACTCCCGAAGAAGAATCTGAGTTCATGAACCGTATGGAAAAGGATGGACTGCTCAAGGAGAAGGTCGTTCTCAGACAACTTGTTGTGGAGGCAGAACGGAAGAAAGCCGAAGAGACACTTTTGTATCAGACAAGGCCGAAGTCGGGTAAATCTGTGACACCAGCCTTTTACCGGTGGGCAGCGGCCTGTCTGTGTTTCTTGTTGGCGGGACTGTTTTTTTATGGGAGAATGTACCGTTTCACTACTCAGGAGGCTATGGAAGCCTGTTATATTCCTCCTGTCTGGGAAAGTGCACGTTCTGCAGGTTTTGCCACCCCCGAGGCAGCCCGTATAAACCGTAGTATGGAGCAATGGTACCAGGAGGGAGAATGTGATAGTCTGTATCTCTTTTATCAGAAGTTGTCAGCAGAAGACAATTTATCATTATTGACAGAGAAAAGTCGGATTTTCCTGGGTGTCACTTTTCTTCAGCAGGGGCATGTTGAGCTGGCTTATTCGCTGGCCCGGGAACTTCAGAACGGTCCGGAGAAAGAAGCCGGTGACTGGTTGTTGCTTGGCTGTCTGTTGCGTGACGGGAAAAGGAAGGAGGCACAGGCCTTGTCTCTTCGTATCAGCAAGCAGAAAGGGATGTATCAAGATGATGCACAAGAAGTATATGAAACATTGAATCGACGGAAATGGTTCTGAAAAGGTTCTGTATTTATCTGAGTATGCTTTTGCTGTTTATCAGTATGGTAAAAGTAGAAGATATTCATGCCCGGGATTTTTCAAAGCAGAGCGGGATGCCATATTTGCAACCGCTTTCGGATGATAGTCTGCAATATGCATGGAATCTTTACAAGTTAAGTCTGCATTGCTTGGAAAAAGGTTGTCCTTCACTTTTCTTTGAATCGTCAAAGGAAGCGAAAAAAATATTTAAGTTGGAAAAATATCGTGACCTTTCGTATGGAAATCTGGAAGTTTTGTTGAGAAACCTGGAAATTTATTTAAGTGAAAACAGGTTGCTTATTGATAAGGATGATGGAGATAATCTGGGAACGGAAATTCTGTTTAATTTGTTGGGAACAGGTGTGACTTTGTATCAGGTTTACACCATTTTAGAAGATCACATAGAGAAATCCGATACAAATCTTTTATTTTATTCTAACTGGTATGAGAAATGTACAGCTTGTTATTTGGCTGATTATAGCTTATACGAGGTAAGGAAAGGAACATTGCAGGAGGCACTTGCTACTTGTGAAGTGGCGTTGGAGCTGACTCAACGTTATGATACGGTTCGTACTGCAGAAGTCTTTTGTCAGAAAGAGGTTATTCGGTACCTGATGGAACCGTTTCCGGATAATGCGCAGGCGACGTTAGACGGTTTGAAGAAGTTTGTTTCTCCTGCTTTTACTAAACATACAATACTCCGGGAAGGGAACATGCCTCTGTTTTATCTTTATGGTATGCAGATAGCCCGTATCTATGAAGAGCAGGGACAACTTGAGCTGGCTCTTCAGACATACCATTTACTGTTGGGAGAAATCAGAAAATACCTGGGGCCGGATTTTCCTTATCTGTTGCCGGAAGAACGGAATGAAATCGGTTTGTTGCTGAGATATTATCTGGATATTATACAGCGTTTTGCACTCCGACATATCAAATATAAAGCTATTGGTAAATTGCTTTTTGACCATAGTCTGTTGAAAGAGGATCTGTTGGCCATTCAGTCATCCCCTGTTTCAATGACAGAAAAAGGCCGTTGTCCGCTTGTTCTTACGTTACAGAATGCAATCGATTCGTTATATCGTTCTCCAGATTATTATCTGTTGCCTAAAGATTCCTGTTATTTCCGTAAATTTCCATTGCTGACTGATTTGGTGAATTTGAAACGGAAACAAGTCGCTGTGATGAGAGAAATGGAGCAGAATGATTCCGTTTTTGCGCAACTGGAAGATTGGAGGAATTTGAAGGATTGGTTGGAACCGCACGAAGCCATCGTCAAAATAGTTGATTTGCCATTTGATATTTTTGATAGGCAATATGCGGCTTTGGTCGTTACTTCTGATTCGTCTTCTCCTGAGGTTGTCTTGCTTCCCAAAAAACAGGAAGTATTCAGAATCTGTTTAAGACATCAGCAAGAGAAAAAAAATTGGAAACCCATTCGGCGGTGTCTCAATCATCGTACGGAGATTTATTTTTGTTTGGAGGGCGAACTCATAAACTCCGAATGGAATAGTACCTTCTATAAAAAGTTACTGGATGGGTACAATATACATAGTTTACTGAGTGCTAAAGATTTTGTTCGGCTGAAGATAGATAAAACGAATGATACCTGTGTGTCAGGACGTACTCTGTACGGTTTTGGGGGGGCTTATTTTTCAACATCTTCCGTATCGAAAGGAAAACGTGGTCAAGGTGTACCGTATTTACCTGGAAGTAGGGAGGAATTATGTAGAATTAAAACGATCCTGCCGGAAGGATGGAAGGCTCATTTGTATTTGGGGCATGAGGCAAACAAACCAAATTTTCTTCGCCTGTCTTTTGAAGTAGTTCCACATAGTATCATCCATATTGCTTCTCATGGGTTCTCGTTGCTTTATGATAAAAGCGTACCGGATGGAAGAATTGTATCATTCATGGAATTTCCTTTTGTTGGTTTCAGTGCTTATCCGGATCCGATGATGCGGAATGGCTTCCTGCTTACAGGGGCTAACCGGTATTGGAATAAACCTGTTCCTTATGATGCGATGGACTCAGGTATTGTCACCGCTCATGATGTGTCGCAGTTGAACCTTTATGGAACAGATCTGGCCATCTTGTCTTCTTGTCAGTCTGCAGATGGAGAAAGGATGGATGGAGAAGGCCTGTATGGTTTGGTCAGAGCGTTCAAAGTAGCCGGAGCCCGGGCTGTATTGGCTAATTTCAATCCTGTTTCGGATACGAAGACGGTTTTGTTTATTACAACTTTTTATCGGTACTGGATAGGAGGAGACAGCATGTTTGACGCTTTTTGTAGAACACAGCGTGAACTGATAGAAAATAATCCGGAGGATAAGTTCCTATGGAGTGGTTTTGTTTTATTTGAATAGGTGCAATTATTGAACCAATCATTAATTTGTAATTTTAGTTGTCGATGATTAGGCTTATATGATTGTTTACAAGGATTTTGTTTGATGTAATATCCTTGTATCAGAATGTTGCCCGTTTACTTTTTTGTTTATTTTGTTAAAAAAAGAATTTATCTATTAATTGGCGGTGGTAAATACATTATTTGACAAACGAATTATTAATCACTTAAAATATAAAGATATGATGAAACGAATAAACAAAAGGACAGTATGGGGATTCGTCTGCAGTTTGGCATTGACGTTGTTTGTGGCATGTACAGAAGAACCGGTTGAAACAACCGGGAGTATTTATGGTATCGTGAATGATGCAACTAACGGAACTCCGGTTTCTATGGCTCATGTATTATTAAATCCAGGAGGAAAAGCTACCAATACAGGTGGTGACGGTCGTTATGAATTTTTGAATATGGAAGCAGGGCAATACACTATCCAGATATCCAAAGCCGGTTATATTACCAATACGAAACAGATCACAGTTGTGGCAGGACAACCAGCGTCGGGAGACATGTTATTGACAATGGAACAAAAGGAGGCGGATATTTTGATAAATCCTGCAAGCTTGAACTTTGGTACGACTCAGGACGAACTGTCGGTAACGTTGACTAACCAGGGAAATGCGGCTACGGACTGGTCTTTGGAATTGGGAGATAATCCATGGCTTTCCGCTTCATTACTCTCGGGGATTATCGCAGCAGGCAAGACTCAAAGTATCATATTTTCCGTAGACCGGAATAAACTGTCTGAAACAAAGAATGTGAAAATCATTCTGTCTGCTTTTGGTAATTCATACGCGATATCTGTGTCATGTGCTCCCCTAAATGCTAAATCAAATATGAATGTCAGTCCGACAGAACTGATTTTCGGTGAAGGCGAGACAGAAAAAGCGATAACAATCAAGAATACGGGCAATACGGTATTGAACTGGAGTGTATTTGGAATTACTGAGACATGTCTTTCTGTTTCAGCAGAAGAAGGCAGTATTGAGGCGGAAGGTTCTAAATCCATAAAAGTGATGTTGGACCGATCCAAATTGGTAGCCGACCTGAATACCAGTTTTATTATCTCTGACGGAATTAAAGAACAGTCTATAACCGTAAAATCCAGTGAGGCCGTAGCGCAAATGGTGGTATCACCTTTGGCTTTGGATTTCGGTGAAGAAAATACGAAGAAGACATTTACAATCAGTAATACAGGAACATCAGAGCTTACATGGAATATTGCAGTTCCAGATGGAACAGGGTTGAGGGTGTCTGAAACGAGCGGAGTGACAGCTCCTAAGAGTAGTACGCAGATTACTGTCACTTTAGACCGAAACATTATGCCTGAAAAACTTGATGTATCCCTTGAAATATCAGACGGCTCCCGTAAAGAGACTGTGGCTGTCACTGCCATAAAAGGTAGTGATGTAACCGGAACGGTTGCTCAAGGTTTGTATACCTATTATAAGTTTGATAACAATTTCGAGGACGCTACAGAAAATGGAATTGACGGATTCGGTGTGGCTTCTCCTTCTTTTGTAGACGGGGTGACGGCTGGAAGTAAAGCAATAAAATTCAGTAAAACGGATAACAGTAGTTTTGTCGTATCCAAACCCATTATTGATTCACGTCAAATGACAATCTGTTTTTGGGGAAAAGATTTTGAAGATGGACATATTTTCCATTTGAACTCATCTGTCAGTAGCGAAGCTATGTTTACCTTAAGCGTAAGTAACGGAGCATTGAAATTCCTGGTCACTCGTTATAACAACAGGTATCAGTATAGCAGTTTGCCAGCTTTTGTTCATCCAACTCTGACGGATGGAAAGTGGCATCATATTGCGTTGGTCTCTGATTTTGAAATAACTTCTTATTCTACTATTACAACGACTCTTTATGTAGACGGGCAAGAAGTTTATACCTTGACTGAAAATGCCAATCATTTCAGTGAAAATGGTGGAAGCCAGTCTTCTTACGATACAGGTACCACTTTTACCATGGGAGGTAGCCTGAGGTTGAGTAATAGCAACACACTGACCGGTACGAATATGAGTATAGACAATTTCCGTGTTTATGATACTCGTCGGCTTTCTGCCAGTGAGATTCAGGAAATTTATCATGCCAAACAATGATATTGAATAAGGTTATCTGAGATGTTTCAGGCATGAATGAAAATAGCGAAAAGAGAGAACTGCCAGGCAGGATTTGCCGTGAGGAGTCAGCAGATGTCATAATAACAAACGTGTCGATAAGTTCCTGAAGGGTAACAGAGCTTTATTTAAACAAACGTGAATTCTAAGAATCTAAAAAATAATTCTTTGAATTCACGTTAGTTGTATTATTCCTTTTATAAATTCAAGGCGATTCGATTAATGTGTAATCCTAAATTCAAATACAAGATGAGGATAAGCCTGAAAGGACTGACAGATCGTAACAAAGGAATGAGCTATGAATATAGGAAACGAATTCAAGGTCTTCTTGCCGGCCAATAATCCGGTATTATGCCTTTTGTGCCAGATGCGATCCACATATAATTAAACCGGTTATTGGGGGGCTTGTATGAACTCTTGGCACACAGTTGGCAGACAAGGGAATCAAAGAGTAACAGATCATCGGTATGGACGAGAAGATACCGATTAAATGAGTCCGAAATGTAATGTGGCTTTTGAGATTGTCGGCCTGGAATGATGTTTTTGTTTGTGAAGTTTGCTTATTAAATAAATTAGATTACCTTTGTGCTGTATTCACAATTTTAAATTTAATATAGTTTATGAGTAACGAAGAACAGAAAAACAACAATGTATTGCAAATAGAGTTGACGCCGGATGTGGCACAAGGTATTTATGCCAATATGGCCCTTATAGCTCATTCATCTTCAGAAGTTATCATTGATTTTGTAAGAGTGATGCCTGGTACACCCAAAGCCAATGTTCAGTCCAGAATCATCCTGGCTCCGGAACATGCCAAACGTTTGCTTTATGCTTTACAGGACAATGTGATGAAGTACGAACAGAATTTCGGTGAGATCACACTTCCTGGTGACGGCCCTCGTACCATCGCTCCGTTCAAGATCAATAAAGGTGAAGCTTAAATTCATGCTATTTTAAAAACATAAAATATAAATAGAGTTAAAAAAGACGTCTTTTGCACCTATTTTAGGCGGCCGTTGTTTTTTAATGGCTAAAACATATTGTTATTTAGAATAAAATTCGTAACTTTGCAACCCAAAAGGCGGTAAAGTGTCCTTTTATGGCTTAGAATCTATAAATTACAATATATAAATAAATTAAAAATTAAAAGACAATGCCTACTATTCAACAATTGGTAAGAAAAGGTAGAACGGTATTGGTAGACAAGAGCAAGTCACCGGCTTTGGATAGCTGTCCTCAGCGTCGTGGTGTGTGTGTTCGTGTTTATACCACAACTCCGAAGAAACCTAATTCAGCGATGCGTAAAGTTGCTCGTGTGCGTTTGACAAACATGAAGGAAGTTAACTCTTACATTCCGGGAGAAGGACACAACTTGCAGGAACACTCAATCGTTCTCGTTCGTGGTGGTCGTGTGAAAGACCTTCCGGGTGTGCGTTATCATATTGTACGTGGTACATTGGATACTGCAGGTGTGGCAAACCGTACACAGCGTCGTTCCAAGTATGGAGCTAAGCGTCCTAAGGCAGGAAAGAAGTAATTTTTTGCTGATTTACTGAAAAAATCTATTTATTTATTAAGTTTTGGTTTGTGAAATTATAGGTTGAGTAAATTTTCCGGAGGGAAAGTTGAAGTGAATTGAAAAGGAAACAGCCAAACTGAAAATTTTTTAAAAATGAGAAAAGCAAAACCAAAAAAGCGTGTGATCCTTCCGGATCCGGTCTTTAACGATGTTAAAGTTTCAAAATTTGTTAATCATTTGATGTACGACGGTAAGAAGAATACCTCATACGAGATTTTCTACGCCGCTCTGGAAACTGTAAAGGCTAAGATGCCTAACGAAGAGAAGAGTGCATTGGAAATCTGGAAAGCAGCTTTGGAGAAAGTAACTCCGCAGGTAGAGGTTAAGTCACGTCGTATCGGTGGTGCAACATTCCAGGTGCCTACTGAAATCCGTCCGGAGCGCAAGGAATCTATTTCAATGAAGAATTTGATTATTTTTGCCCGTAAGCGTGGTGGTAAGAGCATGTCAGACAAGCTTGCAGCAGAAATCATGGATGCTTACAACGAGCAGGGCGGTGCTTTTAAGCGTAAAGAGGATATGCATCGTATGGCAGAAGCTAACCGTGCATTTGCTCACTTTAGATTCTAATTCATAATAAGTCGCTAGAATACAATGGCAAAACAAGATTTACATTTGACCCGTAATATCGGTATCATGGCTCATATTGATGCCGGTAAGACTACAACGTCTGAACGTATTTTGTTCTATACAGGTCTGACTCATAAAATTGGTGAGGTTCATGATGGTGCTGCCACTATGGACTGGATGGCTCAGGAGCAGGAGCGTGGTATTACAATTACTTCTGCAGCAACGACTACTCGTTGGAAGTGGAATGGTGATACCTATAAGATTAACTTGATTGATACTCCGGGACACGTTGACTTTACAGCTGAGGTTGAGCGTTCATTGCGTGTATTGGATGGCGCCGTGGCTGCTTATTGTGCTGTAGGTGGTGTTGAGCCTCAGTCTGAAACTGTATGGCGTCAGGCTGACAAGTATAATGTTCCCCGTATGGGTTATGTTAACAAGATGGACCGTTCAGGTGCAGACTTCTTCGAAGTTGTTCGTCAGATGAAGGATGTACTTGGTGCCAATCCTTGTCCTGTAGTTATTCCTATCGGTGCTGAAGAGAACTTCAAGGGTGTTGTAGACCTGATCAAGATGAAGGCTATCCTGTGGCACGATGAAACTATGGGTGCTGACTATTCAGTAGAGGATATCCCGGCAGATCTTCAGGCAGAAGCTGAAGAATGGCGTGATAAGATGTTGGAGAAGGTTGCTGAGTTTGATGATGATTTGATGACCAAATATTTTGATGATCCTTCTACCATCACAGAAGAAGAAATTCTTCGCGCACTTCGTGCTGCTACTGTATCAATGCAGGTAACTCCGATGCTCTGTGGTTCTTCATTCAAGAACAAGGGTGTTCAGACTCTGTTGGATTATGTTTGTGCTTTCTTGCCTTCTCCTTTGGATACACCGAACGTAGTAGGTACAAATCCTGATACTGGTGAAGAAGAAGACCGTAAGCCGTCAGAAGATGAAAAGACATCTGCTTTGGCGTTCAAGATCGCTACTGACCCGTATGTAGGTCGTTTGACTTTCATCCGTGTTTATTCAGGTAAGGTAGAGGCTGGTTCTTACATCTACAACTCTCGTTCAGGCAAGAAGGAGCGTGTATCTCGTTTGTTCCAGATGCACTCTAACCACCAGAATCCGGTAGACGTTATTTCAGCCGGTGATATCGGTGCAGGTGTAGGTTTCAAGGATATCCGTACTGGTGATACACTTTGTGATGAAGATGCACCTATCGTATTGGAATCAATGGACTTCCCGGATCCGGTGATCGGTATCGCAGTAGAGCCGAAGACTCAGAAGGATTTGGACAAGCTTTCAAATGGTTTGGCCAAGTTGGCTGAAGAAGACCCGACCTTTACTGTCAAGACTGACGAGCAGACTGGTCAGACCGTGATCTCTGGTATGGGTGAGTTGCACTTGGATATCATCATCGACCGTTTGAAACGTGAGTTCAAGGTTGAATGTAATCAGGGTAAGCCACAGGTTAACTATAAGGAGGCCATTACCAAGACTGTCAACCTGCGTGAGGTTTACAAGAAGCAGTCAGGTGGTCGCGGTAAGTTCGCTGATATCATCGTTAACGTAGGTCCGGTAGACGAGGATTACACTCAGGGTGGCTTGCAGTTCGAAAACAAGGTTACTGGCGGTAACATTCCTAAGGAATTCATTCCTTCAGTACAGAAAGGTTTCGAAAGCGCCATGAAGAACGGTATCCTCGGTGGTTTCCCGATGGACAGCTTGAAGGTAGAGTTGCTTGATGGATCTTTCCATCCAGTCGATTCAGACCAGTTGTCATTCGAAATCTGCGCTATCCAGGCTTACAAGAATGCTTGCGCACAGGCTAAGCCGGTATTGATGGAGCCTATCATGAAACTTGAGGTGGTAACACCTGAGGAAAACATGGGTGACGTAATCGGTGACTTGAACAAGCGTCGTGGCCAGGTAGAAGGAATGGATACCAGCCGTAGCGGTGCCCGTATCGTTAAGGCAATGGTACCTTTGGCAGAAATGTTCGGCTATGTGACAGCTCTTCGTACTATCACTTCCGGTCGTGCAACTTCTTCAATGACATACGATCACCATGCTCCTGTATCAAGCTCAATCGCCAAGGCTGTGCTTGAAGAAATCAAGGGACGTACGGATCTTGTATAAATCGAATAAAAAAGAGTTGGAAGGTGTCGGTTAGCGAATGACTCTTAGCCGACATACCTTCTTACTCTTCCTATTATTAATCAATATAATTAATAAAAACCATGAGTCAAAAGATTAGAATTAAACTTAAATCTTACGATCACAATTTGGTAGACAAGTCTGCTGAAAAGATCGTAAAGACTGTAAAGGTAACAGGTGCGATTGTAAGCGGTCCTATACCTCTTCCAACTCACAAGCGTATTTTTACAGTGAACCGTTCAACTTTCGTTAATAAGAAGTCACGCGAGCAATTTGAGCTTTCTTCTTACAAGAGATTGATCGACATTTACAGCTCAACTGCAAAGACTGTTGATGCTTTGATGAAACTGGAATTGCCCAGCGGAGTAGAAGTTGAAATTAAAGTTTAGTACTATTTATTTTAAAATTTAACTGAAATGCCAGGATTATTAGGAAAGAAAATCGGAATGACATCCGTATTCAGTGCCGATGGTAAGAATGTTCCATGCACTGTTATCGAAGCTGGTCCTTGTGTAGTTACACAAATCAAGAGTGTTGAAAAAGACGGTTATGCAGCTGTTCAGCTTGGTTTCGAAGAGGCTAAGGAAAAGAACACTACTGCTCCTATGATGGGACACTTCAAGAAGGCTGGAACTACTCCAAAGAGACACTTGGCCGAGTTCAAGGGATTTGAGCAGGAATTGAATTTAGGTGATACTGTAACCGTTGATATCTTTGCCAATGCATCATTTGTTGATGTAATTGGAACTTCAAAGGGACACGGCTTCCAGGGTGTAGTAAAGCGTCATGGATTCGGTGGTGTAGGTCAGACTACCCATGGTCAGCACAACCGTGCTCGTAAGCCGGGATCTATCGGTGCATGTTCATACCCTGCAAAGGTATTCAAGGGAATGCGCATGGGCGGCCAGATGGGTGGCGACCGTGTGACAACTCAGAATTTGCAAGTATTAAAAGTAATTCCAGAGCACAACCTTTTGTTGATCAAGGGTTCTGTACCGGGTTACAATGGTTCAATCGTAATAATTGAAAAATAATGGAAGTTAGTGTATTAAATATCAAAGGTGAAGACACCGGCAGAAAGGTTGTTTTGAACGATTCTATCTTCAGCGTTGAACCAAATGACCATGCAATCTATCTTGATGTAAAGCAGTTCATGGCTAATCAGCGTCAAGGTACTGCCAAGTCAAAGGAGAGAAGCGAAGTGAGTGGATCAACTCGTAAGCTCGGACGTCAGAAAGGTGGCGGTGGAGCACGTCGTGGTGATATCAATTCTCCGGTATTGGTAGGTGGTGGCCGCGTATTCGGTCCGAAACCTCGCGATTATGGTTTCAAGTTGAACAAGAAAGTTAAGGTTTTGGCCCGTTGTTCAGCATTGAGCTATAAGGCACAGGAAAATGCAATTGTTGTAGTTGAAGACTTCTCAATCGAAGCTCCAAAGACTAAGCAGTTTGTAGAAATTATAAATAATCTTAAAATTGACGGCAAGAAAGCGCTGTTCGTTTTGCCGGGTGCTGATAAAAACGTATATTTGTCAGCTCGAAATCTCGAACGTGTGAATGTTACGCTTGCTTCTGCACTTAATACCTATAACGTATTGAATGCGGATGTTATGGTTGTGACTGAGAATTCGCTTAAAGTTGTCGATCAAATCTTAACCAAATAAGGAGTTTGAACCACTATGGGATATATTATTAAACCTTTGGTCACTGAGAAGATGACCCAAATGACAGAGAAGCAGAACAAGTTCGGCTTCATTGTTCGTCCTGAGGCTAACAAGATTGAGATTAAGAAAGAGGTCGAGGCTTTGTATAATGTAACAGTAGTAGCTGTTAATACCTGCAACTATTCAGGTAAGACGAAGCGTCGCTATACTGTTTCTGGTCTTATTCAGGGTAAGAGAAATGCCTTCAAGAAGGCTATCGTTACTTTGAAGGAGGGCGATACTATTGATTTTTATAGCAATATTTAAATAGAAGATGGCAGTACGTAAATTTAAGCCCACTACACCGGGGCAGAGACACAAGATTATTGGTACTTTTGAGGAGATTACTGCATCTGTACCAGAGAAATCTCTTGTTTGTGGAAAACGTTCAACTGGTGGCCGTAACAATGTCGGTAGGATGACAATGCGCTACATGGGCGGCGGTCACAAGAGAAAGTTCCGTTTTATCGATTTCAAGAGAGAGAAAGACGGTGTACCAGCAGTAGTAAAGACAATTGAATATGATCCGAACCGTTCGGCTCGTATTGCTTTGCTTTTTTATGCTGATGGAGAAAAACGTTATATAATTGCTCCTAACGGCTTGCAGGTAGGCAGCACAGTTATGTCAGGTAAGGATGCAGCTCCTGAGATAGGAAATGCACTTCCTTTGGCTAACATTCCTGTCGGTACAGTAATTCACAACATTGAATTGCGTCCTGGTCAGGGTGCGTTGCTGGTTCGCTCTGCAGGTAATTTTGCTCAGTTGACTTCACGTGAAGGTCGTTACTGCGTAATCAAGTTGCCTTCTGGCGAGACTCGTCAGATCTTAAGCGCATGTAAGGCTACTGTAGGAAGTGTAGGTAACTCAGACCATGCATTGGAAAGCTCTGGTAAGGCCGGACGTTCACGCTGGTTGGGTCGTCGTCCTCACAACCGTGGTGTGGTAATGAACCCGCATGATCATCCGATGGGTGGTGGTGAAGGCCGTCAGTCTGGAGGTCATCCACGTTCACGTAATGGATTGTACGCTAAGGGCTTGAAGACAAGAGCTCCTAAGAAGCAGTCTAATAAGTATATTATCGAAAGATGTAATAAGTAATAAGTAAATCTGAGTATAAATTATGAGTCGTTCATTAAAAAAAGGTCCATATATTGAAGTAAAGCTCGAAAAGAAAGTGCTCGCCATGAATGAGAGCGGTAAGAAGAGCGTGGTTAAAACATGGGCCAGAGCTTCAATGATATCTCCAGATTTCGTGGGGCATACTATTGCAGTTCACAACGGAAATAAATTTATTCCTGTTTACGTTACTGAGAACATGGTCGGACACAAGTTGGGTGAATTTGCACCCACTCGTCGTTTTGGTGGCCACGCAGGTAACAAGAAGAAGTAAACGGGCTATTAACTGAAATAAAAAAGTTAGATATAAATGGGAGCAAGAAAAAAAATTGCGGCTGAGAAAAGAAAAGAAGCCCTTAAAACCCAGTATTTTGCGAAGTTGCAGAATGTGCCTTCTTCTCCGCGTAAGATGAGATATGTGGTTGATATGATCCGCGGTATGGAAGTGAATAGAGCACTCGGAACGTTGAGATTTTCTTCTAAAGCAGCTTCTGCAGACGTTGAGAAACTGTTGCGTTCAGCAATTGCAAACTGGGAGCAGAAAAACGAGCGTAAAGCTGAAGACGGCGAATTGTTCGTAACAAAGGTATATGTTGATGGTGGTGCAACTCTGAAGAGAATGCGTCCCGCACCTCAGGGAAGAGGTTATAGAATTCGCAAGCGTTCAAATCATGTCACTTTGTTCGTTGGCACTAAAACTAATGATTAATTAAAAGGTAGTATGGGACAGAAAGTAAATCCGATAAGCAACCGACTCGGTATTATTAGAGGTTGGGATTCTAACTGGTACGGTGGCAAGGACTTTGGAGATTCTTTGCTTGAAGACAGCAAAATCCGTAAGTACTTGAATGTACGTTTGGCAGCTGCCAGCGTTTCAAGAATTGTCATTGAGCGTACACTTAAACTTGTGACGATCACTATTTGCACTGCTCGTCCGGGTTTGGTCATTGGTAAAGGTGGTCAGGATGTTGACAAGCTGAAAGAGGAGTTGAAGAAGATTACGGACAAAGACGTACAGATCAATATCTTCGAAATCAAGAAGCCTGAGCTTGATGCTGTGATCGTAGCAAAGAGCGTGGCAAGTCAGATTGAGCGCAATATGGCGTATCGTCGTGCCATCAAGATGGCAATTGCCAATACAATGCGTGGCGGTGCGGAAGGAATCAAGATTTTGATTTCCGGTCGTTTGAATGGTGCTGAAATGGCTCGTTCTGAAATGTATAAGGAAGGAAGAACTCCTCTGCATACATTCCGTGCGGACATCGATTACTGTCAGACAGAAGCCTTGACTAAGGTTGGTTTGCTGGGAATTAAGGTATGGATTTGCCGTGGTGAAGTTTATGGAAAGCGTGATTTGGCTCCTAACTTTACACAGCCTAAAGAAGGTAGCCGTCAGAACAACGGTGGCAAGAACTTCCGCAAGAAGAAGAACAATAATCGTTAAATTTGAATTTGAAGAATTATGTTACAACCGAAAAGAACAAAATATAGAAGACCGCAAAAAGGGCGTTGCAAAGGTAATGCCCAGCGTGGTAACCAATTGGCTTTCGGATCATTCGGAATAAAATCACTTGATACGCATTGGATTACTGGCCGACAGATCGAGGCTGCCCGTATTGCTGTGACTCGTTACATGCAGCGTGAAGGTCAGATTTGGATCCGTATTTTCCCGGATAAACCAATTACCAAGAAGCCTGCAGACGTACGTATGGGTAAAGGTAAGGGAGATCCTGTAGGATATGTATTCCCGATCACTCCTGGACGTATTATTTTCGAAGTAGAAGGTGTGTCTTACGAAATCGCTAAGGAAGCATTGCGTTTGGCTGCTCAGAAACTTCCTGTGACTACAAAATTTATTGTTAGACGTGATTACGATAAAAACGCTTAATTATGAAGACAGCAGAAATCAGAGAATTGGCAACTGAAGAGTTGGCTGAGCGCATTCAAACTGAAGAAGCAAATTACACACAGATGTTGCTGAATCATTCAGTATCTCCGTTGGAGAATCCTTCATTGATTAAGGCAGCACGTCGTAATATTGCGCGTATGAAGACAATATTGCATCAGAGAGAACTTAACAAATAATAATGGTCTGACATGGAAGCTAGAAATTTAAGAAAGACAAGAACAGGTGTTGTAGTCAGCGACAAGATGGACAAGACCATTGTTGTAGCTGCTAAGTTTAAGGAGAAACACCCGATATATGGTAAATTTGTCTCTAAGACGAAGAAGTACCATGCACATGACGAGAAGAACGATTGCCACGTAGGTGATACTGTGTTAATTATGGAGACTCGTCCTTTGAGCAAAACTAAGAGTTGGAGAGTTGTAGAAATCGTAGAAAGAGCTAAGTAATTATGATACAAGCAGAATCTAGATTAGTCGTAGCAGACAATAGCGGTGCACGTGAGGCTCTTTGTATCCGCGTTCTCGGCGGTACAAAGAGACGTTATGCGTCTGTTGGTGATGTGATTGTCGTTTCTATCAAGAACGTCATTCCTTCGAGTGATATTAAAAAAGGTGCAGTATCAAAGGCTTTGATTGTACGTACTAAGAAAGAAATCCGTCGTCCGGATGGATCATATATTCGTTTTGATGATAACGCTTGTGTATTGTTGAACAATGCCGGCGAATTGAGAGGAAGTCGTATATTCGGTCCTGTAGCCCGTGAGTTGCGTGCAGCAAACATGAAAGTTGTGTCATTGGCACCTGAAGTACTTTAATTTTAACAAATTAAGTAATGAGCAAGTTACATATTAAAAAAGGCGATACAGTTTACGTCAATGCTGGTGAGAACAAAGGCCAGACTGGTAAAGTGTTGAAAGTGCTTGTAGAAAAGCGTCGTGCCATAGTTGAAGGTTTGAATATGGTTTCCAAGAGCCAGAAACCTAGCGCAAAGAATCCTCAAGGTGGAATCGTTAAGCAGGAAGCGCCAATTCACATTTCAAATTTGAATGTAGTTGATCCGAAGACTGGCAAACCTACACGTATTGGAAGAAAATTAAATGCGGACGGTAAGTTGGTTCGCTATGCTAAAAAATCAGGAGAGGAGATTAAGTAATGGGAAATACTGCTAGCCTTAAGAAAGAATATGCTGAGCGTATTGCTCCGGCATTGAAGAAACAGTTCAATTATTCTTCAACTATGCAGATACCTGTACTCAAGAAGATTGTGATTAATCAGGGCTTGGGTATGGCTACTGCAGACAAAAAGATCATTGATGTAGCCATTAACGAAATCACTGCTATCACTGGTCAGAAGGCAGTTGCTACAGTTTCAAAGAAGGACGTAGCCAACTTTAAGTTGCGTAAGAAAATGCCTATCGGTGTAATGGTTACTTTGCGTCGTGAGAGAATGTACGAATTCCTTGAGAAACTCGTTCGCGTGGCATTGCCCCGTATCCGTGACTTCAAGGGTATCGAAAGCAAGTTCGATGGTCGTGGAAATTACACATTGGGTATCCAGGAACAGATTATCTTCCCTGAGATCAATATCGATGCTATCGATCGCATTTTGGGTATGAACATCACTTTCGTGACTACAGCCAAGACTGACGAGGAAGGTTATGCGTTGCTCAAAGAATTTGGTTTACCGTTTAAAAACGCTAAAAACGATTAATAGATATGGCAAAAGAATCAATGAAGGCTCGTGAAGTTAAGAGAGCCAAGATGGTTGCAAAATATGCCGCTAAGCGTGCTGCTTTGAAGCAAATTGTGAAGACGGGTGAGCCGGCTGAAGCTTACGAAGCTGCACAGAAACTTCAGTCTATTCCAAAAAATGCAAATCCTATCCGTTTGCATAACCGTTGCAAGTTGACTGGACGTCCAAAAGGTTATATCCGTCAATTCGGAATTTCACGTATTCAGTTCCGTGAGATGGCCTCTAGCGGTTTGATCCCAGGAGTAAAGAAAGCGAGCTGGTAATAATTTTTTTAATATTGTCGGGAGAGTCCCGATTAATTAAATTCTTTATAAAATGACAGATCCAATAGCAGATTATTTGACGCGTTTGAGAAATGCTATTCAAGCCAAACACAGAGTGGTAGAGATACCGGCGTCAAATTTGAAAAAGGAAATCACTAAGATCCTTTTCGACAAAGGTTACATCTTGAACTACAAGTTTGTAGAAGATGGACCTCAAGGTACAATCAAAGTAGCGCTGAAGTACGATTCAGTAAACAAGGTCAACGCGATTAAGAAGTTGATCCGCGTGTCTACTCCGGGTATGCGTAGGTATACCGGTTACAAGGACATGCCGAGAGTAATCAACGGATTGGGTATTGCAATTATATCTACATCCAAAGGTGTCATGACTGACAAAGAAGCATCTGACCTCAAGGTAGGTGGTGAAGTACTTTGTTATGTTTATTAATTTGGAGGATAGTATATGTCAAGAATTGGAAAATTGCCCATTGTTATTCCCGCTAACGTGACAGTCACTTATGCGAATAACATCGTAAGTGTTAAAGGACCTAAAGGTGAGATGAGTCAGTATGTTGATCCTGCTATCAACGTAGAGATCGCAGACGGACACGTGGTGTTGAGTGAAAATGAAAGTGCTATGCTTGATAACCTGAAGCAGCGTCATGCTTTCCATGGTTTGTACCGTGCTTTGGTACACAATATGGTAGTAGGTGTTTCTGAAGGTTATGTGAAGAAGTTAGAGCTTGTGGGTGTAGGTTATCGTGCCAGCAACCAAGGTAATATCATTGAATTCTCATTAGGTTATACTCACAGTATTTTCTTGCAGTTGCCTAAGGAAATCAAGGTAGAAACGAAATCAGAAAGAAATCAGAATCCTCTCATCATATTGGAATCTTGTGACAAACAGTTGTTAGGACAGGTTTGTGCAAAAATTCGTTCTTTCCGTATGCCTGAGCCTTACAAAGGAAAAGGTATTTTGTTCGTTGGCGAGCAGATTCGCAGAAAGTCTGGTAAGTCAGCTGGTGCTAAGTAATTTTAAAACTGTAGGATTATGATAACAAAATTTGAAAGACGAATCAAGATCAAGTATAGAGTACGCAATAAGATTTCAGGTACTACTGAACGTCCGCGTATGTCAGTGTTTAGAAGTAACAAACAGATCTATGTTCAGATTATCAACGATGTGACTGGTACTACACTTGTAGCTGCTTCATCATTGGGTATGGAAGCCATGCCTAAGAAGGAACAGGCTGCCAAGGTAGGTGAGTTGATTGCCAAGAAAGCACTCGAGGCCGGTATTACAGCTGTTGTATTCGATCGTAACGGTTACTTATATCACGGAAGAGTGAAAGAAGTTGCAGACGCTGCACGTAACGGAGGACTTAAATTTTAAAGATTATGGCAATTAATAGAGTAAAGATAAATAGCGATATCGAATTAAAAGATAGATTGGTTGCTATCAATCGTGTTACCAAAGTTACAAAAGGTGGTAGAACATTCACTTTCGCAGCGATCGTAGTTGTCGGTAACGGTAACGGTATCATCGGATGGGGACTTGGTAAGGCTGGTGAAGTTACAGCAGCTATTGCCAAAGGTGTTGAAGCAGCTAAGAAGAATTTGGTTAAGGTTCCCGTTTTGAAAGGAACTGTACCTCATGATCAGATTGCCAAGTTTGGCGGTGCTGAAGTATTCATCAAACCGGCTTCAACCGGTACCGGAGTGGTAGCTGGTGGTGCCATGCGTGCCGTATTGGAAAGTGTTGGTGTAACGGACTGTCTGGCTAAGTCAAAAGGTTCATCTAACCCTCACAACCTGGTTAAGGCTACTATCCTGGCATTGGCAGAAATGCGTGATGCTCGTACCATTGCCCAGAACCGCGGTGTAAGTATGGATAAAGTATTTAGAGGATAAGGAGGTTTTTTATGGCAACAATCAAAATTAAGCAAATAAAGAGCAAAATCGGTGCTCCGAAAAATCAGAAGATGACTCTCGAAAGTTTGGGTCTGAGAAAGCCTAATCAGGTAGTTGAGGTAGAAGATACTCCGTCTGCAAGAGGCATGGTTGAGAAAGTTAAACACTTGGTAACCATCGTAGATTAATTAATTCACATTTAAATTGTAAGACATGAAATTAAATACTTTAAAACCAGCATGTGGTTCTGTTAAGACTCGTAAGAGAGTAGGTCGTGGAGCTGGATCAGGTTTGGGTGGTACTTCTACTCGTGGTCATAAGGGAGCTAAGGCAAGATCTGGTTACAAGAAGAAGATAGGTTTTGAAGGAGGCCAGATGCCATTGCAGCGCCGTTTGCCTAAATTCGGTTTCAAGAATATCAATCATGTAGAATACAAAGCTGTTAATCTGAATCAGATCCAGGCTTTGGCTGCTGAGCAGAATCTTGAAAAGATCGGTTTGGCAGAAATGGTTGCAGCAGGTTTCGTACGTCAGGGCGAACTTGTTAAGGTATTAGGTAATGGCGAACTTACTGCAAAGGTTAATGTAGAAGCCAACGCATTCTCTAAGAGTGCTGAAGCAGCTATTGCCGCAGTAGGTGGTAACGCTACAAAACTTTAAAATCAATGAAAAAGTTAATTCAAACCTTTAAGAACATATGGATGATTGAGGATCTTCGCCAAAGGATCCTCATCACCATTCTGTTTGTGGCGATCTATCGTTTCGGATCTTTCGTGGTATTGCCAGGTATTGATCCGGCTGGTTTAACTGCTCTGCAGGCACAAACTGATGAAGGCTTGATGTCTTTGTTGAATATGTTCTCTGGAGGTGCATTTTCCAATGCGTCTATTTTTGCATTGGGAATCATGCCGTACATTTCGGCTTCAATTGTAATCCAGTTGTTGGGTATTGCCGTTCCGGCATTCCAGAAAATGCAGCGTGAAGGCGAGAGCGGACGGCGGAAGATGAATCAGTATACGCGTTATTTGACCATTTTAATTCTTTTACTGCAGGCTCCTGCGTATTTGATTAACTTGAAAATGCAGTCTGGTTCAGCTTTGAGTGCATCTATAGGATGGACTGAATTTATGATTACTTCCACGATTATCCTGGCTGCCGGCAGTATGTTTGTACTCTGGTTAGGTGAAAGAATTACGGATAAAGGTATTGGCAATGGTGTGTCAATCATCATCATGATCGGTATTATTGCCCGTCTGCCGATGGCTTTCTATCAGGAGTTGTCTTCACGCCTCGAAAATCTAAGTGGTGGTGGTCTGGTGATGTTCTTAATTGAAGTAGTGATCTTGTTGTGTGTGGTTTGCTTCTCTATTCTTCTGGTGCAGGGCACAAGAAGAATTCCGGTACAGTATGCCAAGAGAGTGGTAGGAAACCAGCAGTTTGGTGGCGCGCGTCAGTATATACCGCTTAAGCTATTTGCTGCAAACGTGATGCCGATTATCTTTGCTCAGGCATTGATGTTTATTCCTATTACTATGATCGGATATTCTACATCTATCGATCAGGCTACTCCGGTCATGCAAATGATGATAGATCACACTAGCTGGCTGTATAATGTGGTATTTGCATTGTTGATTATTGCCTTTACCTATTTCTACACAGCGATTACGTTGAATCCTACTCAAATGGCGGAAGACATGAAGCGCAATAACGGCTTTATTCCTGGAATCAAACCGGGAAAGAGTACAGCGGAGTATATCGATCAGATAATGTCTAGAATTACACTTCCTGGATCTTTATGTTTGGCTTTCATTGCCTGTATGCCAGCTTTTGCCGGTTTACTCAATGTAAAGGCTGAATTTGCACAGTTCTTTGGAGGAACTTCACTGCTTATCCTTGTTGGTGTGGTTTTGGATACCTTACAGCAGATCGAGAGTCATTTGTTAATGAGACACTATGATGGCTTGTTGAGTTCAGGCCGTATTCACGGACGTTCTGGAGTCAGTGCTTATTAAGTTGAACTGAAATGATATATCTCAAGACAGAAGATGAAATAGAGTTGTTGCGTGAAGCCAACCTTCTGGTTTCTGCGACACTGGCTGAAATAGCCAAGGTTATCCGGCCAGGTGTGACAACAAAAGAGTTGGACAAGTTGGCAGAAACATTCATCCGTGACCATGGTGCCCAACCGACTTTCAAGGGATTTCCCAATCCTTATGGTGGTCCGTTTCCGGCATCAATCTGTGCCTCGGTAAATGATGAAGTTGTGCACGGGATACCCAATGATAATCCGCTCAAGGATGGCGACATCGTTTCAGTGGATTGCGGTACGTTGCTTAACGGATTTAATGGTGACTCATGTTACACGTTTTGTGTAGGTGAAGTTTCTGAAGAGACCAAGCATCTGTTAAAGACCACGAAGGAATCCCTGTATAAAGGCATTGAAGCTGCGATAGCAGGAAAGAGGCTGGGAGATATCGGTTACGCTGTACAGACTTGTTGCGAGCAGGAAGGTTATGGTGTAGTCAGAGAATTTGTAGGACACGGGATCGGGAAGGAAATGCATGAAGAACCTGCAGTACCTAACTATGGAAGACGAGGTAACGGAGTGCAGATCAAAAACGGTCTTTGCATTGCAATCGAACCGATGATCACGCAAGGAAGTCCGCAGATCGTGATGATGCCCGACCGTTGGACAATAAAAACCCAAGACGGTAAGTGGGCAGCTCATTTTGAACACACGATAGCTGTGCATCACGGTAAAGCTGATATTTTATCTACATTCGAAGAGATAGAAAAAATTGAAGGAAAATTATATTAAGTATGGCAAAACAGTCAGCGATTGAACAAGACGGCGTCATTGTAGAAGCATTATCAAACGCCATGTTTAGGGTTGAATTAGAAAACGGTCATGAAATTACGGCCCACATTTCCGGAAAGATGCGTATGCATTACATCAAGATATTGCCGGGAGATAAGGTGAGGGTGGAAATGAGTCCCTATGACTTGTCCAAGGGGCGTATAGTATTTAGATATAAATAAATTAAAGAATATGAAAACAAGAGCATCATTAAAGAAACGTACTCCAGAGTGCAAGATTGTACGTCGTAAAGGACGTTTATACGTGATTAATAAAAAGAACCCTAAGTTCAAAATGCGTCAGGGTTAATCGATTATCATAGCAAAAGAAATTATTTTAGTATATGGCAATAAGAATTGTTGGTGTCGATTTGCCTCAGAACAAAAGAGGTGAAATCGCTTTGACTTATATTTTCGGTATAGGTCGCAGTAGTTCAGCTAAGATCCTTGAGAAGGCCGGTGTTGATAAGGATATCAAAGTAAAGGATTGGACAGACGAACAGGCCGGTAATATCCGTGCTGTCATTGCAGCTGAATACAAGGTAGAAGGTGATCTTCGTTCAGAAATCCAGTTAAATATCAAGCGACTGATGGATATTGGTTGTTATCGTGGTGTTCGCCACCGTATCGGCCTTCCTGTTCGCGGTCAGAGCACTAAGAATAATGCTCGTACACGTAAGGGTAAGAAAAAGACAGTTGCAAATAAGAAAAAAGCTACTAAATAATAATTAGATATGGCAAAAAAAACAGTCGCAGCTAAGAAAAGAAATGTAAAGGTTGACGCTATGGGCCAGTTGCATGTTCATAGTTCATTCAACAATATCATCGTATCTTTAGCAAACAGTGAAGGTCAGATTATCTCATGGTCTTCAGCTGGTAAGATGGGATTCCGTGGTTCTAAGAAGAACACTCCCTATGCAGCTCAGATGGCTGCTCAAGATTGTGCAAAAGTGGCATACGATCTTGGCCTTAGAAAGGTAAAGGCTTATGTAAAAGGTCCGGGTAATGGTCGTGAGTCAGCAATCCGTACAGTTCACGGTGCTGGAATTGAAGTGACTGAGATCATCGATGTGACTCCATTGCCACACAACGGTTGTCGTCCTCCAAAGAGAAGAAGAGTATAATTTTAGATAACCTTAGTTAGAGCAGGGTTCGGATCCTGTCTTTTATTGGAGATCAGATTTGAATCCTGCCAGAACATTAAAAATATATATTAAAAATGGCTAGATATACTGGACCTAAATCAAGAATTGCACGTCGTTTTGGCGAAGCTATATTTGGTGCTGACAAGGTTTTGTCAAAGAGAAATTTCCCTCCCGGTCAGCATGGAAACAACCGCAGAAAGAAGACTTCAGAATATGGTGTGATGTTGGCTGAAAAGCAGAAAGCCAAATATACATACGGTGTGTTGGAAAAACAGTTCCGTAACATGTTCGAGAAGGCTGCTAGTACCAGTGGTATTACCGGTGAGATCTTGTTGCAGAACCTCGAATGCCGTTTGGATAATGTAGTATACCGTTTGGGTATCGCTCCTACTCGTGCTGCTGCACGTCAGTTGGTAGGTCACAAGCACATTATCGTTGATGGTGAGGTTGTCAACATCCCTTCATATGCTGTTAAGCCTGGTCAGATCATCGGTGTGCGCGAAAAATCAAAGTCTTTGGAAGTGATTGCGAATGCACTTGCTGGTTTCAACCACAGCAAATATCCTTGGATAGAGTGGGATGAGAATACCAAGTCAGGTAAGTTACTCCACAAACCTGAACGTGCAGACATTCCGGAGAATATTAAGGAGCAGTTGATCGTTGAGTTGTACTCTAAATAATAATTAAGAAAATGGCGATATTAGCATTTCAAAAACCTGATAAAGTATTAATGTTGGAGGCGGATAATCATTTCGGCAAGTTCGAATTCCGTCCGCTGGAGCCCGGTTTCGGTATTACTGTTGGTAATGCTTTGCGCCGTATACTTCTTTCTTCACTGGAGGGATATGCTATCAATACGATGCGTATTTCAGGCGTTGAACATGAATTTGCATCAGTGCCCGGTGTCAAGGAAGATGTCACCAACATTATCTTGAATCTGAAGCAAGTCAGATTCAAGCAAATAGTTGAAGAGTTCGAAAATGAAAAAGTGAGTATCACGGTAGAGAACACTACAGAGTTTAAAGCTGGTGATATCAACAAGTATCTGACTGGATTTGAAGTGTTAAATCCTGAATTAGTTATTTGCCATTTAGATAACAAAGCAACTATGCAAATTGAATTGTCCATTAACAAAGGACGAGGATACGTGCCGGCAGATGAGAACCGCGAATATTGTACAGATGCCAACGTAATACCTATCGATTCAATTTACACTCCTATTCGCAATGTAAAATATTCAGTAGAAAATTTCCGCGTAGAGCAGAAAACTGATTACGAGAAACTTATTCTGGAAATTACTACTGACGGTTCCATTCACCCGAAGGATGCCTTGAAGGAAGCTGCCAAGATCCTTATTTATCACTTCATGTTGTTCTCTGATGAGAAGATCACGCTTGAAAACAATGAGGGTGATGATAATGAGGAATTTGATGAAGAAGTACTTCACATGCGCCAGTTGCTTAAGACCAAGCTGGTCGACATGGATCTTTCAGTCCGTGCGCTTAACTGTCTGAAAGCTGCTGATGTCGAGACTTTAGGTGATCTGGTTCAATTTAACAAGACCGATCTTCTTAAGTTCAGAAACTTCGGTAAGAAATCGCTCACTGAGCTTGATGATTTGCTAGAGAGTCTGAATCTGTCGTTTGGAACTGATATTTCTAAGTATAAATTAGATAAAGATTAATTAAAATGAGACATAACAAGAAATTCAATCATTTGAGTCGTACTGCATCTCACAGAAATGCAATGTTGGCTAACATGGCCATCTCTCTGATCATGCACAAAAGAATCACTACGACTCTTGCAAAGGCCAAAGCGTTGAAGAAATACGTTGAGCCTCTGATCACTAAGTCTAAAGACGACACTACAAATTCACGTCGTGTTGTTTTCAGTTACTTGCAGAACAAGTTTGCTGTGACTGAGCTCTTCAAGGAAATTTCAGTTAAGGTAGCTGATCGCCCGGGTGGTTACACTCGTATTATCAAGACTGGTTTCCGTGCAAGTGACAATGCGCCTATGTGTTTTATTGAACTGGTTGACTATAACGAAAATATGGCTAAGCAGGCAGTTAAGAAGACACGTACACGCAGATCTAAGAAATCTTCAGCTGCAACGACTGACGCTCCTGCCGTAGAGGCAGCAGCTTCTGAAGAAGCACCTGCTACTGCAGAATAATTTCATTGCTATATGATATGAAAGCCGTTCACGTTTGTGAGCGGCTTTTTTTGCAATATGCCCGGCATAAGTATTAGCTAACGGTAACGGGTACAACTCTTGAGTGAGCCCTATTAGTGGGGATCGCAGCCATCCCAAAGTATGGATATCCATTGCGAGGGAGGAATCAGGAAAAAGCTGAGGGCAGAAGTTTATCAATGACCTGTAGCGATTCGTTTCCTGATTTTTATTTCGAACTCATGTTCTTTGCTGACACAGTTTAATTTGCCGTCCTCAAATTGTCTGACGTTAGTATTATTTTATATCCCATTGTATAATTATGAAATTATTGCAATTCAATCCGTATGCTAAGGAGGCTTTTAGCCAATCGATCTGATTGGGACGAATACGATCGCGTCTATTTCTTTTCGCTTCCAAAAAAATGATGTTTTCATTTTTCCAGGCGACCACATCCCAACAACCGCTAAAACTATTACCATTCAGTTTTGCTATTCCCATCAAAGTATCATATATTTCCAAATCTATGATAGGTACATGAGTTTGGTCTTTACATGGTACATCATTCCATTCAGTCAACATAAAAGGATTCATTGAAGGTCTGCCAAATGGTTGAATCCATCTGGCATTCCATCCATTCTTTTTTAGATAATAGACAATGGCTAATTCTGCAAAAGAGGCATTTCCATTTACATCAACCAAAGCTTTACCTCCAAATGTATTCTGAATCGCTTCGTCTTTCCATCCATTGAATGTCAGATCATATTTAAGAATATTATATTTCCTACTTTCTTGTTCTATTACATCAAATGATTTTGAACTAGACGCATTGCCAAAGCACTTTTTTCCATCTATCATCATACTTACATAAACATTGATAACTTTATAGCATAAAGAGAGCTTAAAACAAATATAACTTACTGAAAATTAAGAGTATATAGGTCCATTATTAAATTTATGGTGTTCAATTATAACATTTAAACGATTATCACTATGTTTCCTGAGTCTAAAGTTAAAGAGATTTATTGTATGACAGATGACTTTTGTAAGGAATTTGTACTACAGCAGGAAAAATATATGATTGAAGACAAGTAACAGAAGCATAGCAACAATCCATTGAAGTGAACTTTATTAATGACGGGTTATTTACTACCTTTTGATTTATGTTACGTTATAATATATGTCCTCTGAGATGGCAGACCGGAAGTCTTGTGGTGTTGACCTTTTTACGTTGTGGTTATTCTGTGAAAGTCCGGTACTGGTTAGGTGCTGAAACTTTCTGTCTATGATGGGTGGTTGTAGATATTTACAGGAAGTGCCTTGTCGTCGCTCCATATAGAAGTGAGGCAAGGCACCAGGTACATTCGTTTTCAGATTTAGCTTGTGTTTTATAATTCGAATGCGTACAAGTCAGCAAGAGCCATAAGATAATCTTTTTCCGTAATAAGAAGATTCTTTCTGAATTCGTAATATCTGGCTATCTCGGTCAGGTAATCCATGAGGTTGATTTCTCCTTTCTGAAGTGCTTCTTTCATAAGTGAAGTTGTATTCAAACGGTCTATGGCATCCTTTTGGAAATGTAGCGAGTGACGTAATGCTATAACCTGTGTGTATTGGGCCTTGAGTTGGCTGTAGACACGTTGCTTGGCATCATACTCATTGCTTTGAGCTGTGATGATGTCTTGTTTGCTTTTTTTGAGTTTGTTCTTGTTCTCCCATAGTGGAATGCTCATGCCAAGAATGAAACCGTGTAGCCGCTCGCTCTCATTGATTTCTCCTGCATAGCCTACTGACAGTCCTGGAATCATATCGGTTTTTGTGGATTGCAGACTTTGTTTCTTGACTTCAATGTCTTTCTGGTAGTAGCGAAGTTCAGGAACATGGTTGATGATTTCTTTGAACCAGGTGTCGAAGTCTTCCGGTAGCTCCGGTTGGCGGAATGTGAAACGTTCTTCGTAGTTGACAGGTTTTCCGCCATTCAGTCCGGCGAGTTCCTCCATAACGACTTTCTTCTGGGTATTGATGTTTTTGATTTCTGTCTGTATGGCAACACTGTTAAGCTGGCTGCGGTTGACATTAAGAATGTTGCCGTTGCCATTTTCAAGCATGGTCTTGTAGATCTGTGTGAGTGAGTCCGCATCCTGAAGCTGGGTGTGGAGTTCGTCCAACAGACGGTAATAATAAGACAATTCAATTAGTTTCTTTTCTGCCTGTAGCAGGACACTGTTTCGGGTTTGTAGAAAAGTGATTTCCGCCAGTTCGTTTTTCTTTCGAGATAACGTTTTGCGCTGTCCGCTGATCACAGACCAGTCCAGCTCCTGCGTCACGCTCACTTCGTTAGTTTGTGTGCCACCTGTGTGGCTGACCCATTTGTGTTCCCATTCCACTTCAGGATTTTTCAGATTAAGGCCTGTCTTATTTTCAGTGATTGTGGCAGACAATGCCTTGCGCGCAGCTTCGATCTGTGTGTTGTTTTGTTCTATGAGTTTCAGTATGTCGTTTGAATTTTGAGCCAGAACCGGCGCTGTATTGAAGATAACTCCGGTAAGAACCGCGCCAATGATCTTTTGATATATAGAAAAATAATGATTCATGTTTTTATGCATTCTTTTCATTTTTACTGATAATCATGTATACAATCGGAATGACAAAAATATTAAGCAAGGTGCTGCTTAACAAACCGCCTAACATGACTTTAGCCATGGGACTCTGTATTTCATTTCCAGGTAGATCACTTCCTATCACCAATGGAATTAGCGCCAGTGCAGAAGTCAGTGCTGTCATCAGAATCGGATTAAGACGGTCCAGCGAGCCTTTGATGATACTTTCATGCAAGCTTGTTCCTTCGCGTCGTAGTTCGTTATACCGGTCGATCAGAAGAATGCCGTTACGGGTTGCTATACCGAACAGGGAAATGAAGCCGATGATGGCCGGGATGCTGATGATGCCATCCGTACATTTGACGGCTATAATACCGCCGATAAGAGCCAGAGGAAGGTTGATCAGAACGACAGCAGACTGTTTGACATGATGGAATTGCTTGTAAAGCAGCATGAATATGATCAGTATGGACAGCATGGAGGTGATGCCTAAAATTCTGCTGGCAGTCTGTGCGTTTTCAAACTGTCCGCCGTATTCTATATGATATCCTTCCGGAAGTTGGATCTTCTCATTGATTGTATTCTGGATATCTGATACGACACTTTGCAGATCTCTGTCCGCTACATTGGCAGATATGACAATCTTACGGGCTACGTTTTCCCTGTTGATTGTGTTGGGGCCAGAAGCAGAACGAACCTCTGCCAAGGCTTCCAGAGGAACCTTACCATTAGGAGTATCCACTATGAGATCTTTTATGTCCTCAATGGTATGCCGGCTGGACTCGTTAGACTTTACGGTCAGATTGAACGCTTTATTGCCTTCATAGACTTGTGAGACAACGACGCCATTAAGCATGATTTCTATGTAGCGGGCGAATTCAGCTGGTGATACGCCATATTGTGCCAGCATGTCTCTTTTGGGGAGGATCTGAAGCTGGGGACGCTCTATCTGTTGTTCCACATTCAGATCAACGACTCCTTCAATGTGGTTGATTTCTTTTTTAATCCGGTTTCCCAGCATGAACATGGTGTTCAGATCTGTTCCGAAAAGTTTGATGGCAATGTTGGATTGTGTACCGCTAAGCATGGCATCTATGCGATGTGAGATGGGTTGGCCTATTTCGATATTGACACCGGGCAAGGTGTTCAACTTGTTTCTGACCTCTTCCATAAATTCAGATTTGCTCCGGTCTTGCAGTTCAAACGGTGCTTCAATTTCTGATGTATTGACGCCTAAAGCATGCTCGTCCAGTTCGGCTCTTCCGGTTTTTCGGGCTACATTCTTGATCTCCGGAACAGAAAGCAGGAGCTTCTCGGCTTCCAGACCTATACGGTCGCTTTCTTCAAGAGACAGTCCCGGGAGTGTGCTGACATTAATGGTAAGTGAGCCTTCGTTGAATGAAGGAAGGAAGCTCCGTCCAAGAGTGAAAAAGAGTGCGATGGCTATAATCAGGCAGCCGCCAGTGCATCCCAAAATCCAACGTTTGTGCTGAATGGCCTTTTCCAAAGAACGGTAGTATATATTCTTAAGCTTTTGTACCAGCCAAGGTTCTTTATTTTCTTGTTGGTTCGTTTTTTTGTTTTTGTCATTGAGCAAATAACTGCATAATACGGGGGTGAGAGTCAGGGCGACAATGGTACTGGCGAAAAGGGAAATGACGAATGAAATGCCTAACGGAACCAGCATACGTCCTTCCATACCATCCAAAAAGAACAGGGGCAGGAAACTGGCGACAATGATCAGTGTGCTGTTCAGAATCGGGATACGTACCTCTTTGGAAGCATTGAATACGATCTCTTTGATGGGCAGGCGTTTCTCGGGAGGAAGCGTCCGGTTTTCGCGCAGATGCCGGAATACATTTTCTACGTCTACTATGGCATCGTCTACAAGTGATCCGATTGCAATGGCCATACCGCCGATGCTCATGGTGTTGATGGTCAGTCCCATCAGGTTCATGACCAGGATGGTTATGAGCAAAGATATAGGAATGGTAACCAAAGAAATAATGGTGGTACGGGCATTCATCAGGAATATGAACAATACGATAACCACGAAGAATGCACCTTCCATGAGTGATCTCTGGATGTTGCCGATGGAATTATTGATGAAGGAACTTTGGCGGAAGATCTGTTTGTCCATGTGTACGTCACCGGGCAGTTCTTTTTTCAGGTTATCCAATATCTGGTCCAGTTTTTCGGTCAGTTCCAGGGTACTGACGTTCGGTTGTTTGGTGACTGTTATCAGTACGGCTGGTGTAGCACGATGGGAAGCTATGCCGGTTTTAGGAGACTGAGCTCCGATTTTCAAATCAGCGATATCCTTTAAAAGGACAGGCGCTCCGTCGGTTTGTTTGATAACACTTTGTGCCAGTTCTTCTATGTGATTGGTCTGAATGACTCCACGAACGATATATTCGTTGCCGTATTCATAATGTATGCCTCCACTGACGTTGGTATTCATGTTTTCCAGCTGGTTCATGGCTTCTGTCAATGTGACTCCGTAATGTTTCATTTTTTCGGGGTTCAGCAAGATCTGGTATTCGCGGGCATCTCCGCCAATGACTGCTACCTGAGCTACTCCTCCTGTGGAGAGCAGGCGTGGGCGTATAGTCCAGTCGGCAAACGTGCGCAAATTCTCCATGGAGGTGCTGTCAGCCGTCAAACCGACAATCATCATCTCGCCCAGTATGGAGGATTGCGGGCCGAGAACGGGCTCGCCAACCCCTTCGGGCAATTGGTCGCCCAGTACAGCTAATTTTTCGGATACAATCTGTCTGGCGCGGTAGATTTCCGTATCCCAGTCGAATTCTACCCAAACAATAGAAAATCCTGTAGTGCTCTGCGACCGTACTCTTCGGACTCCAGTTGCTCCGTTGACGGCTGTTTCGACCGGAAAGGTCACTAATTTCTCTACTTCTTCGGGAGCCATGCCTCCGGCTTCTGTCATGACAACTACGGTAGGGGCATTCAGATCGGGGAAAACGTCCACTTCCATTTTCTGGACGACAAATATGCCGCTCAGCACAACCAACAGTCCAATAATAAGTATGGCAAGACGGTTGTGCAATGATGTATGAATGATTTTATTAAGCATGATTTATGTAATTCGATATTGGTAAACGATTAATGATTATGATTGTGACCTTCGGGTATGGTTCCGCTTTGGGAAGCCAGTTTTACATGTATGGCTCCCTGAGTGACGACTTTGTCGTTAGCCTGTAATCCCTGAAGAACTTCTACGCGTTTACCATCCCGGGCACCTGTTTTGATCTCCTTTTTGATATAATGTTCTTTGTCTTTCTGTACGTATACGAAATAAACTCCTTGTTCTTCGGTGAGAGCGCTGAGTGGAATACTGATTGCAGCTTTCTGTTCTGTTCCTAACAGCCAAATCTCGGCATAACTTCCGGGAAGGAGATTGCCAACATTGTTGCATTCAAATATGACAGGCACATAGAATGAACCTTCCGGCATGCTTTTGCCAACAGAAAGTAAACGTCCTCCGATACTGTCCAGACAGATGACTTCCCGTGAAGATTCTGTTCGGAAGTTGGCGCTTCTGATTTGATTAAGGAATGAATAGTGACGTTCACTGACTTCTGCTCTTAATTGAAGCTTCTGGTTTTGGGTGATGACCGCCAATGGTTGTCCTACAGTGACAAAGTCTCCGGGACGTACCAGGATCTGCTTGATGAATCCGTTCTGGTTGGCTGAAATGCCAATACCTCCTTTTTGTCCGTTCAAACCAACCAGGCTTTCGCGAGCCAGATCACGACGCAGTTTGATTTGTTCGTATTCTTTTTGACTGATGATTTTTTTCTCTACAAGCTCGCTGGCACGTTTTAGTTCACTTTCTGCATTGGCCAGATCAAGACGTGCCTTTTCTATAGGGTCACCGTTTTCTACCCCCTTTGAAGTAATTGAAAAAAGAGTCTGGCGGAGTCTGACAGCGCTGCCTTCATTGATATTGGTCGCAAATGATACAATACCGTTGGCCGTAGCTGCTATTGTTTTTTCGCTATTGTTGGCTGAGAGGATTTTTCCCGTTACTTTTACGACCGGATTAAATGGGGCGGAAGTCACGGTTTCGGTTTTTAATCCTATTTTTTCTGCCTGATGAGGGTCCAGAATGATCACGTCGGCGTGATCATCTTCCTGATGGCTTTCTTTTTCTGTTTCATGATTGTGTGAGCAGCTGAGTGTGGCTCCTGCTATGGCTAAAAATACCAGTTGTATGGCGTTCTTTTTTAAATAATTCATTTTTTATGGTGATTTTTTAAATTTGATTGAATATCGATATATAAGGTGGCTTCACTATTTCCTGAGGAAATATGAAGTATTCTTCTGACAGTTTGGATATACTGTCAGTTATAGACAAAAAAGAATTAAGAAACTGTTTTGAATTTCTACAAAAAGTTTTTTTCCTGCTTGATGTACTCGTTTTCGTGTGTGCTTTGGGCGATTTTCCGGCCTGTTTCGCTTCTGTTCTTCGTCAGATAGCTCGCTATCTTCCTCATCACGGAAGCAAAACTGACTCGAAAACTCATCCCAAATCATCGCACGATAAATTCAAAACAGTTTCTAAAAAAGAGCAGGAGGTGCCCTAAGTCTGTGTGTTTGGAGTTGGGGACATAAAGGATACCTTATTTTGTATCCTTTTGGATAGTGTTTGAATGAATCCTGAAATATAAAGAAGGAACAGGCAGTCCGGATGAAAGAGAGTAACTGCCTGTAGTGAATATGAGATTTTACTAGGTTTTGTTTGGGGGCTGTTTCTATTGCCTGTAGCCTGCCTGAATGACAGTGGCAGGATGATTCCGTATTATTAGAATGTGTGGGTAAACAGGATAAACCTTTATGGCATTGGTTATGATGCATCAGATGTTCCCAACCCAAGCAGATATGTGTATCTTCATGGTGATGATATCCTACTACTGAGTATATCATCACGGCTAAAAAAGCCAGATGGAAGCACAACCTGTTGAATATATTCCGATGCATGTAGATGATTTGTTTTTGCAAAAATAGTATATTTTCTGGTGGCAGACAATATATTATGTAAGTTTGCAATTGGGTTGCATGTAATTGGGCATTCTAAAAGTGATATGGTAGGAGATACTTTTAGTTATGACTGCATCTAGCGATTAGGTTTTGTGATGATGTACGTGTGAATCTAGGGTAATATGATCCACAGTTTATTATTATGGAATGTTTTTTTGATAAAAACAGGGCGTCATAAGGGAAAGTTATTTATATATTGCCAATTTTTATAAACAAGGACTAGAAATTTGTTACTTTTTTGAAGGTCTTTTAATAAAAATGATGTTTTTTTTGGGAATAATTAATAATTGTTTTTAATTTTGCAGTGACAGAAATATATAATTAATTTTAAAATTTTAAGCTATGCAAAAATCATCTACTTTTCTATCAACAAAGAGTCTTATAATGACTCTGTTGTGTTGGTTAATGGTAGGATTGAGTGCAGGCCAACTCCGCGCCGCCGACAACCTTGACATTCCCCAGTTGGAGGTCGGCAAAACGTATGCCTACTCCGCCTATCAGGAAGTGTATGCCGCCTATCAAGCCACATCGTCTGGCTTGTTGACGCTGCGCAACAGTTCACCCTACGGTACCTTCCTTAACCGCTACGGCGAACGCTACAAGGAAATGCAGTCTGAAACACTTCAGATGCCGAAGGATGGTGTGCTCGAGGTGGAAGTGGAGGCTGGACAGACCTATTACTTCTATGCTTACATGATGGATGCAGGCAGTTTCAGCGTGGAATTCGATAATCAGGGAGCACAATCAGAAGTGGTTATTGCCAGCATCACACCTGAGCAGGGCGAAACACTGAAGCTCGGAGACGGAGTCATAGTGTCATTGGCATTCGTCAGCGACGTGAAGTTTGACCGTGCCCGCATCAGCTGCGGGGAATACAGCCAGGATATCGACCTCATGGTCACTAAAGGACGATATGCATCGGTGGAACTTGATGCTGTTATCGCACAGTGGATGGCTGAAGGCAAAATCAAGGCCGGTGATCAGTTTACTATTACCGTAGAAAACCTGCGCGACGCCAAGGATGAGAATATCAAGTACAACGGTGACGGAGTGCTCCAGATCAATTACGTATGTGGAACCAAACCGCTCGAACTCGTTAGCGTAAAGGGAGGATCACTCACCGAACTCATGGAAGTGAAGTCATACTATCTCTATACCGACGAAGATGCTATCATCAGCCTTACATTCGATGGCGAACTGCTCAATGACCCAGACAACCAGCCCGTGGCTACATGGACTTTCGGTGATCGGGAATACGGCAAGTTCTATACCGAAACCATTCCCGCTACCGTTGAAGGCAACACCGTCAGCGTCAGCCTCGCAGGCAAACGACGCACTATCGCCGACATGCTCCCCAACGAGGATCCGGCAGAATTGGCCGAAATGCCCGTGGGACTCAAGATCGGTAACATTCGCGACAAGGAAGGAAACTTCGTAAGGGCTACACAACCCGGTGCTGTGGGAGCCTTCACCATGAGCTATAAGTTAAAGGAATTGGCTTACACCGTAGCTAGCGAGTTCACACCGGCTATTGGATCTGCATTGCCACAGGGCGGAAATATCGAAATATGGCTCCAGGGTGATCCGTACATCAAGTATGACGGAGTGGACTTTACCTATATTTCAGGCGGAGAGACTTGCCATGCGTATGTGTACAACAATCACATCACAAAGAAGAAGGACGAACTCGATGAGACAGCCGTTATCCTCACCGTGCCTGTGCCTCGTATCGTAGCTGATATGCCGTCAACCGTGACTGTATCGCTTATCGGACTGCAGGCGCTCGACGGATTTGACCACAGCGCCGACGTGCGTGCTGAATATGACGCTTCCGAACCGGAAGACAACGCTATGACCGTGACCGCTTCATCACCCGCCGACGGTGCAACGATGGAGGCTGTGCAGAAGGGTACCATCTTCACTATGACAACCTCAATGGACGAACAGATTGGTTATATGACCTATGAGATCTATGACACCAAGGATGAGGAGATTGTCAAGGCCAGAACTTTTTTCCAGAAAGCCGAAGAAGGCGGATGGGCTTCTGAGTTCTTCTTCAACATGATCATGAAGGAAGGACACGACTACGAAGTGCGCATCAGCGGATATGCCTCTGAGGATGATTACAATTACGGTGGCGAACCTATTGGTGAGACTGTCATCACATGGCACGGTAGCACAAAGGCGTTTGAATACAGCGACATCACTTTGCTCAGCATCACACCGGAACCGGACCCGCTCGAGGACTTCCAACTCCAGCACCCTGTACAGATCAAGTCAGAGGATGACAACACCATCGTGGCTACATTCAGCGGCGGTGTCAACCTTGAGGCCTTCCTTGTAGAGGGTTATGGCGCGACTTCAGAACTCGAATCATGCACACCTAACGAAGACAAGACGCAGTGGACCATGGTTATCGCCAAGAGCTATATCGCATCGGCCGGCGAAACCATCACCATCTCCATGAACGCAACCGATGCTGCCACAGGCAAACGTGTCAAGGGCGAACTCGGTGAAGAGGATCAGAGTTACTGGATCTTGGCATTCACCAATACGGTGAACGTGCCTGACATCACCGTCGATCCTGATGGCAGTGAACCGGTAGAGGAAATGAAGGATTTCACTATCAGCTATTCAGGTGGTATATCTCCGTCATACTTGGGCGGCAAGTACATTCGCATTTACAACAAGGCTACACGTCTACAAGTGGATTCGCTCACTTATGCTCAAATAGAGCAGGTTATTCCTGAAGGTAGCGCTTGGGACTATGTGCCTACACAGGTGAAGTGCACACTGCACGAGGCTTTGGCCGACGGTTCTTACTATATGGTCATTCCGCGCGGTATCTTTATCTTGGGTGTGGACATGCAGACTAACAACAACAAGGAGACCATCGTGAACTTCAGCGTAGGAAACGGACAGCTTAAGGCTGAATTCATGCCTGCTTCTGTTACTCCGGAAAGCGGTTCAACCGTCACTTCACTTAAAGAAATACGTCTGCACATGCCGGCTACCTTCTCTATCAACGAGGCTGAACCGCAGACAGTCACTGTAACCGACAGAACTTCAGGAAAGCAGGTGGCTACAGGTACTATCGCACGTGATGAAGAGGATGAGTTCATGACCATCAAGGTGACTCTCGATAAGGAAATCACTGCTCAGGGCGTTTACTTCATAGTGATCCCGCAGGGTGCATTCGGAGACGACGAATACGGTGTGGACTACACAACCGGAAACTGCAACCCGAAACTCATCTACACTTATGCCGTTGAAAGCGAAGGCGGCAGCGACATTATCGTCACTCCGGCCGACGGTGAGAAACTCACCGAACTCTCAGTGATCCGCTTCGAAGGTCCTGTAGGATTCGATTACATGGGCACTGTTACAGTCAAGGATCAGAACGGTGAGGTAGTGGCTACTGTAGCCGGATCTGAAGTGAAGGTCGAGTACGATCCCGAGAATCCGTTCGGTGATCCGCTCTACATGGAAATTGCACTCGAAGAACCGATCACTGCCGATGGTGTATACACCGTTGAAGTGCCAGAAGGATTCTTCTACGTAGGTGAGAATGCTGACAACGCACCGGCCATGACCCTGACTTATCAGGTAGGCAATGGTGACGGTATCAGCCAGGTACAGGCTGCAGAGGGTAAGGTGACTGTTTATACCGTAAGCGGACGTTTGGTTTACCGCAACGCTGATCCGGCTGTCATCAAGAACCTCCACAAGGGTATCTATATCATCAACGGACGCAAGTGCGTGGTGAAATAATTCGCTGGCGTGCCGCAAGCCTCGTCGGACTGCGGCTGACGCTATAGCTTGATAAAAGGCTTACAAGGCCCGCATCCGGGATTCTCCGGGTGCGGGCCTTTCCGGCCCGAGACGGGAGGCGTCTGGTCTGTCCTGTTTGTGGAAAATAAAACTGGAACTGCTATCCCGGTCGGAAAATCGTTCCGGCTTTGAGAAATAACCTGTAGGTTTTTAAGAATACTTATACAGATTGGAAATGAAAAAGAAAAATTATTGTAGAAAGAAGACCCCGTTCGTTGCGGGGCCTGTCCGCAGCCGCTTGGCGGCATGGTGCGGGGCAGTCATGCTGGTTTCAACACTTTCGGCCGTGCCCGTTATCAGACGGCCCCTGCACGTGACGCAGGCGGATGGCAGTGTACTTACCCTCTTGCCTTACGGTGACGAAAACGTGTTACGTCTCACCACAGTGGACGGTTTCGCGGTCAGCCGCACAGCAGGAGGTTATTACGTTTACTCCGGAAGTACTATAGCGGCTCACGATCCGCAGGTTCGTACGGCCGACGAGAAGGCCTGGCTTGACGCGCTGCCTGAAAGCAACGCACAGGTGGAGGACGGTGTGCAGTTGCGCGGCACCGATGTACCTCACAAGCGCATCGGCGAAATGCAGATCCACAAAGGCTCACCCAGAATACCGGTTATTCTCGTGGCCTTTGCCGACAAGGCTTTTTCCGAAACCGATCCCGCAACGGGATTCTACAGTCGAATCTGCCGGCCGGCCACGCTTGCTGAAGTGGAAGCCGGTAAGGGATCGGCCTACCAGTATTTTACCGACCAGAGTAACGGGATATTCACCCCACAGTTTGAAATTGTTGGCCCCGTTACTCTCTCGGGCAACGAGGCCGTTTATGTGGACCACGAAACCGACATGGTGGCTGAGGCTGCCGCATTGGCTTCCGCACAGGGACTTGTGGACGACTGGGCACGTTATGACAATGACGGCGACGGCATCATCGACGCGGCCTATATCGTCTACGCCGGCGAGGGGCGGCATGCCCATCCCAACGACTTTTCGTTGATATGGCCGCATACGTCAGTATTCCTTAATGAGGCGCCCGAAATCGACGGTATGAAGTTCTATTCCTATTCCTGCTGCAATGAGACGCTCTACGGCGAGATTGACGGCTTCGGTACCTTCTGCCATGAGTTCAGTCACCAGCTCGGACTGCCGGACTTCTACCGTACAGACGGTGTCGTGGCGGACGATTTCAACATGGGACCATGGTCCATTATGGATTATGGCGGCTACAACGGTGGCGGATTCCTGCCCATAGGTTACCGTGCATTGGAGAAAATGTATATGGGATGGATCGAGCCGATGGAGATCGCTGAGGCTGTCAGCGTGAGCGGATGGGCGGACTATGGACAGCCTTTCAAGGTCACTAATGATGTCGATAACAGCGAGTATTATATCCTTGAGACGGTCAACCGCACGGGGTGGAACAAGGAAGCGCCGGCTGGCGGCATGCTTGTGACACATGTTAACCTCTCCGGAGGATGGAACAACGCTTTCTGGAAAAATAATACCGTGAATAACGCCTATCCACCCAGAGTGGCCGTCATCGCGGCAGACAATGACCGTACGGCACTCGTCACCGGCGTGAACGAACCAGAGTACAACGAAAGTCTGAAAGGGGATACCTATCCCAGTCCAGAAGGCAACAACGAACTGACGGATAATTCCGTTCCTGCTGCAGAGGCTTACGTGGGCTTCTTCGGTGTGATGGGTAAGCCCATCACCAATATCGCCTATGACGCGGTTGAGGGACGCATTTCCTTCGACTTTATGGGTGGCAGCGAGGACAATGTCCTGACATCGCTTAAGGCTCCCGAAGTGGAATTTCCTGTGCAGGGCATCTGGCGGATGGACGGTACGTCTGTCGACAAGAGTTCCCTGCGCAAGGGTATTTATCTGATGACAGGGCCTGACGGAAAAGTCGTCAAGCGCGTGCAGAAATAGCCGTGGCGGCCAGTGTCGGTGGCTGCTGTCCGGTCTGGGTGACCGGCTCTTCCGTCCGCGCTATCAGCCATAGTTGAGGGTGCATCTGATAAGGATGCACCCTTTTTTTCGTGCCTTTCTTTTTCGGCAGTGACTGTTTCCGCGCGTGTACTGTGTTTGTTGTCGGAAAGAGGAACTCCCGTCCGTGCCGTCAAAAAGTTGTCTGAAGACAGGAAAAGCGTGCTCTTGAACCCGCTTTACGGGATAGGGTGAAGGAAGCATAAGGCTGCCTCGCGCGTTTTAAATGCCGTCCTGTGTGCCGTAAGGATTGGTCTGTGGAAAATGATTGATGCGATGCGGAATATAACGGAGATCCTGCATGGAATAACAGAGGATATACAGGCAGTCTGTGATGATATATGTAATCCAGGGAATGGCATACAGAATATGACTGATGATATATAAGATACAACTGCAGGTATTGCTATCTAAGGAATGACATATAATATAAGGTTTATTTTAGATCCAATAAGGTGTGGTATATGGGACATGGGTTGGACCTGTGTGACAAAAGCAGCGGCATGGGGAATATGAGGTGGGGCGAATGTCGCGGGAACGGTCCATACGGCAGGAGGATAAAAAAAGTCAAGAGGAAAACATTCACAGTTTTCCTCCTGACTTTGTTATAAATGGCAGGGATGCCTCCCTAGCTGACTATCGTTTGAGTTTCAGATTGTAGAACTCGTTGATACTACCCTGGTTCTTGTCATTAAGATAAGCAGACAGGGCGAATCCTGCCATGGTCTCGCCGTTGGTGAACGTACTGTCGGCTACGAACGGATAGTCCATGTTCTCTCCCGCAGCCGTAGGCAGGCAATAATAAGAGCGCATGGCTGTTTCCTGCTCCTTGGCATGAATGATGTGGCTGGCAGTTGCACCGTTGACATATACTGCAAAGCGGCTGTTGTAGGTTCCAGCGTAAGCGTTCGTCTGGATGGCGATGCTGTGGTTGTAGGCTTTGGCCGGTACGCGGATGCCTTCCTGCAAGCCATCGATATAAAGGATGCTTTCGTCGGCAGCATCTTTCACTACGCTGACGGCAGCTTCCTGCTTCTGGCCATTCTTGCTGGTCCATTCGGCAGTCCAGTTACCCAGCAGGTTATCTGTGTCATACTGGTAGATATCGGCTTCGAACTGCTTGCCCAATGCAGCGCAGCTGAAGCTGACCTTTGTGTAGCGTGGAGCACCGCTTGTGTTCTCGGTCAGTGAAAACATGACGCCATCGGCAGTCAGTTCGTTGCTTATCCAGTCAGCCCCGCATGAGGTCTCATAGTCGAATGAGGAGGCGAGTCTGTATTCAAACGTCTGTGCACCGTTATCCATACGGAACACGCTGTCGCTCTCCGTTCTGAAATAGCCGCCTGCCTGAGATACGGGTACCATCTGGCTGCCGCCTCCGGTATTGCTGATGGTTACCATTGCCGTACGTCCCTCGAGTGAGGCATTGTCGCTTACAGTGATCAGCACGCTGTCAGCCTTGCAGGATACCTGGCACCAGGATTCAGAAGAGCTGGCCGTGAATCCTCCCGCAGAGGAAACGACGATGTAGCCTTTTGAGGCTGCCGCCTGGAAATAGGTTTCAGACTTTACTATGCTGATGCCATCACCTGGCTGGTCATCGTCCTGGCAACTTGTTGCCGGCATGCAGAGAGCCGGCAACAGGAAAAACGGAATATATTTCTTCATCGTTTACTTCGTTTTTTGAATAAGGGTTATTTCATTATACGTTTCAAGTACACCCAGTCTGGCGCTTGACAGATCATTCTCTTCGAAGGCGTAGAATACGAATCCGTTCAGATCCGAACCTGATGTGCGACCGTTGTCCGCAAAGGTCAGAATACGCGGAGAAAGCTGTTTGGTCTCGCTTACGATACCGGCAGTTTCGGTCATGTACATCGTACCCAGCTCGTTGTTCCAGGGGCACAGGTAGATGTAGGCATTGATGGTTTCGCCTGTAACCAGCTGAAGGGTTACCGGAGTCAGGAACTGGGTTCTGAACTCGATCATACCCGTGGTGTGATTGTAGAGTGCCTGGAGCGGTATCTTCAATGCACCGCAGCTCAGTTCCGTATTCAGGGTGTCAGATTCTCCCACGCGGGTGAACACGATACTTTCGGAAGTATCCTTACGCGCAAAGTTGTAAGTGTATTCAACGGCCCATTCATTTTCGGTATAGAACTCGATGGGAACGTAGTCCTCTGGCTGTACGTACTTCAGTTCTACCTGTGAGTCTTCGGTGCTTACGAATGTTTTTTCCGCATCCTTCCAGATGAATTCGTCGCAGATCACGCCGTTCACCTTGGTCGGCTCATAAAGCTTTATACCCTTTTCGGTATAGACGAAAGAAACCTTGTTGCGAATTTCCGTACCGTCTGTGCCCTGTTCGGTGAAGCGGATCACGTTGGACTGTGAGAAGGCTGACGGTGTAAATTCTGCTCCGTTGTTGTAACCTACGAGAGTACCGTACTCCGCACTTTCCGTACGGATGCGGTTGCAGGCAGCCAGGTAGCTGTCCCAGTCGGTATTCTCCGGCAGGCGGGTCATAGTCATGAGCGTGCCGTGCTTTTTGCCTTTGAGCAGGATTTTGTCTGACTCAACGGACATGATGACGAATTCGAAATCGCCGGCCAAACCGTCAGCGTCGAATACGCCCTTGGGCTCGGACCAGTAATGGATCAGGGCATTGTAGCTGCTGAATGACAGAACCGGACCCTGGTCCTTGATGAGAGAGTATTTGGAAGTGACCTTTTCTCCCGGTTCGGTGTAGGTCGTCGTGCCATATCCCATTACGCGGGTATCGGAAGCCACGGTGACATCCTCACCTTCGAACTTGAGAAGGAGAACCACGCCTCCGATATCATGATTTTCACCGCCGGCATAATATTCCAGCAACCATCCGTTGGGAGCCTCAGTCAGGACCTTCTGGTATTCCGTCATTGTGGATTCAATGCGCTCGCTTGGTGTCTGGTCGAACACGTCATCTTCGCTGAAGAAGCATGACTGGAGAGAAAGGGTGAACAGACCTGCCAAACCTAATATGCTGATTTTTTTCATATTTTATTGTTCTGATTAATTTATGGTTTCTAAATCAATGTCGTCTATTTCGCTGCAGCGACGTTGTACTACGGTGCGCAGTTCGTCAATGTCGATGTTCCATGAGCTTTGCAGGTAATTCTTGACGATTTCGAATTTCTGCCGGATGAGTGCCGCACCGGTTTCGCCGCAGTCTGCCAGAAGCGCATCCCATGCAGCCTGGTCCTGTGTAACGTAAGTCGCGATGATTTCAGCGAAATCCTCGTCTGGCTGGTCCATGGCATAAGGTGTGACGAATCCGCGTCTGTGAGCCGTACTGTCTGCTGTCTCTTCCCATTGTGAACCGATGTATCCGGACTCCGTGATGGTCTTGAAGTCAGTATCATACGGCTTTGACTGATGGAGAATGTGTGAGAACTCATGGTGCATCACGTGGAAATAGCTGGTGTTGAGCAGTTCCGGATCGTTGATGTACGTGTCGATGGCATTAACGTTGTAAAGCATGACTTTCATTCCGCCTTCTGCTGTACCCAGCATCATGGTTTGTGTGTCGGCATTATAGGCCGCCGATCCGATAAGCATGATTTGTTTGGGCACGTAGGTGCGCATGAATGTGATGCCGGCCACTTCATCGTAAGCCTCTAGCCATACATATTTGACGATCTTGGTCAGTTTGATGGAGTTTTCCACGCTGGCCGGCACAAGGTCATAGGCCAGATTGCTTTCGATGTCTTCCCATTTGTACTTGACATCGATATTGTAGGGATTCACATAGTTCTTGAGCAGCCACTGGTCGAAAGCGTTGCGTTCGGGAGAAGTGGTGTCGAAGCTGGTTCCGCCTTCGAGCGGGTCGCGTTCGCAGGATCCCAAGGTAAGCCCCAGACAGGCGAAAAGCAGATAGCTGATATATTTTTTAATCATGTTCTTAATGTTAATCGTTTTTTTAAGTGTTTAGTTTCTCGGGTTGGCCTGCAAGCCTGCGGTCAGGACATCGTAAGGCAACTGAAGAGCGCGTCTCGGATCGTCTGGCAGCATGGAGTCTGTCACACTGATGTTGCGGTCTTCTACCGTACGACGGTAGATGGTGATGCCGTAACGTTTGATGTCTCCCCAACGGAGTCCGTCGTGCAAGGTCAGGATACGACGTGCGTGCAGGATGAAGTGTATCAGGTTTTCCTGCGTACCGGGTTCTACCGTGAAATCAGGATGAAGTCTTTTCTTCGGTGTCGGCGCTGTAGGCGTGTAGTAAGCCATGTCACCGTAGAATTCATTGATGTTGTCCACGGTGAGCTGTACTTTTGAAGTGGTGTAGGTATCTACCCAAGTCTGCATGTCGGCAATGGCCTTGTCATACTGTTTCTTCATGGCGTAGGCTTCTGCGCGTACCAGCAGGGTTTCGTCTGTGGTGAACATGGCTGAGACTACGTTGTAGTAACCGTTACCGTTGATGATATCGGTGTATTCCATGTAGAACAGAGGATATTTGCGGAATACCACTTTCGGTATGCTCGTATAGTCAGCAGGCTGCTGGCGAAGTGTGCTGCTGCATTCACCCCATATACCGGTTGAACCACAAGTCTCCTTTTCGGAGATGGTAGGATTGTGGGTGTAGCGGTTGGTGACGGTCAGAGGGCCATTGTAGAGACCCCAGAGCGAACGGGAAACAACGAGAAGTAGGTTTGCCTTGTTGGAGTCGTCTACATAAGCATCCGGCTGCAAGTCGTCGTTGAGTGAGAGACTGCCGATGGCACTCCAGTCGCGCATGGAGAGCGCTGCGTTGTCGCCCAGTACGACGTTAGCGCATTCGATGGCCTTGTCGTATTTGCCGTAATAGAGATAGAACCGTGCGGCGAAGGCGTATGCGGCCTTGCGGTTGAAGTGGTATTTGGGCACGGTGTAGTTATTGTCGTCGATGAGCGGAAGCGCTTCTTCGATATCTGCCTCTATGCGGGCATAAGTCTCGCCGATGGTACCGCGTTCATATTGCGGACTCACGGTTGTTTCCGGTTCGGTGGTGTAGGGGATACCCAGGGCTGTATTCTGATTGGATACGGTCCATGGCTGGCAGAAGATGTAGCTCAGCATGAAGTGTCCGAATGCACGGCACATCAGGGCTTCTCCGCGTTGTGCGGACAGTTCTTCCGTGTTGCCGAGGTTGTTGATGGCGGCGAGGGCGTGATTGCTGACACCTAGGGCCTTATAGCAGGCAGACCAGAATGCGGAAGGAGAGTCGTTGCCGCTTTCCTTGGTGTCTTCCCAGTGGTAGACCTCGTCTGTAAGGCGGTCGTAGATGGAGTATCTTGTGCCGTTGTCGTCCGCGTTGTCGGAAGAGAATTCAGCCAGCATGTTCCAGTTGGCGTTGGGATAGGCGTTGACCAGTATTTTGGTGATTTTCTCAGGCGTGTTGAGCTCGGTACGGTTATCGGGCATCGTGTCGAGGAAATCGTTGCAGGAGGTGAGTGCGACGAGCGGTGCGGCTGCGAGGCACATGACCATTATTTTGTTTATTTTCATTTTGCTACTTTGTTCTGTTAATTATATTAGATTCCTAATCTCAGAGTGAATGTGAACTGTCTTGGTACGGGTGAAGCCACACCGCCGGAGTTGACGAACTCGGGATCCTGTCCGTTGAGTTTCTTGTCGGCGTAGAGCAGGCAGAGGTTGGTAGCCTGCAGCTTGAGTGACAAGCTTGAGATCTTGAGGGCACTGATCCACTTTTTGGGCACGTCGTAGCTCAGTGAGATTTCCTTGAGGCGGATGAATCCACCCTTGGCCACGCGTTCAGTTGAGTAGTTGTAGGCGTTGTAGGCATAAGAGAGCTGCGTATTGTTGTAATACTGGCGGTAGCTCAATATGGCCGGTACGTTGGTGACGTTCTCGTCGCCCGGTTTCATCCATCTGTTGGCGAATTCGCGTGTGGTGGCGCTCAGGTCGGAGTAACGTGAGCTGAATACCGGATCAAGACGTACGACGTTACCACCTGAATAAGTGAAGTAAACGTTCAGTCGGAGATTCTTGTAGGTGAAGGTGTTTCCGAGGCTACCGCTGAAAGTCGGTTCGGTCGGTCCTTCATATTTCAGCCATGAGAAGTCGTCGCTGTACTGGAAGCTGATGTCTGTACTGGTAATTTCTCCCTTTTCGTTGTAGAAAGTTGGGATACCGTTTTCATCGAGTCCGGCGAAGGGGATGGAGAAAAGTCCGCGATGCGGATAACCCACCATGGTGAATCCGGTACCGCTGACGTAGTCCATGGTGCTGGCTACGGCGTTGAGTTCGGTGACTTCATTCTTGTAGACAGAGTAGATGAAGTCAGTAGTCCAGCTGAAGTCTTTCCGTTTGATGTTGGTTGAAGATACGCTGAGTTCGAATCCGTGTGACTTCATGGAAGCGACGTTGGCATATTTGGCGATTTCGCCGCCGACGCCCTGTGTCTTAGTTGTACCAATCAGGTCGTGGTTGTTTCTGGTGTAGAAGTCCATGGTGACGTTGATGCGGTTGTCGATGAATCCGAGGTCTACTCCCACGTTGAATTCGTTTTTCTTCTCATAGGTCAGTTCGCTGTTGCCCAAAGTAACGAGTTCGAGTCCGCTTTCCTGTACGGATGTGAACGGCCTGAACGGCGTGTAGCTGGAGATGATGGCCGTAGAGTTGGTGAGGTTAGGTCCGCGGTCACCGGTGAGTGAGTAGGAGAGCTTGAGGGCGGCGTGTGAGACGATGTCCTTGGCCGGTTGGAAGAACTCTTCTTCATCGAGGTTCCAGCGTCCGGAGATGTTCCAAGTGGGGAGCCATCTGGCACTTCTGGTGCGTCCGAGCTGGTTGGTACCTTCATAGCGTACGGTTCCGTTGACAGAATATCTTGACTTGTAAGAGTAGTTGGCATTAAGGAAGAATGCGGCGCTGCGGCTGTGTGCGCGGTTCAGTCCGTAATAGGTAGTACCCTGTTCAATACCTTGTTTGAAATACTGGTAGATGTAGAACGGTGTTTCGCCCATGTCGTACTGCATGCCCCATCCGTTGAAGTTAGACTGGTCGTAGTCAGTAGCATTGGTTTCCATACCTCCGTATACGTTGGTGAGGTGGTTTTCGCCCCAAAGCCTGTTCCATGAGAAAGAGGCGCGGAAGTCGAATCCTTTGGTCTTGTAGTCCGTGCGGCTGTAGATACCACCTTCGGGCAGTACACTGATGGGAAGGTCGTAAGGATAGTCCGGATCAGAGTAGAGTTTGTCGTTGGCATCGATGATGATGGAGTTGCCCATAGCTCTGTAGGCATTGGCTTGGTTGGATCCGTCCTTGACGAAGTGTTCGTTGTCGATGGTGCTGTATTTCATGGCACCGAGTACGCTGAACTCGAGTTCGCTGAGCGGTTTCCATTTCAGTTCGCCCTGGAACTTGAGGTCCACAGTATTGAGTTCGATGTAGTTGTTATCCAGTTCGTGGAAGATGTTGAAGTCCGCGTAGTTGCGGGTATAGAACTCGTTCGGATCAAGTGTGCGTGAAGTGTTCAGCGCGTAGGAATACGGGTTGATATCGAAGTCACGGCTGATTTCTCCGCTTACGAGGTCCACGGCCTGACTTGAAGTACCCGGAGCCCGCTGTTTACGGTAAGCCGCATTACTGAGCAGGTTAAGGCTGAGGGTCTTGCTGATGTTGAAGGTCGTGTTGAGGTTAGCGGTGTAGCGGTTGACGCTGCTCTGCTTGTACCATCCCGGATCCTGCATGATACTCAGTGAGGCATAGTAGGTAGCCTTGTCGCTTCCTGAAGTCATGCTGATGGAGTGGTTCTGCATGATAGAATTGCTGAAGAGTTCGTCGAACCAGTCGGTGTTGCGCTGTTCGGCCGCCTGCAGGTAAGCGTTGCGTGCTTCCGGTGTGTTGGCCAGTGCGAACTGTCCTGTGGTAGGATCGTAGGTATTGATGAGGTGCCACATCTTACCATACACACCGCTGTTGGGGGCATTGTAGAGACCGTTGGTGTTGTCGCCCGAGAAATTGAGCCATCCCTTGTCGGCGAGTTCCTTGTATACATCCATCTGGTCCTGTGAGTTCATGATGTTGTAGTTGTTGTAGCTCGGTTTCATGCGCATGGTGAATTCACCTGTATAGTTGATGCGGCTTTGTCCCGCCTTACCCTTTTTGGTGGTCACGACGATGACACCCGCCATGGCTCTTGCACCATAGATGGAAGTGGCCGATCCGTCCTTAAGGATCTGGAAGCTTTCGATGTCGTCGGCGTTGAGTCCGGCAATGGCCGAGCTGAGCAAGGTTTCAACGTCACCGGTAGCCAGTTCATCAGCTCCGATATTGATGACATCCTCCTGGATGACTCCGTCGACCACCCAAAGCGGGCGGCTGCTGCCGTAGATGGAAGTGGCACCGCGCACGCGGATCTTGGGTGCGGTACCGAAGGTTCCGGATACGTTCTGCACCGATACACCGGCTGCGCGTCCTTCGAGTGAACGGCTGATGTCGGCCATACCGTCGATTTTCATTTTCTCCGCATCGATTTTCACTGTAGCTCCGGAGAAGAGACGCTTGTCCATTTTCTGCATACCGGTAACGACTACGTCATCGAGCACGCGTTCCTTGCTGTGGAGTGTGATTTTCATGTTCTGTCCGATGTTGACAGTCTGCGGCTGGAAGCCGATGTAGGAGATTTCGAGAACCTTGGCTTCGGCCGGAATGCCGGAGATGTTGAAATGTCCGTCGATGTCGGTGCTCTGGCCCAGCGTGGTGCCTTTGACCTTGACGGAAGCTCCGATGAGCGGTTCGTTGTCATCGGCCGAGATGACGGTGCCCGATGCAGTCTTTGTCTGGGCCATCAAGCTGGCGCTGAAGCAGACCAGGGCAGTCAGGAAGAGTAAAAATTTTCTTTTCATGCTTTTTTTATAAAAGATATGTAATGTTAGTTATTGACGTCAAAATGAGGGGGGAAAAATAATTCTCCCCCCCTCATGGTATTTCGTTCAGGTATCAGTTGAGTACGACTTTTCTGACAATGGCCTGTCCGTTCTGTACTACGCGTACGACGGCCATACCCTTGTATCCGCCGGCGCGCAGGGTAGCGTTGCCTTGGCATACGGTGCGGTCGATGACGTGTCCGCTGACGCTGATGAGTTCGGCGGTAGCTCCGTCTGCAGCCGTGATGTCGATGGCCTGTCCGTGACAGATGATAACCGGCTGTGAGTCGCTTCCGGTTTCGGTGATGGCGTCACCGCCTTCGCCGTCGACAGTGAATTTGGCTTCAGCCGCATTGATGTAGCGTCCGGTATTGGCATCGATCATCATGACTACTACCTTGCAGTTTTCGGCCTTGCTGAATCCGTCGAAACCGTTGATGCTGACGGTCGCGTCGTATACGGTGCCGGCTTCCACCTTTTCGGGCAGGTAGCCGCCTGTGCCGTTGAATGTCATACCGATGCAGGCCAGAGCTACATCGTTGAAGTAGTAGGGGATAACCTGAGCCATGCCATACTTGCCACCTTTACCCCATTCGCCGAGGCTTTCGGATTCGGTGTTAGCCATGTAGTTGCTCTGGTAGCCTACGAGGTTATCCTCGAGTATTACGGCAAAGAGGTTGATGTTGAGAGCACTGTCGTTGAGTGCGAATTTCACCTCGCACGGAATGTCGAGTCGTCCTGTCTTGCTGTTGAATTCAGCCTTGGCGCTGATGTCAGCATCAGCTTCGGTGGCGAATTCCTCAGTTACCACGTCGAGCCACAGTGGGTCGGTGCCTTCGGGGGCGTTGAACACATAGTCTGTTCCGCTGGCCGTCTGCAGTGAAGCCATCGGATGGTAAGCCGTTCCGCGACGGTTGATGGAAGCGCTCGGTGCGCCCGGAGAATTGCCGAAGAGGAAGGTGGTGTATGATCCGAGGTTGTTCACGTACGGATCGCCCGAATAAGTATGTATGGCCACCGGCAGGATTAGGTTACCGAAGGTGTTTTCGAGTTTCTCCATAGCTAATATACCGAGCGGACAGTTACCGCATCCCATACCTGTGTATTCTTCGATGACAACGCGCTTGACCGGCTTGAAGGCCAGGTTCTTGACCTCACCCTTCACTTCGGTGATGTTGTCGTCGGCATTGACGCTCACGTAGAACAGGTTGTTCTGTCCCTTGGCCAGCGGAAGCGGTTTGCTGAACTGGAATTCATATACGTCGCCCTTCTTGAGTTCGAGACCGCTTTCACTGATGTGGTCAACAGTTTCGCCCTGGCTGTTTTTGAGGGTGAGTTCAAGGTTGTGGAACACGTCCAGATCTGACTTCACGGCTACGCGTCCGCGGATGTCGGCCGTTTCGGTGTTCACTACGGTAGTTTCGTTGTCGAGCGTCACGATCAGTTTCATGTCGTGCACCACCTCTACATTGTCTACGAAGAGGATGCTCTGAGAGTGGTTGTTGTTCCAGAATGCGATATAGATGTTCTTTCCGGCGAATTCGGCTAGATCCACTACGTGGTCCGTCCAGTCGCCCTGGAGCATGTCGTTGTCCTTACCGGCTGTTTCCACGCCTTCATATACGATCTTACCCTCCTTTTTGAACCGTTCTACGTTGTCTTTGTCGAGCGCGTTGATGAGATCGTCAGTGGCGAGTACCACTACCTTCAGTTCGTCCTGTTTGCTGTTGTCAGCGTTTTGCGCCTTGAAGCGGAGGTAGCTCTTGCTGTCGGGGATGAACATCTGCGGTGTGGCCATCCAGTCGTCGGCCGGTCCGGCTCCGTTCTTGTATTGTGAGTTAGAAGCAGCACAGAGATCAGAGGTATTGTCCTCGTCCCATGCAGGCATCCATGGTGTACGTTCCTGTTCGAAACCGAAGTTGACCATGTCCTGTGTCGGTTCGAGCTTGTCGTTGTCGTAGAGCAGCATGTCGGCCACTCCGCTGTTGAAGTTGTTGCTGTATACGAGCGTGTCGTTGTCGGCGATCTCTCTTTCATACGAACCCGTGTAGTTCACGGTGTATGCCTCATTGGGGTTGAATCCCGTGACGTCAGTCACGGCGCCGGCCTGAAGTACCACTTTGTATTGACTACCCTTGTAGAGATACTGTCCTGTGGCAGGATAGGCGGCTACCTTGTTGTCCGCTGTAGCGAGGCTGAGGTCGCATACCGGTTCGTCGCGTCCTTCTATGTAGAGTGTAGCCTTGGCCGAGTCGGTGAGCACTGCGGTACAGTCGAATGTGAACACCATCGGGTTGGTTGAGTAGTTGAGCTGGCTCACCATGGATCCGTTGCGTGGTGACACGTCCACTACGCTCATGGGCTTGTTTTCGCGGCCGTAGAATACGATGTCGATGTCGTTGTTCGTCTTCTGTGCGTTGTCAGCCAGTGAGATGACTCCTGCCGGTATGTGCAGTGTATAAGTCTCGCCGTCGTTGAGCAGTGCGGTACGGAAACTGATTTCGGCAGTCTTGTCAGACGTGGTGCTGATACCGAACTTGATGGGGTTGAGCGTATGGCCCTTGTCTCCCTTGAGTGAGATGTCGCCCTTGTCTCCCTTGACGCTGATCGCGCGATCGAAAGTCACCTGTACGCTGCTGATTCTTGAGAATGTAGCTCCCTGTGCAGGCGTAGTGGTATAGTTGTCGAGCAGGTTGACTGCCTGTGCTGCTTCTTCGAAAGTTTCGCTCATGCTCACCACGTAGCTTTTGTGGAGCACGGGGTCAGCCAGTACAGCTACGGTCTTGCCGTCGGGTGTGACAGACAGCGGTGTACCGGTAATGTTGAATCCTGTGACGGTTTTATACTCCATGCCGTATCTCTGTTTGAGAATCTGGCTGAAGGAATACCAGTAATCGCCTACGCGTATGCTCCATTCGCGTGTGGGGCTTCCGGCGGGGCTTGCGGCGAACACGTGTCCCTGTCCGTCAACGGTGTATCCGGCGTAGTCACGCGTCTGGCTTTCGTCGTAGAGGGTGAACTTCTTTGTGGCGATGTCGTAGAGGAAAGGCAGACGGTATTCACTGTCGGCGCTTTTCACCATATAGGCGATTCCGGCCACGTATTTGCCTTCGTGATCCATGTAGGCATCATCAATGAAGAGTAACCCTTCGGCTTGCGGTGTCCAGGTCCACGTCGTCTTGTCGAGGTCGAATCCAATGGGTTGCCAGTCGCCTGTCTGACGGTCGTATACGTAGAAGAAGATGTCGGCGGGCTGCAGGTAGCTGAAGGCCACGCATCCCAGCAGGTAACGTCCGTCGGCGGAGATATGTGTGATGCGGCTCTGGTTGTACAAGGCTCCTGTCATACCCTTTTCAGGCAATCCTTCGGGTGTGATGACGCGTCCTCCTGCTGCGATGTCCCATACTACGGGCGCTTCGGTGTAGTTGCCCTGCACGCCACCGGCCGTACCTGCGGCATATTTGCCGTCGGGAGTGATGCAGTTGACGCATCCTCCGCTCCATCCGCTGGGTTTGGGCAGTGTGACCCATTTGCCTGTGGCCTTTCTCCACAGTGCGGGTTCTCCGGCCTGACTTCCGGCCACGATGGCGCCGTCATCGGTGACGTCCTTGGCGTTATACCAGTTGGCCGATGTGGGATCGCTTTCATTATAAAGTGGAAGGATACTGTCGTCGGAAAGATCGATGAGCTTGGGATAAGCTCTTTTGGTATCGTCTTCCGGACTTTTTGCGTCTGCTACGGCCCAATTTCCGTTGTCGGAAATGCGATTGATTTCAGCATTGTCGTCAAACGAGAAGAGATGAAATTTAGGCTGCTGTTGAGCAAGCAGATTCTCGGTAAAGCACAAGGCTAATGTCAGCAGCAATGTGCTAAGAGATTTTTTCTTCATGTTAACTGATAATTAAATAAAATGATAATATTTGCAGATTTTTATCGCAAAATTACAAGAAAAAAATCATTTTATATTAAAATTGACGTAAAATTTAGTAAAATTGCTGTTTTTTCTTAAATAAAATAGTACTTTTGCAAAATAAAACTAGGATTTTTAAGAATTTGTGATGAAAAAAAGAAGATTGTTAAGTATGGCGTTGGCGGCATTTTTTTGCTTGTCAACTTTTGCCCAATTGCCTTCAGTGAAACTAAAAGACTTAAATGGCAAGGTCGTTGATACCGCTAAGTTAAGTAATGACGGCAAGCCTTTTGTGATCAGTTTCTTTGCAACATGGTGTAAGCCTTGTAATCGTGAGCTTAAAGCTATTAGTGAACAGTATGCAGACTGGCAGGATGAAACCGGAATGAAAGTCATTGCCGTTTCTATTGATCAGGCTCAGAATATAAATAAGGTAAAGCCTTTGGTTGATGGTGAAGGCTGGGAATATGAAGTCTTACTTGATCCGAATAGCGAATTCCGTCGTGCAATGGGAGTGCAGATGATACCTCATGTGTTTGTCATAGATGGAAACGGTAAGGTCGCTGATTCTCGTAGTGGCTATACAGAAGGAGCGGAAAGTCATTTGATTGAAAAGATCCGTGAACTTGTTGCAGGCGAAAAGAAATAATCTTTTAGATATTATAGATATTTAGGTAAAAGTAATGAGTTTATTGAATAGGACAATCCTTTTGGCAGGATTTGGCTTACTCGTTTCAGGTGTACAGGCTCAGGATGAAGAACGTAAGGTCGTACTTCATGGTAGTGTGCAGAGCGATGTATTGCTGCCGGAGAACGACGCTGAGATTGGTACCGAACACCATAGTGAATGGGGACTGACCAATACTTATGCAGATTTGAATCTGATGAGTAAGTATGTAGATGCTGGTGCCCGTCTGGAATTTATGGAATGGCCGTTAGATGGTTTTGAAAAGGATTTCAAAGGATGGGGCGTACCTTATGTGTATGTGAAGGGTAAATTCAAAGGCTTTGATGTCACTTTAGGCGACTTTTATGATCAGTTCGGAAGTGGTTTTATATTCCGTACGTATGAAGAAAGAAGTTTGGGAATAGATAATTCTTTGCGGGGAGCCCGTGTGAATGTAACCGGAATTAAAGGTGTACAGTTTAAAATTTTGGGTGGCTTGCAGAGACGTTATTGGTCATGGAGCAAAGATTCCTATGTAGCCGGAACTGATTTGGAACTTAATCTGGATCAGTACAGCACTTCCATGCAGGATAAGAATATCACCTGGATGGTAGGTGGTTCGTATGTGATGAAGCATGAGAATGATGAGGATATCCTGGTTCCGGGAACCAATTATAAATTGGCTCTTCCTGGTGTAGTTAATGCTTTTGATGTCCGTTCACGTTTCCAGAAGGGTGATTACAGTGTGTTGGCTGAATATGCCTGGAAAAGTCAGGATCCGAGCTTTGATAATGGCTATATTTACCATCGTGGTAATGCAGTTATGTTGTCAGCCTCTTATTCTAAGCGTGGCTTGAGTATTTTGGCACAGGCCAAGCGTAGCGACAATATGTCTTTCAGAAGTCAAAGAAGTCGTGAAGGAACATCTGTATTTATCAATAATATGCCGGCCTTTGCTTATCAGCATACTTATGCCTTGCCTGCTTTATATCCTTATGCTACTCAGGCTGCAGATGGTGAATGGGCTTTCCAGGGTGAAGTAGGTTATCTCTTCAAACGTCGCACTTTGCTGGGAGGTAAATACGGTACACGAGTAAAGGTTAATTTCAGTCATGTCCGTGGCTTGGACAAGCAGCCGGTAGCAGACTTCCATGGTTCATTTAATGGTACGGATGGTTATACTTCCAAATTCTTTAAGATGGGACAGAAGTTCTATCAGGATATCAATGTACAGGTAGAGAAAAAACTGACTCCAGCTTTTAAGTTGAACCTGATGTACATGAACCAATATTATAATAAGGATGTAATTGAAGGACATGGAGGAACAATTACGTCAAATATTGGTGTGGTTGAAGGTAAATATCAGTTTAACAAGAAGCTGACCTTGCGTGGTGAAGTGCAATATTTGGCAACGAAGGATGATGAAGGAGACTGGACTTATGGTCTTCTGGAGCTTTCCGTATTGCCTTATTTGATGTTTACGGTCAGCGATATGTGGAATAATGGAGAGACCAATCTGCATTATTATATGGGATCCGTGACTTTCAACTACAATGCTCATAGACTGATGTTAGGCTATGGTCGTACACGTGCCGGCTATAACTGTTCTGGTGGTGTGTGTCGTTATGTACCGGCCAGTCGTGGTGTTCAATTATCTTATAACTTCAACTTTTAAATCATGAAAAATTGGATTTATTCTGCAGTCGGAGCATTTTTGATGTCTCCGGTGTTGTTTGGGTCTTGTGATGAAGTTGATGAGGCCGACCGTTATATAGAAGTAGAGCAGATTGTTCCAAAACGCACTGTACTTTTGGAAGAATTTACAGGTCAGTGGTGTATGAACTGTCCTAGCGCTCATGCAATTGTAAACAGCTTGAAGGAGCAGTATGGTGAATCTTTCATTTCAGTGAGTATACATGCTGGAGGATTTGGTATTGCAGAAGGTTCTTTGCCTGGTATTCCGGGACTGATGCAGCCAGAAGGTGATGAATATGCCGCAAAATGGAATGTAAGTGCTTTTCCTGCAGGTGTTTTGGACCGTCGTTCTGGTGCCATGAATGCAGATCAGTGGGCGGCTGCAATACGTGATGAGCTGACTCGTGAAACCAATCTGGCTTTGAACGTTAAAGCAGATACAACTACGTCAGCTGATAGTGTGACCGTGACAGTAGATTTGACTCCGGCAAGTGATATCAATGGTAAATTGCAGATCTGGATTACAGAAAGTAATATTACGGCTTTGCAGCAAAATGGCAACAACATTGATCTGTCTTATGTGCATAATCATGTCTATCGGGCTTCTGTTAATGGAACATGGGGTGAGGATATGGTTCTCTCTGATAATGTACTTCAAACAGTAAGACGTCAGATAAAAATCAAGGATAATTGGGTAAAAAAGAACCTGTCAGTGGTTGCTTTTGTTTATAATGATGCAGAAGGCGTATTGCAGGCTGCAGAGTGTAAAGTCAATTAATTAATAACTTAAGTATAAAAATATGAAGAAAATCTTTACGCTTTTAATGTTTTCTTTTTGTTGTATGTGGGGCATGGCACAATCCCTGTCATTTACATATAATGGGAAAACTGTAGAAAATGGTTCTACTGTGATTTCTGATAAGTCAGAAAAAGTGGAATTACCTCCATTAGGTACAAATGTAAGATTCAATCCGGAGATTTGTTTGAAAGTTGATCAGACAGCAGAAGTGGTGGTGGCTTTAGAATCATTGGATAAGGATTTGCAATTTTGTGCTGTAGACGACAAATGTATTATTGTCAATCCGGGTTCTTCAGCTCAGAAAACAGGTACGTTTAAAGGTGGTAAAGAATCTGATTTGCAGATTCATTATGATCCCGGTTTCCTTCAGGATCCCAGCAATCTTACAGCTCATGCTATTGTATCAGCTTGGTATAAAGGCGATGAAAGCAGCAAGATCAGCATCAATCTGGTGATGTCTAATGATCCTGAGGTACTTTCTGTTGAAGATGTAAAGGTGGGTAACAGCAAAGTAGCTTATGACGGTCATAATTTGGTTTATGCTTTCAATAATGACGAAGCTCGTCAGTTGGTGGTTTACACTCTTGATGGCCGAAAGGTTCTGGAAATGCCGGTAGTCGGAAAAGAAGGAAAGATAACTTTATCATCTTTGACTGATGGTATTTATGTATATAGCATTGCAGGTCAAAGTGGTGTGGAGAAAGGAAAAATTTGGGTTAAATAAGAATTTATAGAGTTAGGATTATGAATAATATATTGAAAAAATATACTGTATTTGCTTGTGCATTGGTAGCTTCATTGGCATCAAGTGCACAGATTAATCAAATTGCTAATTTGAGCAGTGACAAACTGGATGCTAATCAGATCACAGCAAAGCCGGTGATCAAGTCAGTTCCGGTCAACGCAACATTGCAGAACGTGAAAAAGGGCCAGATGTCATATGGTCACTGGACTCGTTCAGTAGCTTCACAGGTTGAAACAAAAGCAGCAAAATCAAACAAACCAGGTACTTATTATACAGCTAAAAAGGGTGTGTATAATCTGGTTCCAGGTTTTATGATTGCCCAGGATAATGCCAATCAACCTATTTATGCAAACCGTGGTATTTTAGGGTATATTGACCGTGACATGGCGTTTATCAATAAGACACCGTTGTGTGATAATTTCAGCTGGAACTTCTTCAATGAGGAATATAAGGAAGATTCCATCATGATTCATCCTTTCTTTGCCAATAACGGTTATTCTATAGATACACCTATTTTGTCTTCTACTCTGAATGGTGTAGATTCAACCTATCAGATGGGTTCCTATTATGACACTTACAATAAGAAAGACGTGTCCGGTATGATCGCTCTTTCCGGTTTGGGCTTCATATATAATGTGGATGTTGATGCAGAACCTTTTGTCAATACTTTCTATGGTACAACCAGTTCAACAGATCCTTGGAACAATATCCTGTTCGGAAATGATGCCGAGTCCAAACCATATTATTTGGAAATGTTTGATGCGCCGGCTGGTGGACCGGTCGTATTGAGTGCAACTCATTTTTATGTGGTAACTCCTCTTACTGGCGATCTTACAAACAAGGAGTTTGAAGTACAGTGGTGGGAACTGAACGATGAAGGAACCCAGTGGGTGACAAGAAAAAGCTTTAAGGTAAAGCCTGATTCATATGAAGAATATGATAATTTGAAAATACGTTTGTGGACATTTGTTGCCATGGATGATAACTTAACAACTTTGGTGGACCGCAATTATGCCATTATGATTAACGGTCCTCAGGATGGTACACAGTGGGCATTGTTTCATCAGTTGGATCGCGCACAATTTACCGATTCAGAGCGTAATACGGCTTATTTCGTACCTACCACAGGTGAGATGAAGGATCAGCTCTGTCAGTATAACATGGGCTTTGTAGAAGATGGTGAACTTATTACGGTAAGCTATAATACTTCTCTTGATATTCATCAGCGTATTGTTACGCCGTATATTCTGATGTGTAATGATGATGCTGCCATGCAGTTTATTGATAAGAGTGAATTGGATTTTGATATCAATGGTGAAGTTCGCAGCTTTATTCTCTCTGACTGGTACGGTTATGCTCCGTTTGTATCTTTGACAGCGAAGATATCTGAGTCTACCGACGGTGATTGGTTGACGGTAACCCAGCCTCAGTCTGCTACTGTTGGTGGAATGAATTATTATTTCCGTACGACAATGACGGCTACCAGCAAGGATTTCATGGTAGAAGGACGTAGAGCTACAGTGACATTGACTGACAATATGGGTTATTCACGTGATATTGTGGTTTATCAGGGTGATCATGATGCTGCAGATGCTGCATTGGCTTTGAATGAGGTAAATGCAAGCGGTAAGGTTAGCGTGACTTATGAAGGTGGTCAGTTTAAGGCTGTATATCCTGAAAGCTACACTTTGCTTGAAGTTTATGATATGGCAGGAGCTTGCCTTGGCCATTATAACCTTGATGCAAGTGGTATTTTCAATATGCCGGCTTCTGAATTGTCAAAAGGCGTGTATATTTTCCAGTTTAAGGGTAAAGATATGCAGAGCGTAAAAGTGCTTAAATAAATTCTGTAATACCAATATAAAAAGGCGGGGCGTTATTAACGTCCCGCCTTTTTATATTGGTGATATTTACATTTAAAAGAAATCCTGTTATTTCGTAGCATCCAGTGCCTGTTGGATGTCTTCGATGATGTCATTAACATCTTCAATACCTACGGACAAACGTATCAGGTCTGGAGCGATTCCGGCTTCTTTAAGTTGTTCGTCGCTTAACTGGCGGTGAGTGTGGCTTGCCGGATGAAGTACGCAAGTACGTGCGTCCGCAACGTGCGTCACGATACAGATCATTTTGAGATGATCCATGAATCGGATTGCATCTTCTTTGGTTCCCTTCAGTCCGAATGCAATGACGCCGCATGAACCGTTAGGCAGATATTTCTGTCCAAGTTCATAATATTTGTTGCTTTTCAATCCGCAGTAGTTCACCCATGCCACACGTTCATTCTTTTCCAGATATTCTGCAACAGTCTGTGCATTCTGGCAGTGACGGGGAACACGCAAGTGCAAGGTTTCAAGTCCCAGATTGAGCAGGAACGCATTTTGCGGACTTTGTATAGAACCCAGGTCACGCATTAACTGTGCTGTAGCTTTAGTAATGTAAGCCATCTTGCCGAAAGCTTTTGAATAAGTCAGTCCGTGATAGCTTTCATCCGGTTCGCATAATCCAGGGAATTTTTCGGCATGAGCATTCCAGTCAAAATTACCGCTGTCAACGATAGCACCACCTACGGCTGTGGCATGTCCGTCCATATATTTGGTAGTAGAGTGAGTTACGATGTCAGCTCCCCATTTAAAAGGACGGCAATTGATAGGTGTGGCGAAAGTATTGTCGATGATCAGAGGTACGCCATGTTTGTGAGCCATTTTGGCAAATCTTTCAATATCGAAGATGTGGCCGCCAGGATTTGAAATTGTTTCACCAAAGAAACATTTGGTGTTAGGACGGAAGGCAGCCTCAATCTGTTCGTCATCCCATTCCGGATCGACGAATGTGCATTCAATCCCCAGTTTCTTCATGGTGACTCCAAACAGATTGTATGTGCCGCCATAAATGGTGTTGGAGGTAATAAAGTGGTCACCGGCCTGACAGATATTGAATACGGCATAGAAGTTGGCTGCTTGGCCGGATGATGTCAGCATAGCGCCTACACCGCCTTCCAGTTGGGCTATTTTAGAAGCTACAGCGTCATTGGTCGGGTTTTGCAGTCTGGTATAGAAATAACCGGTTGCTTCAAGGTCGAAGAGACGGGCCATTTGTTCACTGTCATCGTATTTGAAAGTGGTGCTTTGGTAAATAGGCAATACGCGTGGCTCGCCGTTACGGGGTGTCCAGCCGGCTTGAACGCATAATGATGCGGGTTTGAGTTTCTTTTCCATTTCTTGTTCTTGTTTTATTTGACTTTAATGTGTTTTATTTTGTTCTTTTCCGGTTTCTTCTTTTTCAGTTCTGCTTCCTGTTGCCATATCACGTTTGGAAAATCTGCAGACTCCATATATTCCAGATGAAGTTCTGGAATCTCGTCATTATTTTCAGGTCTGAAAGGAATTCGGTTCGGATGTATGGGGGTAATTTCAACCTGACAGAATCCGTTGCGTATGAAGCCAAGTTCGCGGGCAGCAGCCTTGGACAGGTCGATGATATATCGTTTGGAAAAGGGACCTCTGTCTGTGACTTTAACTATCACTTCCTTGTTATTGATAGGATTCCTGACTCTTAGCATAGTGCCGAGAGGATAGTTCAGGTGAGCACATGTCATGCTGTCTCTGTGGTAACGTTCGCCATTACTCATTGTTCGGCCGTGCAATTTGTCAGAATAATACGAAGCCTTTCCCTGAGTCTTTTTTTGGCCGAAGGCAGAGATGCAGCATAATATCATACAGAGGCAACCTGTTAAAAGTCGTCTATACTTCATTCTAAATTTTAAATTTATAGGACCGGGCCATATTTTGCACGTGTAACGTCTCTTCCTTTCCTTTTCGAAAAGGAGGTCTTTATTCCTTTTGTCTGCTTTCAATGCATTCATTTTCAGTTGTCTGATAACTTTCTGAAAGATGTCGATCTAATGGTGATCCTTAGAAATTATTTGCAAATTACGGATTTTTGACGGTTATAGCAAATATTTTTCCAATTTTATGACTTTTTTGAATATTTGTTTGTATTTATAGTTTAGTTTGCAGCTTTTGAAGAGCGCTGATATAGGTTAAAGAATGTTTAATTGCAAAACCATATCTGCCTTTTCGTCCTTTTTTGTTTTTTCTTTTATATATTTGTTCAGTGTATGATAAAATTCATGTTCAGGTTTTGAAACCTCCGAGGCGTTTTGGTGAGAGGGCAAGCCTGTAGTGTAGTTGTTGTTGACCTTAAAAGCTATTGATTATGAACAGGGTCTCTGTATTTTTTGGAGTCAGGATATGGGTTTTGTGTTTATTGTGGCTCGGACAGGGAGGATATGTCTCGGCTCAGCCGTCTGAGTTTCATCTTACTTTATCAGAAGCCATTAAAATTGCACTTGAGGATAATCCGGCCATACATGTGGCAGATCAGGAAATTGCTCTGAAAAAAGTCAGTTATAAGGAAGCCTGGCAGAGTTTGTTGCCTACCGTTGATTTAACAGGTAGTGTCAGTTATACTGTTAAGGCAGCAACGATGAGTCTCAATGGTAATAACTTCAAAATGGGACGTGATGCGACTAGTACCTGGAATGGTATATTGTCTGTCAATCTGCCTGTATATGCTCCTGCCGTGTACCGTACGATGAAGCTCGGACGTATGGATATCGAATTGGCGGGTGAGAAAAGCCGGGAGTCGCGTCTGGACATGATCAATCAGGTGACAAAAGCCTATTTCCAGCTATTGCTTTCACAGGACAGTTATGATGTATTGAAAGGCAGTTATGCTTATAGTGAAAAGAACTATGAGATGGTGAATGCCAAATATCAGGCGGGTAGTGTCAGCGAGTATGATAAAATCTCGGCAGAGGTCCAAATGCGCAACTTGAGGCCCAGTCTGGTGGCTGCAGAAAATGCGGTACGACTTGCGGAAGTGCAGTTGAAAGTTCTGTTGGGTATTTCTGATGCTGAATTAGGATTGGTCGTTGATGACAGTCTCAAGGCCTATGAGCATTGTGTGAAATTAGTGGAAAGTCCGGAAAATAAAGGACTTCTTCATAATTCGGTAATGCGGCAGTATGATTTGAATGAGAAGATTCTGGCTCAGACCCTTAAAGTTCAGAAAACAAATTTTTTCCCGACCCTTTCTATGAACTATCAGTTCCAGGACCAGTCATTGTTCAACGATGATTTCCGTTTCTGGCATTATGATTGGGCGCCCAGTTCCACGATAGCGCTCACCTTGTCAGTACCCCTGTATCGAGCATCTAATTTCACCAAGCTCCAGTCCATAAGGATTCAGATGCAGCAGTTAGGTGAAAACCGGATTAATACGGAACGTCAGTTGAATATGCAGGTGCAGTCCTGTCTGGATAATATGACGGCCAGTGTGGAACAGATGGGGAGTAACAAGGAGTCTGTAGCTCAGGCTGAGAAAGGCCGGATGATAGCTGAAAAACGTTATAACGTAGGAAAAGGTACCATGCTGGAACTTAATAACAGCGAAATTGTGCTGACGCAGGCTCTTCTGGCTTATAATCAGGCTATTTATGATTTTCTTGTGGCACAGGCAGATCTGAAGTATCTGTATGGTGAGGAGAAATGATGAAATATCCGGGAGAAATCAAATTCATATTCAAATAAAGAAATGTTGTATGGATCGTTTGCATCGGTAAATAAGTGGTGATTACCAACGATTAGCATATATCATCAATGATTATTAAGGCGTTCATTTTGAGCGCCTTTCTTTTTAGCCTTATAAGCGATGGTTATCGTTTATAGGGCTTTTTCCGCTCATTTTTGTACCGCATTTGTTGCTCGCTTGTTACTCTCCGATTTTAGGTCGGAAAGGTCGTGGAGAAAGTTGACTATAGTTGACAATGATTTACGATGGTTGAACAAAATGGAGAAATAACAAGAGAAATAAACCTCTAAAAGTAACGAATATGGCAACAAGTAAAATGAAAATCAAGAAGGTATGCGAATGGTGTGGCATAACATTCTATGCCCAAAAGCTAACAACACGTTTCTGTTCTCATCGGTGCAATAATCTTGCATACAAAGAAGCGATACGGCAGAAGAGAATACAAGAAGTTGAAACCAAAGTCCAAACGGTCATCAGTGAACAACCTATATCCGATTTCAAGGATAAAGAATACCTATCATTCAAGGAGGTTGCAACTTTATTAGGATTGAGTAAACAAGCCATATATAAAATGGTATATGCAGGAAAACTACAAGCATTCCGCATCAGTAGCAGATTGTCTTTTATCCGTAAAGGAGATATTGATCGAATGCTGGAAGCTCGCCCTTATGAACAACGACAACCGAAGGACACTATTCCTATCACCGACTTCTACACCACAGCCGAAGTAAAAGAGAAATACCATGTAAACGAATCATGGATATTCTTGGTAGCCAAGAAAAACAACATTCCCCGGACTTTCAATCGTGGCAAGACCTACTGGAGCAAGAAGCACGTGGATGCTTACTTCGCTAAGAAAGCCCCGAATCCCGACATTACCGAATGGTATAGTAGCCAAGAAATGCAGAATAAATTCGGCATGACCTTATCCGCTATCTACACTTTCGTTTCTAAGAATGCCATTCCAAAGAAGAAAGAAGGTATCATGGTGTATTATTCCAAGAAACATGTCGATATAGCCAAAGGAGTGGCAGTACCCGAAGAACCTCTGTATTATACGGTAGCCGAAGCAATGGAAAAGTTCAATCTTACCCGTGACCAACTCTATCATTATGCGAAATATCATAATATCCCTAAGGTCAAGAAAGGCAAATACACGCTTATATCCAAAACCGAACTGGATAAATTGCTTGAAGCCCCAAAGATTGAATAAGTTATTTTTCGGTGAATGTTGTCACCATTGAATCACTCTATTCCTTTGCACCAAACAAATGTAAAACTCTAAATATTAATCAGTATGACACACACGTGTACAAAAGTAACAGTTCGTCAGAGAGCGATTCGGAATAATCGCATCTCCTTGTATCTGGATTATTATCCGGCAGTTCGTAACCCTGAGACGATGCAGATGAGCCGTCGGGAATATCTCGGCATCTACATCTATGCCCACCCCAAAAACGAAATGGAAAGGGAGTTCAACAACGATATGTTGAACAAGGCAGAGGCTATCCGTTGTATCAGAGTGCAATCGCTCATCAATGAAGAGTTCGGTTTCTTAGACAAGACCAAACAGAAAGCCGACTTTCTCGCCTACTTCAAAAAGATGTGCCGAAGCAAAGACCAGAAATGGCAATTCGTCTATCAGCATTTCTACAATTTCGTCAAGGGACAATGTACCTTTGCCGATGTGAATGTGGACTTATGCAAGAAGTTCCGTGAATACTTGCTGAATGCCAAACAACTCAAACACAGCAACCGCCCCATATCACTCAATTCGGCATCCGGTTACTACTCCACCTTCAGAGGGCTGTTGAAGATAGCCTACCGAGACAAATGGTTTCGCGAAAACATCAATGACTACCTTGATAAGATTGAGCCACAAGATGTGAAAAAAGAGTACCTGACACTGGACGAAGTGAAGCAACTTGCCGCCACTCCTTGTGACATCCCCGTTCTGAAAGCCGCTTCTTTGTTTGCTTGCCTGACAGGTTTACGTATCAGTGATATTCTCAATCTTCAATGGGAAGACTTTGCCATCGCTCCCGACCAAGGCTATTGCCTGCGTATCAGAACTCAGAAAACCCAAACGGAAGCGACACTCCCCATCAGTTACGAAGCCTACGAACTATGTGGTACGCCCGGCACAGGCAAAGTATTCAAGGGCTTGAAACGGAGCATGATTAACTATCCGCTGAAGAACTGGCTCAAAAAGGCAGGAATAACGAAGCCGATAACCTTCCACGGATTTCGTCACTCCTACGCAGTAATCCAAATCTCCTTAGGTACAGATATTTACACTGTTTCAAAGATGCTAACTCACAAGAACGTTTCCACTACTCAAATCTACGCAGATTTGGTCAATGTAAAGAAACGAGAGACAGCAAATAAGATTTCACTGAAATAAATTACAGCTATGAAACGAGGAATCATAACAAACAACGGACATGGCATCCATATTTCTGATGGAAAAGTATGGATGACCGCTTGGGAGATTGCCGACTTGTTCTATACAACAGTTGGATCAATCCATTCCCGTTTAAAAGCAATATTGAAAGCCAATATCTTAAAGAAGTATGACATCTGCCAATGTATAAAGTTGGAAAATGGGAATAGTGCCGATGTGTATAATCTCAACATGATTATAGCCCTATCCTATCAAATAGACACTGGACATTCTGCTGCATTCAGAAAATGGCTTATCAGTAAAGTTGCCTCCAAACAAAAGAGCATATCTCTCTTTATTCCTATAAGCGCAGCAAACATGTACAATTGCTAATACCTTTGCTAAAAGTCCAACTTGGTTTTATTCTACGTTGGACTTTTCTTTTCTATTTTGGCACAGTTGACCTAGAATAATGCTACCTTTTGGTGACAAATGCTGCCACTTTCAGGGAAATGTATTTATACATCTTGCTAATGATATATATTTGCACACAAACGATTAGCATATATTATTATGAAGCAGAAAAAGATAGAACATATTACTTTGAATCTGATTGTTTTCGGGACAATCGCTATCATTGGTGTTTTAGCCCGCCAGACCGTACTTCACTATGGTTGGGATGAGTTCAGCAGCTACCTCATTTTAGTGGTATGCTCCATTATCATGGGAGCTATCTATCTCAATCTGCAAATGGTATTCAGTCAAATTCTTTCGCCAACAATAGAAAAGTGTTTTATGAGATTTGAGTGCTACCGCAATAAGGTTGTGGTAGTTGAAACTCCAATTGCACACGTTGAACTTGTCGAAAGTTCTATTATTTCGGAATCCTACATTTCAGAACCAAAAATTGAAATAGAAACGACATCTGACACAACAGAAGAAGTTTCTATTTCATCGTGTTCCAAACTCAACGAAGAAGTGGCAGAACTTCCAAAGGAAGAAGCCACACCTTCTACCATCAACAATATATCCATCGAAGAATCCAATCAGCCAACAGAATACGAAATATTCCGTGCCAATGCTATGGCAGAAAAAGAACGAGCATCGCAAGAAAAATTAGATAAAGTTCTCGCATATACGAAACAAAACTTGGTTCTCTACCTTAGCGAAACTGACCTCAATCGTCTATGTGGATATATTACAGAATATTACTTGTCAGATACTATGCCCAAAGTCGAGCAGATAAAGGTTGATGCCCAATTAAAAACCATTGACATCATGCACTTTGGTTGGAATATAGGTAAGGCATTTGGCAAGCCACGCCTACAGACTGCTACCTTTATAAAGAGGGTATTTGCTCATACTCTCCGTGATTCGGAAATATCTACCATTGAACGCAAGATGTCGCACACAGAATCAGAGTGCAAGATTAAATTGAATGGAACGATTGCAAAATGATTATTTTGCAATCGTTCCATGTACTCCTGTGTAATCCTTTTCTTTTAATGAAGTACCATGTTCTGACTTACCGATAAAGTCTCCAATAACTAACATTTCAGTGGAGGCAGTATATTCTACTGAATTTAGTTTGAAATAGATTTGAATAGCACTTTCTGTTTATCTCAGTATCATTATCCAACCTCGCTTTTTCATAATAAGCCAGCTATACCATCACATTTGCGAATATCATATTCACGATTTTCGGGAGCAATCATACTTCTTTTAATCTATAATTTCCGATAACCACCATAAAAGACATTGTCAACAACCAGATATTTGCTAATTATCAAATACTTACCATCAACAAGCACCATCAAAAGTTATCCATCAGTTATATTTTGGTGAATGATTTCACCATTGAAACACCTGTTTCCTTTGCCATCGAACAATTAAAAACGATTGGCGTATGCAAAAAGAAACAGTAACATTTGATAAGCTACCCGAAGCGGTAGGTTATCTGACCGAACAGGTCATCGAGTTGAAAAAGATGGTAGCAGAACTCCAGCCACCAGCATCAGACAAACACGTGTTGGTTGAAATTGAGGATGCTTGCCGTATCATCCGAAAAGCCAAGCCTACCATTTATACATTGGTACGCAAAGGGCTGCTTCCTGCCTATAAGAAAGGAAAAAAACTCTATTTCTACGAAGACGAACTTCTAGCATGGATTGAGAATGGTCGAAGAAAAACTTCCGAGCAAACATACGAAGAGATGCTTGCCAATATACAAGACGGTGTCCGTCATAAACCCAAATCATCCGTGAAACTTTAAGAGATGTAGCTATGGATACGTATTCTATTAATCCGGTATCTATCATTGATGAAGCGATTGATTTAAGCACAAGATTGTCCGGTACGGCATTCCCCGTCAGCATATTCCCAAACAAAATCCAACGCATCATTCGTGAGGTACACGAATGCCATAACTACCCTACTGACTATATAGCCGCAGCCATCCTCACGGCAATAGCAGTTGGCATAGGCAACACGCACCTTGCCCAAATCAAGCAAGGATGGACGGAGAGCCCCATCCTATATATGGCATTGATTGGAAGACCGGGAGCTAATAAAAGCCATCCGCTCAGCTTTGCGATGAAGCCGTTTCTTGATTATGATTACAAACAGAATCAAGAATTTGAGAAAATGCTTGCCAAGTACGATGAGCTGATGAGCATGAGTCGCAAGGAACGTGCGGAAAGCGGTAGTGAGCAATTTCCACAAGAGCCTATCCGCAAACGCTTCTTGATTTCGGATGTAACGCCCGAAGGATTGAACCTTATTCATGCGCAGAACAAACGAGGTTTATGCTTGTGGGCTGATGAATTGTCCGCTTGGTTCAAGAACTTCAACCGCTACAACAACGGTTCAGAAGAACAATTCTGGTTGTCAGTGTTCAGTACTAAAACGACTATATCCGACCGCAAGAATGCCAAGAGTTCCATCTTCATCAAGCGACCGTATATCTCAGTTATCGGCACCATCCAAAAGAAAATTCTCAGTGAGTTGGCTAAGGGTGAACGTTCCAGCAATGGGTTCATTGACCGTATTCTGTTTGTGATGCCCAACCTGCAACAGAAAGCACGTTGGAATGACAAGGAACTACCGGAGAACATTGAACAAGAGTGGAATGGTATTATTGGCAAGCTGATACAACAAGAATATGCCCTCAATGAGTTTGGAGAGATAGAACCACAGATTCTTCTCTTCACAGAGGATGCCAAAAGACGGCTTTACGAATGGCAACACCATTTCTCTGAGTTATGCGACCGGGAAACAAACGACACCATCGTAAGTATCTATTGCAAGCTGGAAATATACATCATCCGTTTCTGTCTGATTATCCAATTAGCACGATGGACTTGCGGAGAGTGTGATAAGACCTGTATCGACCTGTTGACAGTGGAACGTGCAATCAAACTGACGGAGTATTTCAAAGAGTCTGCATTGAACGTTCAAAATGTCCTCAATGAAAATACGCTCAACAGTCAACAACAGACAATAGTCAATCTGCTTCCTTCATCCTTTACAACCGCCCAAGCCATACAGATAGCCGAGCAAAACGGGATGAAGGAGCGCACGTTTCAACGCTTTCTCAATGACAACATCGGGACAT